>Ga0255783_10002224_pt1 | contig 19659 bp, 13 predicted proteins | sample 011ome_22_FD_179981 | JGI IMG/M metagenome (GOLD analysis project Ga0255783, IMG submission 179981) | Coastal salt marsh microbial communities from the Groves Creek Marsh, Skidaway Island, Georgia - 011507BT metaG (version 2) | ecosystem: Environmental > Aquatic > Marine > Intertidal zone >... | reverse complement strand
CTACCCGGCACCACACCCCCACCCCCCGAACTGGAGTTTAATTCATTCAACACTTCCTGACTCAGCATGGACTTGGTGATGGTGCGGTTCAGGTCGTTGCGGACCTGTTGGGATAATTGATTTAAAGAAATAGAACCTGGAGCAATCGAGTTGTTGAGCTCTGTAATGACCTGCGAATCCAAATCACTCAGGGAGATGGAGCGGTTGATACTTTGCGAAACTTCCGGAGATAAATCCTGCAAGCGAACAGTCCGGTTGAGATCATCCCTTACATCCTGGGGTAACATCTCCCGGGTGATGGTGATTTCCTTGTTTAAATCATGAAGTATATCCTGGGGTAACATATCTCTGGTGATTTCAGTAATTCCTCCAGATCGGTTCAGGTCAGCTATCAGGGCAGGGGAGAGCATGGGGGCGGTGATGGCACCTTCGGCTACCTTTTCGGAGACCTTGGCCACCTCGGCCACTAAGGCACGGGGGGTGGCCGTAATCAATTGGTCGGGTTCCAGGTGTCGCAGTCCTTTCCCGTCACCGTTATCAAATTCCACCCGGAGGTAGAGCTCATCATTGTTTAAAAATAATGCAGGAGGCAGGGAGCTCATACCCTGTCCTCCCAGAAGCACATGATAGCGGCCATTATGTACCGGCACCTTAATGGTTTCCCCCACCTTTTCCCCATTGGTCCAGACCGTGGTACCTTTGCCATTGTGGAGGGAAAAAGTAAACTGGGCATCCCCAAAGTAATTGACCCCCCGTATGGAAACCTTTCCCATAAAAGGAACGGGCGGGCTCGCCCAAAGAGATAGGCTGAGGAAAACGGGCAGAAGGAGGAAAACACAGGCGGACTTCATGCCTTGCATGATTAAACGATTAAGCTATCTTGTCAATGTATCAAAAGTGGGTCCAGAGAATGTGAATGATGTTTCAAATTACTGGCTCTTCAAATCAAGATTTGAAATTTTTGTTCTCATCTTCAGCTAAGAATACATTTGTACAATTCAGGACTAGACATCATTCATCCGCATGACTTTATAAGATGTTATGATAGTTTTTCCTTATTTTGACTGATTCATTACAACAGGAACTTTCTTTTTTTGCGGATTCCAACATTGAGCAAAAGGATACTCCTATGAATACCGGGCAGGGGATCGTATTGTTTACCTCCAATGACCCGGAAGAATTGATTAAGCGATGCGGGGAAGATTTGGGGGTTCCGCTTTCCAACCCTTTTATAAAAGAAGAGTTTCTTGTGCAGAGCAGGGGGATGAGTTCCTGGCTGAAACTGCAGTTGGCAGACAAGCTGGGGGTGTTTGCCAATGCTAAATTTCGTTTTCCCGAGGAAACAGTTTGGTTGATCCTTAAAGGCTTTCTGGGGAAAGGGCCGGAGAAAAACCCCTACACCAAGGAAGGCATGGCCTGGAAAATATTTCACCTGCTTCCCGGCTTGATTCAAAGACAGGGAACCGTTTTTTCGCAAGTTTCAAGGTACCTCTCGACTGATGGGGGGGAAGATGATATCAACAGGTTGTTTCGTCTATGCAGGCAGGTGGCGACCCTCTACGATTCATATCTGACTTACCGCCCGGAAATGATTATGGGCTGGAAGGCGGGCAAATTTCCCGAAGGTGGAAATCGGTGGCAGGGTGTTCTTTGGCAGCACTTGCGAAAGGCGTATAAAGAGGAGTCTTTGCCTGAGTTGGTAAGTCAACTGGATTCCAGGCAAGTGCCTGCGGACCTGGGTTTGTTACCTGAGCGATTATCAGTCTTTGGGATTTCCACATTACCTCCGGTTTTCCTCGATATATTACAGGCTTATGGCCGTTGCAGGCCTCTTCACTTTTATGTGTTGCAACCTGCTCCAGTAATGTGGGGCGATATAGAATCGGAAAAGGATGTGGAAAAATGGAAGAACAGGGCGATCAAGCGTGCCCGTGAGCAATCGCGAAGAAAAGTTGCTGATAGCGACTTGGGGGTTGAGACTGGCAATCCCTTGATCGGATCTCTTGGTCGTACGGGAAGAGATTTTTTTAACCTTTTGGTTGATCGGGATGCTCATGATTACCCATTGAAATTTCGTGAACCGACGGGAGATTCATTATTAGCCCGGCTTCAACGATGGACCTTTGAAGTTTTTTCCAAACAACCGGAATTACGAAAGCCAGCACTCGTTGGAGATGAATCTATTGTAATCAATAGTTGCCATGGACCGATGCGTGAGACTGAGGTTTTGCGAGATTATTTATTGAGAAGATTTTCTGAGGATGCAACTCTTCGCCCAAGAGATATAGTCATAATGATGCCCGACCCGGAGGCTTATGCGCCTTACATTCGGGCGACTTTTGGAGGCATGGAAAAGAGTCGAAATATGCCGCAATATTTTCCGTTTTCTATTGTCGACCGTGAACCGCGAAAGGAAAGTCATCTGGTTGACTGTTTTTTTGACATCCTTGAATTTTTCGACGGTCGGGCAACCAACCGTGATGTCCTGGACTTGATTGATTCATCCGTATTTCGAAAAAAATTTGAGCTTGAAGATGAAGATGTGGAAACATTTCGGGCCTGGATCAAGCAATGTCATGTTTATTGGGGGTTGCATGAAGAGCACCGTGAGCGGTTTGGCTCAACTTCTTCCAAAGAACATACCTGGCGCCATGCTCTAGATCGAATGGCCTTGGGCTTTTGTATGCACTCCAATGGGGAGCGAATGTGGGATACGGTTTTGCCCTTTGATGAAATTGAGGGAGAGAATGCGTTACGACTTGGTAAACTTTACAGGATAATTGGTGGGCTGATCGAGTTGGAGGAAGAATCTGCAAAGGCTAAAACTCTCTCCCTATGGGTTAAGTTTCTTGAAAATCTAACTGGAAAGTTCTTTCCATCTGACAATGATACTTTTTTAGACCGTCGGCGTGTTTACGATGCAATCAAGGACCTTGGGGAAGAATATTCGAAACTAGCAGGTGACTCCAGGGTCCCCCTGCGGGTTGTTCGCTATCACTTGGGTAATGTGTTGGATGTGGGTTCGCCGCAAGGGCAGTTTCTTACATCCGGGGTTACATTTTGCGGACTGCGACCCATGAGGAGTGTAAATGCAAAAATCATCTGCCTGATCGGTATGAATGACGGAGTTTTTCCAAGGCAAACCAGGAAGCCTGGCTTTGATCTATCAGGGAACAGGCAGCCCGGGGATCGTTCCGCAAGGGAGGATGACCGCTATCTTTTCCTGGAAACCATCTGGTGCGCCCGTGAGTATCTCTATGTGAGTTATGTGGGCCAATCCATTCGGCAAAGCCAAAATATCTCTCCATCTGTGGTCATCAATGAATTATTAGACAGCCTGGACCAATTGGTGGACTTTGGAGAGAACAATGGAAAGGCCAGGAAGGCAAGAGAAGAACTGGTAAGTATGCAAACGCTTCATCCTTTTGGTCAGGCAAATTTTACCGGAGAAAAAATTTCCCGTTCTTACTCCTTAGGCAATCTTGATGCGGCCAAGGCTTTACTTTCGCCTGATGAGGAAACGCAGCCATTTGTTTCGAATAAAATGCCTGAACCGCAGGAGAAGCTGAATGAATTAACCTTGGAGGAACTGATTTATTTCTTTGAAAGTCCGGCTAAAGCATTTTTGAAGAAACGATTGGGCATGAGCTTATGGGATGAGGATGCTCCTCCGGATGAATGCGAACCTTTTGAACTGGGAAGCCTGGAGAAATACATAATTAAGGACCGATTGCTTAGAATCGCTCTGGAAATGGAAGATGATACTGATCTCCGTGCATTGGAAGGGGCCAAGGGGAGCCTGCCACCTGGAAGCCTCGGTGAAGTTTGGTTTAATGAAGCAAAAAGAGATGTCGAAGAATTTGTTGAGATGTGGAAGGAAGAGGTCACAGGAGATTCCGAGGAACCAGTTGTCATTGACCAGGAATTGGATGGAGTGAGGTTGCGGGGAGTGCTGGGTCCTTTTATCAAAGGGAGGCAGGTCTTGTTTCGTTGCGTAAAAGAGACCAAAGGGAAAGATCGTATCAGAAGTTGGATACGGCACTTGTTCTTATCGGCATTTCTGGAACATGAGAAGGAGACAAGGTTTTATTCCCTGGATAAGAAGTTCATTTCCCTGCAGTCATTGCCCACTGACTCTGCCCGTAAAATTATAAGCAATTTAATTGCACTCTACAAAAGGGGAATGCTTGAACCTTTACCATTCTTCCCCGAAAGCTCCTACGCATTTGCAAAAAACCAAGATGGTTTTTCAAGCGAAGAAAAAAGGGAGGGGGCAAAAAAAATTAACCATAACAAGGGAATACAGGAGGCCAGGAAAAAATGGAATTCCTCCAAGTATAACAAGGGAGAAGGAGAGGACTCCGCCAACCAGCTTTGTTTCCGCGATGAGCCATTCGAGGATACAGAATTCGAGCAGATCGCCTGTGATGTGTACCATCATTTTATCCAAGCATGCGAAGCGGGAAAAAAGGAAGCTCCATGACGGGCAATCAGACATTTGACTCAGCGGGTACAGTTCTGGCCAAAAGAGTCACTCTACTGGAAGCGAGTGCGGGCACTGGTAAAACCTATGCCTTGGCCCGCATATTTCTTCGCTTGGTAGCTGAAGAGAATGTGGAGGTCGGGAAAATCCTAACCGTTACCTTTACGACGGCAGCAACCGAGGAGTTGCGGGACCGTATACGCAGTCTTTTGGTCGAGGCGTATGAGGCTTTAATCGCCCCTCCGGGTGAAAATGAGGAGGCTGTCTTTCAGAGACTCCGGAACTTGGATGAAGTACCTGTCGGGGAATGCATACGCAGAATCAGGCTTGCTATTGCTTGCTTTGATGAGGCTACCATCAGTACGATTCACGGATTTTGTAACCGGGTGTTGAGCGAAAATTCGTTTGAAACCCAATCCCTTTTTGAGTCGGAATTAAATAAAGCCTCCAAGGACATGGTCAAAGAGGGAGTCGAGGAGTATTGGCGTGCTACCTTTGCCTCGGCTAATCCGATAGTTTCTGCCGCTGCTTCCATAAAGAAAATAAAACCTGCTGACATGGTTGATTTCTTTGAAGGTTTACCAAGGACTCAGGATTATATTCTTGGGTTTAAGGAGACTCATGGCTTTCAAGACGCACTGGGACGCCTCCTGGGAGGTTTTGAGGTGCTCCGAATGGCATGGAAGGAAGGGCAGGGCGACTATTCCGACTATGTCCTTACTTGCTTGAGCCGAAAGGATGCCCGTGCCAAAACTCAACTTGGCAGGCACACCCGTATCTTGAACCAGATGCTAATTCACGGGGAGGTATCGCCTGTCGGGATTGAGATACTTGATGAAATGCGTGAATCCAAGCTCAGAGCCAAAAAAGAATTCAGGGAGAGAGAAGTTCCTGCATTTGCAAAGCAAGCCGAATACTTTTGGTCGCTTGTGGAATCATTTAGCAGAACGGTACGGGTAGACTGTGTTTCCTATCTCGAAGATAAGATGAAAGAATGGAAGGCAAAAAGAGGGGTAGTCTTTTTTGATGACCTGTTAAGCCTTACCGCAAATGCCGTCAAAAGTGAGACCGAGGACGGGGAGTCGTTAAGAACTAGGCTGCGTGATTCCTTTGATGCAGCACTCATCGATGAGTTTCAGGATACTGATCCGGTGCAATTTGAAATATTCAGCCGATTATTTGGGCAAAAAGGCAATCACTGGCTTTTCCTGATCGGAGACCCCAAGCAATCGATCTACCGCTTCCGGGGAGCCGATCTTGAAGCATACTTTAATTTCGCAAAAAAGACTAATGCACAGAGGTATTCTTTGGACACTAATTTTCGGACGGTTACTCCCTTGGTTGAAGCGGTGAATGCTTTTTTTGAAAAATCAGAGAAGCCATTTCTGCACGACGAACTTTCTTTTGTTCCGGTAAAACCCAATAGAAATGGGCCTGCCGATAAGGAAAAAATGTTTATGGGCGGGAAGAAGCCAGCACTTGTTATCCGTGAACTCCAGTGGAATAAAAACAAGGCACCAAGCGCGGAGGAGGCAAGGTCAGCAATTCGTATTGATATGGCCAATGAGATTGAATATCTTTTGGCGGAGGGCATGATTGGTGACCGTAAGGTTCGCCCCAAAGATATTGCAGTTTTGGTCAGAAGTAATCCAGACGCAAGAAAAGTCTGGCAATACTTCCGCAAAAGAGAGTTGCCTGCTGTAGTTTTTACAGATGTAAGCCTGTTTGAGTCGCAAGAGGCAAAAGAAATTCTCTGGGTTTTGGAGGGTATCGTGAATGCAAGGAATGAGCGTGCGATCAGACGCGCACTGGCTACCGGATTGCTGGGCATGACAGCCAAGGACTTTCAGCATTGGCATGAAAACCCGCTGGAATGGGATGAATGGGTAGGTCTCTTCAGGCAATGCCAAGAAAACTGGAGGACGAAGGGAGTCTATGTTGCCCTGCACCAACTTTTCAGAGAAACCAATGCTGTCCCGAAAAACTTGCGTAGGCCTGACGGAGAGAGAAGAGTAACCAATTTTTTACATTTGGCTGAAGTCCTTCACCGGGCAATGTCTAATAATCCACTCTCGCCCCCATCCTTACTCAGTTGGTTTAGATCAAGAATTGAGCAAAGCGATACATCTGATGAGGAGTACCAATTGAGGTTGGAGTCACAATCTGAATCGATTCGAATTCTGACTGTGCATAAGTCAAAGGGTCTGGAATATCCCATTGTTTTTCTCCCCGGACTGTCTTTTACCTCAGGTGGTTACAGGGATGACTTTAAATACCATAGAGAGGACGGTAAGTTGGTGATTGATTTAGAAAAGACTGCCACCGATGCCGCCAAGGTAAAGGGAAGTCAGGAGGAAGAGGAAGAGGACGCTCGGGTGCTTTATGTTGCCCTTACCCGCTCCGCTACCAAATGCTATGTTTATCACGCACCAATCAAAATTTCCAGTCATGCCCGAGTTCCTGCACAAGTTAGAATGATGCGCTCCTGGGCATCAGAAGCCAATGCTTCCGAACCAGAGGGAAATTCATTGGCGGACCAAGCTTCTAGGTGGGTGGATGCCCTGGGTGATCGTGCCGAATTCAATCTGTTTACTGCCAAGCATGATAAAAGAAGTAACTTTGAGAATGATGAAGTTGACAGTTCGAAGCCGGTTGATTTGCAGGCAGAAACCTGGGATGAGAGGAGAAAGATTCCAGGTGCTAAAATAGTCGAGTCTTTCAGTGGGCTATCCAGGCAGGTAGGGTTTAACGGAAGAGACCTGGACAGTGCCGGTGAAGGGCAGGGGCAGGACGAGGACTTTGTTGGAGAAGAAAAGCAACCGATCTTCCAGTTTCCTGCCGGCGCAAATGCAGGAAACTTTATGCATGATGTATTTGAGCATCTTAATTTCTCAGACTCTTCGAATTGGAAAGAATTTATTGCTAAAAAGCTCGACGACCATCAATTTGATTCCAGGCAATGGACCCCTGTGATCCTCGAAATGGTAAGTGAGGTAATGGGAACGGAGTTGCAACATGGGTTTTGCTTAAACCATCTTACGAAAAGTGATTGCCTGGAGGAAATGGAGTTTCACTTCCCCGTATCCTCCTGCATGCTTCCGGAATTAGCCCAGTATTTCCCTGCACACGCCAAGTTCAAGGAATACCTTGATTGCATTGCTGCGGATGAATCCATGAGAATTGAGGGGGATGGATACTTAAAAGGGCTGGTTGATCTGATATTTCAAAAGGATGGCAAGTTTTACCTATTGGACTGGAAATCAAATAAGTTGGGTGGGAGCAGTAAAGGTTTTAACCAGAAGGTAATCGACAGGGAAATGCTGACTCACCATTATATCCTGCAGTACCATATTTACACGGTTGCTTTACACAGGTTCTTACAGGCCCGCATCAAAGAATACAGCTATGAAAGGAATTTTGGCGGAGTTTATTACCTGTTTGTTCGAGGTATGAAAAAGGGGACCAACCGTGGGATATTTTATGATTTACCTGAGCTGGAGACTGTTCAGGTTTTAGAGGATTTTCTTATTTCTGATCAATGAATAGAAATTCAAATAAAATGAAGGGGTTGGAAATGGAGGCACTGGCATCACTGGTATCCTCTTTTTTTGAAAATCGAATTGGAGGAGAAGGTGGTAAGTCGCTCTCAGGATTAACGAGGGCACTTACGGAAAGGGTTGTCTCAGGCTCCAGTCATCTTTCAGCAGATGAGGTAAATGAGTCTTATGGTGCCTGGAAATCTCTTCCCGCCATCGGGGATGCAGATGCAAACCTTCCCCTTGTTTACACCGATTCAGGAAAACTCTATTTCCGGAGATTCTATGAATATGAAAGGCTGATCGCTACTGTATTTCATAAAAAATGTGCCAAGGCTTCAGGTGAAATAAGCAAGGATACAGAGATATTTTTTAAGAGCACACTCTCCTCTTTAGTCGACGATCAACAAGCTCTTGCTGTGGTTGCGGTTCTCCAAAGGGACCTGGTGCTGCTGACAGGAGGACCAGGCACCGGCAAGACCCGAACCATTGTGGCCATGCTAGCCGCTTACATAAAGGAACACCCGGATACTATTATTGCATTGGCAGCACCTACTGGTAAGGCAGCCTTCCGCATGAGAGAATCGGTGTTGCAAACATTGAAGTTGATCGAATTGCCCGATACCTTAAGCCAAAAAATAATTGATTCCACCAGGGCGACAACTCTCCACAGGTTACTGGGTTCAAAAACTGGTTCAGTTGATTTCGAAAGAAACAAGAGAAGCCCACTCCCTTGTCATCTTGTGGTGGTGGATGAAGCATCTATGATTGATCTTCCTTTGATGGCAAAACTATGCGATGCCTTGCAGGAAAAAGCCAAGCTTGTCTTACTTGGAGATGCGGATCAATTAGCCCCAGTCCATGGCGGGGCTGTCTTTAATGCCCTGGTCAAATCCTCTCAGCCCAATGAGTTTCGGGCTGAAGATTTACCAAAGGTGAAATTCTTTTCAGGATCAGCAAAACTGTCTTCATCAAACAATACCCTCGCCGGGTCCTTGATTCAATTAAGTCAGGTTCATCGGCGGAAGGATACACACTCCTCGGCAAAAATTGGAGAACTGTGCGATGCAATTAAGGAAGGAAAGGTGGAAGATATTTTATCCATCATTCATTCTGAGACAGAATCCATCATCTGGATAAATGACCTCGATGACCCCAGGCTGGATATATTGATATCCGATGAATTTAGTGAATTGTCAGACGCTCGCGTACCAGCTTTTGCTCTTTCCAAGCTTGGTGGTTTTCGAATTCTCTGTCCAAACAATGAGGGGCGGTATGGCGTATCGAGTTGGAACCTCCGAGCAGAAAAAAATTTACCTGATGCTGGTGGTCAAATCAGACCGGTTGTCGTGCATGTCAATGATTATGAGATCGGGCTTTTTAATGGTGATGATGGGGTTGTGTTTGGCCCAAAGGCATATTTCCCTACTGAAGATGGGACTCGTGAAATTACCAGATCGAGACTTCCTCAACATAAAATTGGCTACGCAAGCACTATTCACCGAAGTCAGGGTTCTGAGTTTAATAAGGTCGCGGTGGTCTTGCCACCGGAGGATTCAAAGCTCCTTAGCAGGGAACTACTTTATGTTGCGGTTAGCCGTGCCAAGGAAATGGTTTTTTTAGTAGGCTCAGAGGATTCCCTGATCGCTGCCGTTAAACGAACCGAACGGCAGAATTCGGGGGTTTGGGATTTAATGAATGATTCATAGCAACCAAGCTATGCAAATTGAGCTATGCCTTTGCTCTTTTTCAGGTATGGCACCTGTGGTGTCCAAAGGTGAAGGACAGGGCGGGGCGGGTTACTAAAATCTAGTAAAAATTGGTTACAACCAACTCTACAGATACCTGAAGAGATAATTGAATGGCGGGATAGACGGGACTCGAACCCGCGACCTCCGGCGTGACAGGCCGGCGCTCTAACCAACTGAGCTACTACCCCAATCCGAAGTTGAAAATAAATCAATCCGGGCCCGTGACGTCAAGTTGCAAGAGTGGGGATTTTGATAAATTTTCTCATTTATCTTGGGCATCTTTAAGATTCATGCAAGATGAGGTCTCATGAGTTTACTAAAATTCAAAGGGATAGAATTGGGCCCTATTGGTACAAACGCCTATGTGATATGGAAGCATGGTCAGACTGACTGTGTCCTCGTGGATGCACCTCCCCAATGTAAGGAGGAAATTGAGGCTTTTTTGCAGTCAAAAAACCTTTCGCTTCGTGAGATGTGGCTTACTCATGGGCATTGGGACCACATGGCTGGTGCGGAGAGTTTAAACAGTGAAAATATCCATGTGATTGGACATAAGGATGATCAGGTCATGTTTGAGCAACCTGAAATCATGTCCGCCTTTGCCATCCCGGGCTTGCAAATGCAGCCAATCCAAGTGGATACCTGGATCAGCCATGGGGGTGAACTGAATTTTCTGGGCAGTTCGGTCGAGGTTCGACATTGCCCCGGGCATTGCCCCGGCAATGTGGTGTTTTGGTTCAAAGATGAAAAGGTTTGTTTTGTGGGAGATGTAATCTTTCGGGAGAGTGTGGGCAGGTATGATTTACCGGGCGGTGATATGGCTACCTTGCGGGACTCAATTTTGAAGAATATTTACAGTCTTCCCGATGATACTATTCTTTGTCCGGGGCATGGACCGACCACTACGGTGGGTTACGAGAAGACGCATAATCCTTTTGTGCGTCCCTGACCTGGCCAGTTTTCAATGATCAAGCTCATCGATCCTGCTGATGCCCTGGACGGCATCTTTGATCTTGAGCAACTTGTTTGCAAAACCTTTCAGAAGGAAGGCGAGCTTTGCCGGGTTTTAGGTTTTGAGCACCGCCCGCAACAAGAGCAGATGGCGGGTGAGGTGCTTGAGGCTATTGAGTCAGGAGAGCACTTGATTTTTGAGGCTGGCACCGGGGTCGGGAAAAGCTTGGCCTACCTCATTCCTGCCATCCTTCAGGCCAAACAAAATAGCCGTCCATGTATAATCGCAACCAACACGATTAATTTACAGGAGCAACTTCTTCATAAAGATATCCCGGCGGTCCGGGAACTTTTTTCCCAAAGCACCGACCTGCAACCATTTCATGATTTCCGTTGTGCGCTTTTGGTGGGCAGAGGGAATTACCTGTGTACGACCCGGCTAAGAAAGGCTCTACTTGGACAGGGTGAACTTTTTGAGTCAAGGGAAAGAAAGGAACTCCAAAGGGTTGCCGAATGGGCAGACAGTGAGGCAAAGGAAGGTATCCGGCAAGAGTTGTCTCCGCCCCCCTTATCCAATGTGTGGGATGCTGTAAACGCAGATTCATCGATGTGCTCCAGTAAGCGGTGCAACTCGGATCATTGTTTTTACAGAAGGGCAAGGGCCCAAGTGGAGAAGGCTCATGTCATAATTGTAAATCATAGCTTACTCTTTTCTTTGCTGGGGGCTGGGGTGTCGCCTTCCAATGAGGCCGATGGAGTTATTTTTCCCAATGATTTTATTATTTTTGATGAAGCTCATGAGATGATCGATGAAGCAAGTGAACACTTGGGGATATCCATAAGTTCATGGGCCTTGGAAAATTCGTTACGGAGAGTGTATAACCCTGCCAAGAGGAAAGGTCTCTTAAAGACAGTTGGCCGCCTTTCTGACTTTGACAATGTAGAGTCGGGCATTCATGCAGTTTCAGATTTCTTCAACCACCTGCATGCGGCAAACCTGGGTCAGAAAGACAGGGTGAGGCTTCTTGAACCCAATCAACTCCCCTTGGATATTCTACCGCCTTTAAGTAAGGTGGCTCGTGGCTTGATCGAGCTTGGGGAAACCTGTGAAGATGAAACCTTAAAAATTGAGCTTTTGGACCAATCCAAGAGATTCCAGGGGTACATCCACTCCCTTTCGGATATTATAGAGCTTAAGAGCAAAGATTGTGTTTACTGGATTGAGCGGACGGGGAAGCAAAAGCAAATCATCCACCTCAGGAGTGCCCCATTGGATGTTTCCAGTATATTGAAAGAAGAGCTGTTTGGGAAAAAATCGCCGGTTATTATGACAAGTGCGACCCTGACCCACAGGGGGGACCCCGAACGCTTCGTGGAATCCTCTGGCTGCAATACGGGCAGGAAAACCATCGTTCAATCTCCCTTTGACTATGAGTTCAGCATGAATATCAGGGTATTTGAAGATTGCCCGGAACCCATGTCTCAGGACAGGTCCAAGTACCTTGACTACCTGGTTCAGGCACTCGATTCGCTTGCCAGTTCTATCGAAGGAGGCACGCTTGCTTTGTTTACAAACTACCAAGACCTGCACTATTGTTACCAGCACCTTAAAAGCATTTGGCAGAAAAAACAGCGATCGGTTTATGCTCAGGGTATTGATTATTCAAGGTCTGAGTTGCGCACCCGGATGATGGAGGAGGGGGATGTTCTTTTACTGGGAGCCGAAAGCTTTTGGAAGGGGTTCGATGCAAAAGGGCCTGCCTTGTCCCAAGTCATTTTAACCAGGCTTCCCTTTGAAAACCCCAACCATCCTTTGATGGAGGCTAAAAGCGAAAAACTAATCAAGGAAGGCAAGAAGGCATTTTTTGAGCTGACATTACCCAATGCAATCACTCGATTCAGGCAGGGAGTCGGAAGGCTTATAAGGTCAAAGACAGATGTTGGAGAACTTGTGATACTTGACTCCAGGGTTCTCAAGAAAACTTACGGAAGATTATTTTTAGCTGAATTGCCCAAAAAAAACTTTGAAAGAGATTCCCTGATCAGCGATTCAGCCGAAGATTTTGATGTAGCTTGAAAGGTATAGTTTTGAAAATTGACTTTAAGCCTTTCATGCTATGAAACAAAATATTGTTTAAATCTATGCAATTATCATCACACGGACACAGCGATGTTGGTTTCGTTCGCGAAAATAATGAGGATTCCTTTGTCGTTGATAACGATAAAGGAATTTTTGCCGTTGCTGATGGAGTAGGGGGGTTGCCATTTGGTAACCTTGCCTCCAAACTCGCGGTCAAATTTTATGATTCTCTCATATCGTCTTCTTCATGCTGCAAAAGTCTTGATGAAATGAATGTGATCACCCATAAAATTCATCGAAATATCATAGAATGCGGTGAACTGGTTGGGGGTGAAAATGGTATAGGGACAACTTTTTCGGGGATCCGTGTCGTGGGTGGCAATATCATGTTTGCTCATGTGGGTGATTCTTCCATTTTTTTACTCGATGGAGATGGGTTCCGTAAGGTTTCAAAATCACACACCTTACGAGACGAACTTTTGGAAAAACATGGGGAAAATGCTGCCCTGGATATGCCCGAGCATTATGGGCATACTTTGACCCGTTGCATGGGTCAGGATATTGATTTTGAGGTGGATCGTGGACAATTCCAGGTATCGGCGGGTGCTGTTGTTTTTATCTGCTCCGACGGAGTCACTAATATGATTGAAGAGACTGTGCTTGAAGAAACCATCCGGAACCAAGAACCTGCGGATGCGGTTTCCTACCTTATCGACCTGGCCAATCAAAACGGTGGGATAGATAATTCCACTGCCGTCTGCGTTAAGTTCGGGTAGTGCTACAAGTAGATGAGTGATAAAATCCAAGCTTTTATACAGAAGCTTGATGCAAGCCCTACCAACCGTTTTCACCGATACAATTTGGCACAGGCTTATTATGAGCAAGGAGATTATGTAAATGCTTGTGACCAATTTGCTACTTGCCTGAAGCTTGCTGATGACTGGATGATGGCTTCCCTGGGACTTGGCAAGTGCTATCTGGCTCTGGAAGATTTTGAAAGGGCAAAGAGAAATCTTTCTCTAACCATCGATCTTGCTGAAAAGCAGGGTCATGATGATCCCTTGGAGGAGGCTAAGTCTTTGTTAAAACAATGCTCCTCTTCTTGTTGAGCTAATCTCTCGTTGGCTCGTTAGAATATGGCCGGGTTATTCAGTAATGCATTCCTGTTAAGTGGCCTTACTGTTTTGTCCCGGTTTTTGGGCTTAGCCCGAGACATATTGCTCTTTACTGTTTTTGGCACATCGATTTATGGAGAAGCTTTTATTTTAGCCTTCACCATACCCAACCTATTCAGGCGGATGCTAGGGGAGGGCACATTAAGTTCAGCGTTCATTCCAGTTTATGCATCAAGTTTAAAGACTAAATCCTTGCAGGCTGCATTTGATTTGTTGAATAAAGTACTTTCCCGACTGGCTGTTGCCCTCTGCTTTCTGGTTTTATTTGTCTGCCTGGGCTCTTTTTTCTTCAGTTCTTTTTGGGCGGAGCCCAAGTGGTCCATCGCCTCTTATCTAAATTCCCTTTCATTTGGCTATGTTGCCCTCATATGCTGTGCGGCAATCATGGTGGGTGCCTTAAATTCTCATGGCAGGTTTGCGGCAGGTGGAATATCGCCAATCCTTCTTAACCTGAGTATGATCGTGACTCTCTTGGTTTTTGGTGTTTGGAAAAATTTATCTCTTTATGAAGTTGCAGTTTATCTGAGTGGAGCTGTTGTGATCGGTGGATTGATCCAGATGTTTTTGCCTGCCATTGAGCTGAGATTGAAACTTAAGTGGGTATTCAAGTTAGACCTGGGTACTTCCGATGCCCTTGATAAAGTGAATCAAATTTTTTGGATTGGAGCACTCGGAGCTGCGGTTACTCAGGTGAATATTTTAGTCTCAAGATTTCTGGCATTTTCGCTCGATGACTCAGGCTCCTTATCTTACCTTTTTTTAAGTTCCAGGCTCATTGAGCTGCCTCTTGGCATTTTCGCTATTTCTCTATCAACCGTTCTCTTCCCTGAGTTGGCCAAGTATGCAGGCGATTCAGATCAGGCCCGCTTCAAAAATTGCGTAATTCAGGGAGTTCGGCTGACTTGCGCTGTAACTATTGCTGCTGCCTTTGGGCTAGGACTTCTGGCAACCCCCATACTTTCCCTGCTTTTCAATTGGGGAATGTTTACTGCAGATAATGTTCTGCTTGCTTCTGAAATTCTTTTGATTTCTGTTTTCGCCCTTCCTCTTTACGCAGGCTCCGGGTTTCTGGTGAAAGTTTTTCATTCTAAGAAAAACATGACGGTTCCCTTGCATGCAGCTATGATAAGTATGGTCATAAACCTCCTTATGAGTGTTATGCTCATGTTTTCCTATGGAGTGCATGGCTTGGCCTGGGCAAATGTGATAGCTGCAGTATTTCAAACCGTATTCCTTGCTTGGAAAACGCCTGAGTTGAGGCTTCGGGATAGCATCTCGTTTAAACCTTTATACTTATTACCCATATTGATGGGTTCACTTGTTATGTGTGTTTCTATTCTATGGATCAGGGATCTAGTCGATATCGGACCAGGGAAATCGACTGACTTTATTCAAGTAATTCTGTTCATACCGGTTGGCATATTTTCTTATCTTGTCGTTTTATTTATCTTTAGGTTTCCAGAGCTTACCCACGCCTTACATTTTTTCAGGGAAAGATATAAAAGAAGGAGGTAGATGATTTCATTGACAAAAAGAATCTCATACGGATGGTCATAATCTTTTATGAATAAAAATGTTACCACCAAGCGAAAAGGGTTCACTCTTATTGAGTTACTAGTTGTTATCACGATCATTGGGATATTAGCAGGTATAACTTTCAAAGGTGCTCATTTCCTCTTCAGTGCCCAAGATGAAAAAAAAGCGGAAAGTGAAATTGAGGCACTGAAACTTGCCCTCAACCAGTACAAACTTGAGTATGGTGATTACCCTATCATTAACCCTGACTCTGATCTATCCGGTGAGACCGAAAAAAATGCCCTTTTACTTAATGCTTTAATCGGCATTACGGATCGGTTTGGAGATGTGTTAAAAGCCGATGAGATTCGTAGGTCTTTTTTACCTAATGATACTTTTTCTTTTGGGTTTTCAGAAAATAATGCAGGTTTTAAATCTGTTTTCATGCAGGGTGCAGAAATTGATTTAGTCTTTGTCGATGAAGAAGGAAAGGAACCGAGTGAGCAAGTGGTGATTATTGACCCATGGGAGAGGCCTTATGTATATGAGTATCCCAGGAGAGATGGGCACACAGGGTATTTACTTTTTAGCAAAGGAAAAGATGGACAAGCTTCCGTCTTCGACAATGAGCTTACCTCAACACCAAATAAAGAACCCATGGATGAGGATAATATCCCTCACACCGAACCCGGAAAATGGTAGTCATGAAAAAAAATAAACAAAAAGATACAAAGCATGGATTCACTCTGATTGAACTCCTTGTCGTTATTTCCATTATCGGAATACTGATGGGTATTGTTGGGCCCAAAGTTTTTGATCTATTGGGCGGTTCTAAAGGGACAAAAACTCAGGCAACCTTTAGGTCGTGGGTCACTCAAATCTATCAGTACAAGGAGCACTATAAATATTTCCCTCCCTTTTTACTCGAAGATGCTGAGGGAATTCCAGCAGATTTAAGTGATGACGAAGACCACAATGCTTTTATTGCCGCTTTGCGGGGGAAATCATGGAACCCGGATAGCTTTACCTGGGAAAACTTAACGGGAGATTTACTGGCTCAAAACAGAAAAAGTAAGGAATTTCATTCCTTTTCTGAAGATGAGTTTGGTAATATTGATTTAGCAGATGAGAGTAACAATGGTCGATTTCTTTCTGATGCCTGGGGTGGCAGGAAAATCTACATTGTGGTGGACCAGGATGGTGACGGCTTAATCAAACTGGATAGTTCTACGGTAGAATCCATTGTGAAAGCCCTTCAAAACGACTACGATCCCAGTATTGTTGAGCAAGCCAAAGAAAAAATTGGCATCATTCGTGACAAAGTGGGTATCTTTGTCTTACAAGATGCCAGCGGAGAAACCGATACTGAAAATGTTTTTTCGTGGAATATTCAAAAATACCTTGGGGTAGATTGAGCATTTTCCTTATTATTTCCAATTATGCGCCCTGAAGAAAACCAAGGCTTTACTCTAATTGAACTTCTTGTGGTCTTAGCCGTGGTGGGTTTAATGATGGGAGTAATTGGCTTTTCTTTGCTCGGTGGAGGTGGTGCGGAACTAGGCGCATCTCAGCGAAATGTATTGGGAGTACTTCATCAGGCGAGAACCATTGCTGCCTCATCCGGAGTTGAGACGAGAATTATTGTTAATGCAGATCCTGAAGATGAAGAAAAGTTTTTTAGGCACATTGAGATTATCTCTAAGGATACTAACCAAACTGACTCCTGGGTTGTAAAACGAGAGAGCATATCCCTGAATGAAGGAGTTTACTTTGTGCCTGATAATAAATCCCTTTCCATCCGAGCAGAAGGGTGGCGAACCAATGCTTTTTGTTCATGGAGTGGGGGAGATGATGAATTTATTCTTTCTGAATCATTTAAGGGGAAGAGAGTTAAATCATCAAGTGGCACGAGCTTTAAATTCATTGAATTTGATGGGGCAGGAAATCTTCGTCCCCCTGACAGTATATCGGGTGGAATCCCGCAATCCCTCATGCTTGTCCTTGCTTTGGGTTCTCCGAACCCAGCAAATACAACGGAAAAACTAAGGTTTAATGATCCGAACAAGATTGCTGGTATCTTAATGAGGAATTTTGGTGGGTTCGCTGTTTTAGAAATTTCAGACTTTGAAAGCCCCTGATTATATGCCTAGGGTGAAAGCAAAATCAGGGTTTACGTTACTGGAGGTGGTGATAGCACTGGCTGTCTTTGGATTTTTAATCGGTGGGCTTCTAGGTTTCCTGCCATGGGGGATCGAAGGAGTCGGAAAGGTTAAAGACCAAAACACCGCCTACGGTTTGATTGATGCCATTGAGGTTGAGACGGACAGGGTGGGGTTTTCTTTAGTGGCTGCCGCCACCAAGAACTTAGATGATATGTATAACCCAACATCCCCGCCCAGTAAATCTGATGAAGAGCATGTCCTCCTTTTAGTGGCAAGACAGGATGGAGGTGCGGTTGTGTTTGAGCAAGTTGTAAGAAAGGAAGACTCATCATATTTGAATAATGAAGGAAATGATCAGGAGGGAGAAACGATTGCTTCATTTGATAAAGACTCCGGAGGAACCGTATATTTTAATCGAAACAACGGTAGTCCAGTATCCTTAGTAGGTCATGAAGGAGAGGAGTGGAAAACCCCTCCCTATTCTTCCCGATGGATTCCTGAATCGGAACGCTATTATTTAATTAAAATCACTCAATTTCCTCATGAGCACCGCCACCAGCATCACCCTAGTAATGGGTACCTTGCTCTTCAAGTTGATATTCAGTGGCCTTATAAATTACCGGTTCCACCCAATGGTTTTCGCCGTGTTCCTGAAAAATACCGCTCTCATTTTCGGTTCCCATTTGCGATCAACAGGTAAATTGAAGTGAGCTCTTTTACTCAGTGGTTTTATGCAACGAGGCCAAAGACTCTTGTGGCAAGTGTATTTCCAGTTTTGATGGGGGGCTCATTGGCATTCTCAAGTTGTAAAAAGCTGGATGCGGAACTGCTGATTCTGTGCTTGTTATTTTCCTTCTTGATCCAAATTGGGACAAATTTTGCCAATGATTATTATGATTTTATCAAAGGAGCGGACCGAAATCGTAGCATTGCTCCAAAAAGATACGCTTCAAGTGGTGATTTACATCCAAAGAATATTCGCAATGCATCTTATGCAGTGCTACTGCTGAGCTTCCTTACTGGCCTTCTTATCTTATTTAATTCTAAGGGCTCCCTGCATTTAATATGGGTAGGTTGTGCCTGCATTGCTTCAGCCATTTTTTACACCGGAGGCCCAAGGCCAATTGTTTACAATGGTCTGGGCGATGTTTTTGTTGTGTTCTTTTATGGCTTTGTTGCGGTTGAGGTAACTCATTATGTTCTTTTATGTAAGGAGAATATAGCCTGGTCACCTTCATTCGCTGTAAGCTTGGGTATGGGCTTTGCTGTAAATTCAATATTAGTGGTGAATAATTATCGTGACTTTGAAGAAGACAAAGCCAACGGAAAAAGAACAACGATGGTCATTTTCGGTAAAAGATTCGGAGTAATGTTTTATTGCCTGTGTATTGGTATTTCGACGCTTCTATGCCCACTTTTTGACTCTCGAATTTCGCCGGTTTTGATCCTATTGCCTCTGGGTCTTTCCTGCGGCATAAAGTTAAAGAACTTATCTAGCAAGTCAGAGTATGACAAGATGCTGAGGTGGAATGTGATTTTTGTGTCCCTTTATGGCGTACTTGCATGTCTCGGATTATTTTGGGCAAGACCAGTGCCATAACTTATTTAAATGATGCCCACAATCAGTCCTGTTAACCCCCTGATTGATCAAGAATTATTTGGCATGCTAGAACATCGATATAAGCTAACATTCATGTACACACCAAACTTGAACGAATTCGAAGCCTTTTCTCTCAGCAGGTTGTTAACCACTTGTTTTGGTAAAACCGATGAGGAACTTACCGCTTGTATCTTAATCGACTTACCTGATATCGGACTAATGAAAGATTTTGCTTTCATGAATCATGATGGTTTTCAAGTGCAGCAATATGCCAAAAAATATTTTTACGATTCCCTCAATGATGGGGGCTTAGCTGAGGTTGGGTATTCATCTGTAGATTTTTTTGCATTCAAAACCACGGGTGGGAGCAATTTAGACCCCGAGGACGATGCCTCCGATGAAAACG
>Ga0255783_10002192_pt1 | contig 19870 bp, 12 predicted proteins | sample 011ome_22_FD_179981 | JGI IMG/M metagenome (GOLD analysis project Ga0255783, IMG submission 179981) | Coastal salt marsh microbial communities from the Groves Creek Marsh, Skidaway Island, Georgia - 011507BT metaG (version 2) | ecosystem: Environmental > Aquatic > Marine > Intertidal zone >... | reverse complement strand
AACAACTATGAACTCCTTCATGTTGCCCGCCACAGCGAAACCGAAGAGTTATTGGCAGTCTATCGCCCACTCTATGGTGACCGTGACATTTGGGTCAGACCACTCGCCATGTTTACTGAGTCGGTAGAGATCGCAGGTGAGAAAGTGCCGCGCTTTTGTTTCATAGGATCGTAAAACCATCATGACTGCATCTCCTGGTTTCTTTGACGGGCCAGGGTGAAACTTTTTGTGTATTCAGGCGCCAGCCGGCAGCTGCAGTTTGCTAGATGCAATACCCTCGCCCTACTGGTAACGATTACCGCAGCAGGACACGGTGTTCTCTTCGAATTCCCGAATTATGCCCACCACCCCGCCAGCTCTACCGCGGGCCATGAAAGCAAAAGCCTGCACCCCGTGCGGAAATAATGCTGCAGACAAAAAATGTGACAGGCTTCGCAATAATCTTCCAACTAAATTTGTTCAACGGCCTAATTCTGTCAACCTCAGCCCTGTAGCCGCGTTATCTTGCTTAAGCGCCAATTAGTGTGATCGTGGTCGGTGTGAAAACATGACCACCAGCAATGAAGAGTGAGAAGCCCAATGCCTCAAATGCCTGACAAACTGAAATCACTGTTACAGATAGCCAGCCTCTTGCTTTGGGCTCTATGCGTAAGCCAGTTCGCCTCAGCCCAAAGCGGAAGCTCGCTGCCGACTTTCTCTGACGATACCCTGACTATTCCCCGAATCGACGTGGCAGGTTATGGCTCACTTGAACTGCAGCTACAGCTGGTTGATGCGACTAACCTCACGTTCCAATTGAAGTCTTCACTGGCAGCCAACCCCAGCCTGACACCAGGCGCAACTTATGATCTGCAGACTAGCATGCTAAGCATTCCCATGGTCCAGGCAGACAGCGTTTTTTACAAACTGGACCTGCAGCTTCAGCCGGGAGATGTATTCACAGTTGTTACCGCGGCGGAGACAAAACTCACTGGACAAGATGACTACAACGCGCAGTGTGCGGGCTGCCATGGTGTTGATGGCCAGGGCGGACTGGTTTCCGTTTCACTGGTGAACTGCGCAAATTGCAGCAGTATCAGCACACTCAGTAATTACATCGCCAACGTCATGCCGGTAGGCGCACCGGAGAGCTGCGCCGGGGACTGCGCCAGCGAAACCGCCGAATATATTCTTAAACTGTTTCAGATAGAAGACAATCCTATGGTGGAGCAGACTATACAGGCAATTTCAAGCCTGTCGCTGGATGACACCCTGCGCAAGGCTTCTTTGCAGCTGGTGAGCCGCCTGCCCACGGCGACAGAATCCCAGCAAGTCGCCAATCAAGGCGAAGCCGGTTTGCGCGCAGTGCTAGACGGGATGATGCAGGAGGACAAGTTTTACGATCGCGTCGCGGAAATCTTCAATGACCTGATCCTCACCGACCGCTATCTGAGCGTGAACGGCGGACGCGCTGAGGCACTCCGCTTAATGCGCATATTTCCCGATGCATTCTGGTTTGGCGACCCCCAGGAGGTAACGCGCGACGATGAATGGGTGCAAAATCTCATTCTATCTAATGACAGTGTCGCTCGCGAACCATTGCAGTTAATTAACCACGTGGTCAAAAACGAACTACCCATGACGGAAATCCTGACCGCCGATTATTTCATGGTAAATCCGTATTCGGCCAAGAGCTATGGTGTCTTTGATGAGCTTGCGTTTCAGGACGAATTTGACGTAAACGAGTGGCTGCCAGCGCAGATCAAAGACTTTGAGTTTTCCAAAATCAGAATAAGCGATATCCCACACGCTGGCATTCTTACCAGCCTGATGTTTCTGAATCGCTACCCGACTTCTGACACCAACCGCAACCGAGCCCGTTCGAGGGTGGTTTATGATCTGTTCATGGATGTAGACATCCTGGCGCTGGAGGGGTCCCGGCCAGATGGCGAAGCAGTCGACATCTCAAGCCCTGCACCCACACTGGACAATGATGACTGTGTGGTCTGTCATGCCCTGCTAGACCCGGTTGCCTCCTCCTTTGAGAACTGGAATGACCGCGGTTTCTATCGACCCAACGCACGGTGGTATGACGACATGTTTCAGGCCGGGTTCGCTGGCGCCGATCGACCTGCCAGCGAAGAGCCCACCTCGCTGCAGTGGCTGGCAAGTCAGATGGCAGTCGATCCCCGTTTTAATGATGCCATGGTGCGAATTGTATATAGCGGCCTCACTGGCGCCGAACCGCTTGCTTCTCCCGGTGATAACGCCACCGAAGCAGAATGGGACGCCTACAACGCTGAATCCGTGCAACTCGATGCTATAAAGGACAGTTTTGTAGCAAACAACCAGAACCTAAAGACTCTGATCAAGGAAATAGTTCTCAGCCCGTATTTCCGGGCCGATGGTCTAACCACAGAATCCTTTGCCATCGTGCACGAAGATACCGGCGCTGCGCGTTTGCTCTCCCCCGAGATGCTGCATCGTAAAATCAATGCGCTGCTTGGGTTCGAGTGGCGCGGCCCGTTGGATTTGTACAGCGTAGCCAAGGATAAAGATCGCAGGGCAAGACTTCTGGACGATCGCCAGTACTATCATCAGATCTATGGCGGCATCGACTCCTTTGTAGTCACTCAGCGACTCACCGAACCCAATGGCCTCATGGTTGCGGTTCAGGAGCGCATGGGTAATGAGCTGGCCTGTTACGCAGTTCCCAATGATTTCCTGACAGCCGCTGAGCAGCGCTTGCTAATGCGTTTCGTGGAGACCACCACCCAACCCACCAGCTCAGCCAATCAAGAGGCAATCATGCAGAATATTCAGCACCTGCATTCCCATCTGCTAGCTGAGGACCTGGCCATTGACGATCCTGAGCTGCAGCTTACTTACCAGCTATTCATCAGCACCCTGGAAGCAGGACAGGCCGCAGTTGGCAGCACTGAGGATGGCAATCTGCCCTTTCTCTGCCGCCGCACCAACGACCTACTGACCGGCGAGGATCTCACATCGCCGCTGACAACCGACCCCAATTACGTGATTCGGGCCTGGATCGCGGTAGCGGCCTATCTCATGTCTGACTACCGCTTCGTCTACGAATAAACCAGGAACCCGGGAGAATACAGCAATGAAACGTCGCACACTGTTAAAAGCACTCACTGGGATTGGCATGGCGGGTGTACTGCCCATGTCCCTGACTCGACCTGCGTTCGGCGCCACCGCAGACAAATTTCTGATTACGATCAGCGCCACTGGCGGCTGGGACCCCACTGCCTTGATTGACCCCAAGGGCAACACGCCCCGCGCTGACGGCCTGGGTCCGATCAATACCTATTCGGCCAGCGCCATCAAGTCGGCCGACAACCTGGCTTACGCGCCCTATCCCAGCATGATCGAAGAGCCGGCAATAGAGTCTGCAGGACACTTCGACACTTTTTTTAACAAGCATGCCGACCGCCTGCTGGTCATCAACGGAATAGACACCCAGACTAACGGTCACGACAGCGGACGTCGCTTCGTGTGGAGCGGCAAGCTGGAAGAAGGCTACCCCACTATCGCCGCGCTTGCCGCGGCGCCATTCGCGGACCAGCCCATGGCGTTTATTTCGAACGGCGGCTACGACTTCACAGCCTCCATCGTCGCGCCGGTGCGTACTGCCAGCCCAGGCACCTTCAACCAGCTGGCGTTTCCGAATTCAATGTTCCCGACCGATCCCGATCTGCTCCACCTCGGACTGGTTGGCCAATCCAGCTACTCCCTGGTGCAACAGGCCAGGGAGGAACGCCTGGTTCGACAGCGTATGACCGAGACTTTGCCCAAACGCCAGAAGCAAATGGAGCAGCTGCAAACCGTGAAGAACTCTGAAGTGGAATTACAAAGTCTACTGGATTTCCTGCCGGACGAAGTCTCCAGCGGCCTAGCCGGTCAGGCAGAAGTCGCCATCGCTGCCTTCGCCAGCGGACTGGCCGTATCCGCCAATCTCAACGCCGGTGGTTTCGATACTCACGGTGATCACGATCAGGACCACACGCCGAGCCTGACCGCTCTACTGGAAGGCATCGATCATCTCTGGGAGCAAATCGAACTCCGCGGCATGCAAGACAAAGTCACCGTAGTCATCGGTTCGGACTTCGGCCGCACACCGTTCTACAATGAAGGGGATGGCAAAGACCACTGGAATATCACTTCCATTATGGCAATGGGGGCAGGTATCACAGGAAGCAGGGTAGTGGGCGCCACCAATGAAAACTTTGAGGCACTGAAACTAAATGCCAGCACCCTGCAGCCAGACGACAATGGCATCATCATCACACCGCAGCATGTGCATCGCTCCCTACGCGACTTCCTCGGCGTCCAGGACGACCTCGACAACCTCTTCCCAATCGGCGTAGATAAACTCGACCTGTTTTCCTAGCGCTTACTGTTTGGGCGTTCTAACTCTGTAGTCGGAGTTTACAGCCTCGTCGGCACTCCTCTCAATCCCAGTTTCAAACAGCGCATCACCACGAAACCTACCCAAACAGATTTCCTAATACCAGATCACAAAAACTTCACTCGTGTCAGCGAGCCATTGCTTCGCACTCCATTATTCAATAAGCCTAACCGCACAAAATCGCCTAAATGAGCACATCACCACAAAATCTCCATTCATAGTTTTTCAAGCTAGCCCGCAAAAACTCAACACATGTCCTCAAGCCTTGCAGCGAAGTGTGAGTAGCTATTTCAGCGGTCGTCGCCCGCAGGGACTTATTTACGGCGTACCGCAGAAATAGCTACTCACACTTCGCCTCGCACCTCTCTAATTAAGAAGCCCAAATGAACTGAACTGGACGGCTCATCCTATTCCCGTGTAACCTTTCTGCGCTTTTTAACGCGAGACGCACGGTATTATGATGACTCACCAGCCACACCGAACACTCACATTTGGATTACTCCTGCTCTTCGGCGTGAGCTACTGCAGCGAACCAGCCACTGAAGCCCCCGAGGCCGATAGCCCAGCAGCCGCCGTAGTTGCTGATGACTCGCCGACCGCCGATATTGAGGCCATGCTGCACGAACATGTAGCCATCCTCGCATCAGATGAATTTGAGGGCCGCGCGCCAGCCACACCCGGAGAGGAGCTGACCGTAGATTACCTGCGCGATCAGTTTGCCGCGCTCGGCGTAGGTCCTGGCAATGGGGATAGTTACTTTCAGTCTGTTGAAGTCACCGAGATCACCGCAGTGGGAACACCTGCCATGGCGATTCAGGGCAGCGATTATGAGGCGAGCTTCGCCTATGGCGAGGAACAGGTCGTAGGCTCACAGCAACAGATCCCCTTCGTCACCGTACAGGGCAGCGAACTGGTCTTTGTCGGTTACGGCATTGTGGCGCCGGAGCGAAACTGGAATGACTACGCGGACATCGATGTCACCGATAAGACCGTGGTGATCCTGGTCAACGATCCCGGCTATGCGAGCCAGGACCCAGACCTTTTTAACGGCAATGCCATGACCTACTACGGCCGCTGGACTTACAAGTACGAAGAGGCTGCTCGTCAGGGTGCAGCAGCCGCGATCATCGTGCATGAGACCGGCCCGGCAGGATATGGCTGGGGAGTTGTGAACAACAGCTGGACCGGTCCACAGATTGGTCTCACTGCAGCCAATCTCAACGGCGACCGCGCCGAGATCGAAGGCTGGGTTACCCAGGAAACAGCTGCAGCGATCTTTGATGGCGCTGGCCTCGACTTTCAGGCATTGAAAGCGGAGGCTGCCCAGCCCGGCTTCACGGCAGTTCCCATGTCAGACCTTCGACTCAATGTCTCTGTGGAGAACTCGGTGCGTACCTCTCTCTCCCAGAATGTGATCGCCACTGTTCCCGGCACAACCAGGCCGGAAGAAACTATCATCTATACTGCGCACTGGGATCATCTGGGCATCGTGCCAGAATTAGAGGGCGACCAAATTTATAACGGCGCCTCGGACAATGCGACTGGCACCGCTGGACTATTGGCGCTGGCATATCTCCACTCGCAGCAGCCGCCTCCAGATCGCAGCATTGTGTTCCTGGCAGTCACCGCCGAGGAATCGGGTTTACTGGGCTCGCAGTGGTATGCCGAACACCCGATTTATCCGATTGCCAAGACTGTCGCCAATATCAACATGGACAATATGAACACCTTTGGTCGCACTCGCGACGTCGTAGTGGTTGGTGCCCGCAGCAGTGAACTGGAAGACTATCTAGATGCAGCCGCTGCCGAGCAGGGCCGTAATCTTCAGAGTGAACCAACCCCTGAACGCGGGTACTACTACCGATCCGATCACTTTAATTTCGCCAAGGTCGGGGTGCCGGCTCTGTATGCTGAGTCCGGCGAAGACAATGTAGAATTTGGACGCGAATATGGTGCCGCCCAGGCTCAGGACTATACCGATAATCGCTATCATCAACCCAGCGATGAGTATGACCCGAACTGGGACATGGCCGGTGCTGCAGAGGACTTACTGCTGTATTTCACCATCACCTCGCGCCTGGCAAGCGAAACTGGATTTCCCCAGTGGTATGAAGGGAATGAGTTCAAGGCGATTCGCGATGCCTCTGCTGGTGAAAGGCAATAATCTCGATCTTGTAATTGGGTCTTGTCTTTCCAACCAAGAATTTGAAGCCTAAGTTAATGCCAAGACTTCTCACGTATTTTCTGTTTTGTAGTCTCATTCTTACTGCCTGCGCAAGCAGCAACCTTGAGAATGGTAATCTGCGTCGCCTTACCATCCTCTATACCAATGATGAACACGGCTGGATGGAAGGCATGGAGGCGGGTCAATCAGCGGCCCACCTCTATGAGATGTGGCAGCAACAGGAGGGTTATTCCGAAGACGGGCCATTCCTGATTCTAAGCGGCGGCGACAACTGGACTGGCCCGGCGATTTCTACCTGGACCGAGGGTGAGAGTATGGTCGAGGTGATGAACGCCATGCACTATGACGCCAGCGCCATTGGCAATCACGAGTTTGATTTCGGACTGGAAGTGATCAAGGCCCGGTCAGTGGAAGCTGACTACCCTTATCTTAGCGCCAACACCCGTTGGCGCAGCAGCGGAGAGACACCAACAGATATTGGCATCCTGCCGTTCACGGTCACGACTGTGAATGAGCTGCGCGTTGGCATCATTGGGCTGACCACACTGGACACACCCACGGCAACCAACCCCAACAACGTGCGTGATCTGGATTTCATCGATTACGAAGTGGCGCTGCGTGAAACCCTGCCCCTGGTACAGGCCCAGGATACTGACATCAACCTGGTGATTGCGCATGTCTGTGTCCAACCACTGGAGCGCCTGATTCGCAATACCCGAGATCTGGACATCGCCCTGTTTGGCGCTGGCCATTGCAACGAATTGCTCGCCAGACGAGTACACGACGCCGTGCTGCTGAGCGGTGGCTTCCATTTTACTGCCTACGCGAAGGCAAGCTTCACGGTAGATACCGATAGCAATGTCATCTCACAACGCATGTTTACTATCCATGACAACGAGCACGCAACTGAAAGTGAGACCATCGCGGGGATCGTACGCAGCTGGTCCGCAGAAACAGAAGAAATCCTGTCCGAGGAACTGGCTTATTCCGATCGCGTGTTTGAGCGCAGAGGGGAAGAATTAGAACAAGCGATCGTCAACAGCTGGTTGCTGGCAGATCCCAGCGCCGATATCGCCATAACCAATGCCGGCGGCATCCGCATCGATTTACCTGAAGGTATCATTGACGTGGGTACCGTGATGGCTTTGATGCCTTTCGATAACACCATTATTGCCACCGAGCTGGATGGTGCCACCGTGCGCACGGTGGTGGAAACCGGCACGCGACCTGTGGTCGGGGGACTCATTCGCCGCGGCAATCGCTGGGTGCTGAGTGCCAGCGGCGAAGAACTGGGTGATGACAAGACTTATCGCGTGCTGGTAAACAGCTTTATGTACGCGGGTGGCGATGGCTACAACATCATCCCCGAGACCGACCCTGATGGTTTCGATACCGGCATAAATTACCGGCAGCCGTTTCAGGATTGGCTACCGGCTCAAAATACCTCCGAGCAAAATCCTCTGCGGCTCAATTAAACCCAGAGCTCCGCACTAGGGATTATTGCAATCCCCGAGCGGTGCGGTCTTCTAACGGGGGTGCTGGCGTCATCCGCGGCGACGCACTTTCCAGCATCTCCATTAATTCGTTAACCAGACGCTCCAGCTGCGGATCTCTGCCGGATGCCAGAACCGATGGGTCATCCCAGACTTCCAGGTCCGGGCTCACGCCCTCACCTTCCCAGAACCAATGCCCATCGTTGTCGTAGAGCCGTGCGCCGGGGACAGTGATGCCGCCGCCGTCGATCAGGTTGTGGCCAGTGGCGGGGCCCACCAGAATACCCATGGTGTTTTCACCAACAATGGGGCCAGCCTCCAGTTCCTGAAAAGCCCAGGGCAGGCCATCACCGCCGGATGCAGCCCAGCCGTTGATCAGCATGCCTAGCACGTTGGAGCCCGGCTGCGGTGGCTGCGTTTGATCCTGACCATGACGCCAATGCAGATTATAGACAACCGGGCGCTGCATCAGCTCGAGGAACCGGTCGGCAAGCTGACCACCACCGTTGAAGCGCTCATCGATGACAAAGCCTTCCTTGTCGAGCTGGCCATAAAACATACGCACCAGCTCCAGCTGGCCACGATCTGCGGTATTGGTCATATAGACATAGCCCAACCTGTCGTCAGACAGCTCTGCTACCCTGCGGCGATTGCTCTCAATCCATTCAAGGTTGCGAAGCAAATTTTCCTGACTCTGGGTCAGGGTCTTGACGATAATCGCTTCAGCATCCTCGCGCTCCCCGGTGGCGCTGACCAGCAGTGAGACAGTTTTTCCAGACAACCCTTCGAACGGCGCGTAGGGATCAAGGTCAGATCGCAACGGCATGCCATTGACCTCTAGAATATAATCACCAACGCCGACCTCAATACCGGTCGCATCAAACGGGCTGCGCACTTCCGTATCCCATGCCGCTGGCTGCACGATTCTGGCAACGCGGTAGAGATTGCCATCCTGTTCCCAGTCAATGCCCAGATAACCGGTCATTCTGCGTTCTACTGTCTCCACGTCCCCCTGACGCACATAGGTATGTCCTGCGCTGGTTTCACCCAATAAATGAAATTGGATGCGCTGTACATCCCAACGGGTGCGCGCGTCCGGCAACAACGCGGCATACTGCTCACGTAACGCATCCCAATCCAGACCATGCATTTCCGGATCGTAAAAGAAATCGCGATATCGGCGCCAGGTGTCATCATAAATCTGCTGCCACTCCTCTCTTGGCACCAGCTGCATCACTAGACCATCTGTGGCGATCGCGTCTTCCAGACGCTGTTCCGGCTCAGCACTGACTATACCGAAACGATTATTGCTCTCCACCAACAATCCCGAGTGGTCAGCTGTGGCTACCACGCTATCCACTTCAGCAAGAATCGTCTTCTCTTCCTGACCCTCAATGTCGTAAAAAACCAGATTGGCATCTTCCTCCGCAGAACCCGAGTTGGGCCGTCTGACGTAAGCAACCTTGCCATCAAATGGCATCAGGGCACCGATGTTACCAGCCGCTGGTGGCAGTAACTCAATCCGCGCCTCCATGCCGGCAAACATAATGTTCACAGCTGCGTCTTCAGAGGCTGCGTCATTTGTCTCTGCTTCATCTTCATCCGCTGCAAACTCCACTTCATCATTTTTGACCGGCAGCAGGCTGGGCGTTGATGGGTCGAGGCTGATAGCCGCAAGCTGGGTTGCATTGGGATAGACCCAGGTCTGGTCCAGGTCTGAATAGACCACGTCGAAATTACGATTGGTCAGAAAAAACAGGTATTGCCCGTCGGCGCTGAAGATCGGGCTCAGGTCGGAATAGAATCCGCTGGTGACCTGCTGCAGCTCACTTTCTTCAGTGTCATAGATGTAAATCGCCGTGTGGGTATTTTGCTGACCCAGGGCGAAGGTGAGCCAGCGCGAATCCGGCGACCACGAAATATTGTAACCGTAGCGGGAACCATGCCCCAGGTTCCACACACTGCTTGCAACCTCAGTCACGTCACCTGATTCGACGTCGACAAGGTAGATCGTATTGGTCTCATCGATAAACGAGAGCCTGCTGCTGTCAGGCGACCAGAATAAGCCGTAGCCATAGCCTTTACCCCGACTTGTGAGCTGGCGGCTACTCTGCTCGCTGCTAACGCCATGAAGATGAATCTCGTATTCACCGGATTGATCACTCCAATAGGCGATCGAGCGGCCATCCGGAGACCAGGCCGGACTATGATCAAAGGCGCCGCTGCTCTGAGTAAGGTTCAGGGTAAACCCCTCTTCAGCCGGCACATCAAACAATTCACCTCTGGCTTCAAACGCCACCCGGGTCCCGCCCGGCGCTGCAGTCATATTGGCAATGCGGCGACTCACGTCTTCAGACCGCGGCAGCTCAGCCGAGAGATCGCTCACCACATCAACTGCCACCTGCTCAAGTTCCAGCTCCGCGGTATCCATACGGTAGAGATCACCCCCGGCAGCGAATACGAGCTCGGAGTCGCTGGCACCAAGGTAAGAAATATCAAAGTCTGTAAATGCAGTAACCTGGGAGGCAGACCCCTCATCGAGATCATATACCCACACGTTGAGACGCATGTTCGCGTCCTGGTCAGAGAGAAAGAAAATCTTGTCATCAAGCCAGATAGGCTTGGCATCAATGGCCGCGCTGTCGGTAATGTTGACCGCACTGTCGTCAGTCAGATTGTAAAGATAGACATCTGACGAGAAACCTCCACGATAGCGCTTAAAAGGCCGATCCTCCGCCAGCCTGGTGACATAGGCGATACTATTGCCATCCGGAGAGAAGCTCGCCATTTCACCGTAAGGCACGTTCAACAACTCCGGCAAGCCGCCCTGCTTATCAACCAGGAACAAACGCCGCACCCGCTGGGTGCCGCTGGCACGGGGCGAGGCGAATAAAATATGCTGGCCGTCCGGATGCCAATCAACCATGCGGTCAGCATGTGACTGATAGGTCACCCGCGTTGGCACGCCACCGTTAACAGGCACCACAAAAATATCTTCGTTACCGTTATAACTCGCGGTATAGGCAATCTCGCTGCCATCGGGTGAAAAACGCGGATAGGATTCTTCCCCCGGCGAATTCGTCAACTGCACGGCCTGCCCACCCTCCTTGTCCACCAACCAAACATCTCCGCCATACACAAAAGTAATCTGCGAATCCGATATATCCATATAGCGCATGAGGCGCGCGTTAATCTGCCCGAAGGCGGGCGCAGCAAGCGTTGCGAGCAGGGTAACGACTAGTAGTTTTTTCATTCTCTTTCTCGTTCTGTTTTATTTATTTCTAAAAACAACAAACACCGGTCAAGCTGGTGCATACCTAGTAGGACATCACTGAAATTGCAGACAAGGGAACAGACTCTACTTCTGTGGCCGTTGCCCGCAGGACGCGGGCATCGAGCCCCCAAGGGTGAGGCAAGCGCATTTGGAAGCGCGAGCTTCCTGCGCAGCCGAACGACACCAATCTAGGATTGGTGGCTGGGCCGGGTTTACGGCGTGCCTCTGAAGTGGAGATTGTTTCCTTGTCACGCACTAGACTTCCAGACTTCTAATTCCGCAAATCAACCTGACTTCAATCTCAACCAATCTTCCGATTAAGCCACTCAATAATGACCCGATTCACCTCATCAGGTTTCTCCTGCTGCGTCCAATGCCCACTATCCATGACCGTATATTTTTCCAGGTCGGTAATAAAATCCTCCATACCGTTGGCAGACGACGGCGGCAGAATCACATCATTCTCTGCCCCAATGTAGAGACTCGGCACCTCAATGCGGGTCGCTGCATTAGCCATGATTGGACCCATGCGAGGAATCGCGCGATACCAATTGAGCCCACCGGTGAAGCCAGTAGTTTCATAGGTATCTACGAAATACTGCATGACCTCATCCGGCAGGAAAGGGTCACCGGGTGGATCTTCACGCTGCAGCATCGCCAGCAGGTTCATCTGCCGCTCTGCTGAATCTTCAGGCAAGGAGCGGAAGGCCTCAGCATCCCAGATACCACCGCGACTCAAAAAGAATTCGAATGACTTAAGCACATCCGCCTCAAGTACCGCTTCCGCTTTGCCCGGTGGCAAAAAAGTCGCTATGTAGTAGTTCGGCGTCATGACAATGTCATTCGGCTGGGCGTCGTCGGCAGGCGGCAGGTTCGCAGGTCTACCAGCAGAGGTGTTGAGCCCGATGATGCCAAGGCAACGATCCGGATGGAGTACCCCCATGGCCCAGACCACGGCACCGCCCCAGTCGTGGCCCACGAAGACAGCCTTGTCGATACCCTTGGCGTCCATCATGCCAACCAGGTCATCGCAGAAAATACCCATATCATATTGCATGGGGTCTTGCGGGCCGCCGGTCATACCATAGCCGCGCTGATCAGGCGCGATGGCGTGATAACCCGCATCCGCGATCGCGCCTAGCTGGTTGCGCCAGCTGAAAGCCAGTTCTGGAAAGCCATGACAGAAAATTACGGCGGGGCCTGAGCCCTGCTCGTACACCGCCATATCGATGCCATTAGTGGGCACTATCGAGGGCGCAGGCATACCCGGCGCAGGTTTCACGCCATTAGCCTGGGCATAGCCCAGGGAAAAAGGCGCAAGGGCCGAACCAGCGGCCAAGGCCATTGAAGAATTGAGGAATCGACGGCGATTTAATGACATAGAAAAACCCTGATCTCGATTTACAGCAGATTACGGGCACAGTATTACAAAATCCGGGAGACTGAAAGCGCACAGACGCTGGCCAAACAATGATTCGTCGCCTACATTAGCAGCACATCGACAACTGACTCACGCCCCTGTGAAACTTGACTCTCAGATCCACTCGCCCATTCTCCCCAATCCCGAGCAGAGCTCGGTGCTGGAACTGGGGCTGACGCCCTGCAGTAAAGCAAACTGGCTGGCGATCGATGCAGATTTTGCGCATTTCCACGACCACAAATTGCAGCAATTCGAATCTCACCCTGACGAGGTGTTTGCCGCCCTGCCTCAATCCGACGCCGCGCAGGAAGAGTTCAGTCAGGTTTTATTGGAAGACCTTCTGACGAATCACGCTGATCGGTATTTCCGCGAGGGCAACTTACTACACCAACACAGCGGGATAGAGTGGTATCTTGATGCACCTGATCTTGCCGCCAGCAGCCTGTGGATACCCGAAGATATCTGTCTGCTGCAGCAGCTTGGTGACGAACACATTCTCACGGCCGCCAGCGTCTGCTCACCGAGTAACTGGCAGCTCAAACACAAGATCGGACGCAACCTGAATGTGATACATGGCCCGGTTCCGGGATATAAAGCGAGCTTGCAGGAAAGGGTAAATCGAATGCTGTCGCAAATGAATGACCAAAAACTCATTCTGCGCTTTAACTGGTCAATACAGCAAGGCAATGAACTATGCTGGCGCCCTGACCTGTACCCGCCCGACTCTAATGATGGCCTGTATTGGAGAGTCGAACGTCAAACCTTGAGACGACTACCACTAACCAGAGCCATTGTATTCGGCATCCGCATCTACCTGGAGAGCTTTGCACAATTGGAGAAGCGAATACCGGCATTCAGGCAGCAGGTCCGCAAACTAATCGATAATCTTGACGCGAAGCAGCGCGACTACAAAGGCCTGGACTCGATTCTCACGCTACTCTGAGCGCGCGTAGTCACCTTGCAAAAATTACAAACAGCTTATGGCGCCTCAAATGACTGCAGCGTAAACAGCAACTGGGCAGAATCAGTCAGCGAGAGTATCAGGTTGCGATAGGCGACCTGCCCACCAACTTCAAGCTCGGGAATTGTTAGCTGACCCGTCGCTTCATTGAACGTGGAAAAGCCTGCCTCGACAGTCGTCTTCGGTATCAGACTGGTGGGCAGCGCCCGCACGATAACCTGGGGGTCTTGAGTTTCAATAGAGAACGCAATCTGAAAAATACCAGCGCTACCAGCGTCTACGCTGAGGATGAGCTGATTGCTGCTGTCATCAAAACGGTTCAGGGCGGGCGGCGTCTCGAGCGTAACCACTTCCATATCCGCTAACACCAAATTTTCCCGCAGCAGCGCATCGGTGAAATTGACCACTGGCATCTCTGCAATGGCGGCAGACAACTGCACCCGCTGAAGCTGATTAATAGCATCCACTACCTGCATACCGTCCCCCAACACCCTGCCAAATACGGTAAATCCGCCGTTGTCGCTGTCAAGAAACGTATTATTTGCGACATTGATGAACCATTGGCTGGTGGCGCTATCCGGGTTTCCCGCAACTTTGGCCATGGCGATGGTGCCGCGCAGATTAGACTGGTTAAATTCGTTAGCGATGGTGCCATCGATCTGAATCTGGTTCAGGTTAGTCGTGTCGGCAGGGATGAAGTACTGTCCGCCCTGAATTACAAAATTTGGTACGGATCGATGCACCACACTATCTTTGAAGCGCCCCGATGTCACATAGTTAAGAAAGTTTGAAACCGTGCCTGGTGCCGCTGTATCAAATAGCTCAAGAGTGAATTCCCCAAGATTGGTTGTGACCTTTACCTGCGTTTGCGCCTGGACACTTGAAACAGAGAAGGCAAACAAGATTGCGACTAACTTAAGACTGAGAAAAACTCTATATTGGTTGAAACTAAACACGATTACTGCAGGCCTTATAAATGGTGAAACGCAATTATACGGGTTTGTGGGCCGGGTTGTTAGATAGCCCAAAGGTTTGAGCCACCCACAAATTTGAGCCACCCACAAAAAAGGCGAAGCCCTGAAGCTTCGCCTTTTTACGCTATAGCTGATCGCCGCTATGGAATCAGACGTGGGACGAACCTGGTCATACCCTGAATCGGGCCAACCTCGCCGGCATACACATTGCCAGCTCCATCTACCGTCACACCCTCACCCATTGAGCCGACGCCACCCATACCGGATGAGCGCTCAGGTGAAACATGCTCAGGCACGAAGTAGTAAACCTCCCCGGTCCTGGCACTACCGACCCTGAGGCCCTTGCGCCAACCGCCAGGGTTGTAGTTAGGATCCGACTCCGAGTCGATGGCATACAACCAGTCGTTGCTCTTGTCGATGAAGATGCCGCTGTTTCGACTGAACTGGTACCAGGTGTCGAGATGCTCACCGTCCTGGGTGAAAATCTGGATGCGGTTGTTACCACGGTCGGCAACAAACAGGCGGCCCTGTGAGTCCATGGCCAGTGAATGCGGTGCACGGAACTGACCATCTTCCTGACCCCATTCCCCGAAGGAACCCACATAGGTTCCATCTGGCTCCCAAATAGTGATGCGGCTCTTGGAATTAGGGCCTGGCTCGTCCTGGAACTGGGCACCGTGAGTCTCACCAATATAGATGCGGCCGTTTGGTGCCACCAATACGTCATTAGGTTCAGTCAGATGCGTTGGCGGATCGCCCATCTCACCGGGAGTGCCGATGACCATCAGTAACTCGCCATCGGGGCTGAATTTGAGCACTGAGCTGCCGTGATTGCGCGCTGCGGGGTTTGCTTCAATTTCTCGCTCATTGGCGAGACGGGCATCCGCGACCCAGATATTGCCTTCCGCATCAATATCCATACCGTGGGGCCAGATGATTTGTCCGGCACCAAGAGAATCGACGACACGACCTGTTGGATCGAGCTTCACCATTGGATCCACGTCTGAGGTGGCACAGGAATTAGTGCCACAACGGTCTCCCGCCCAGATGTGGACGCCATCCACGTCCACGTTGACCGCGCTCACCGAACCCCAGCGACGACCGTCTGGCAGCGTGCCGAAATCCCGTTGCGTTTCATATGGATTGGGTAAATTGTTAATGGGCTGCTGACCGGCGTGGGCGTCTGGCGTAATTGCTCCACGTTGGGCCAAGGCCGTAACCGAAGTGGCCAGGAGCAAGCCTGTCAGGCCGATTTTCAGCATGCCCGGGCTGTTTTCTCGGAGGCTGGTTTTAAGCATAGTCATTCTACCTCTTATTACCTCTTGAATTGAGTGTCCGACCGCTAGCGCAAGGGCCTCAGCGGACTAGGGAAAATGGACTGTCCCGGCTTAGTTGTCAAGGCAGACTGAGGCTCCAAGCCCTGACTCGGCGAACTGCGCGGGCAGCACAAAGAAGGACGGCTGAGCCTGAAAACAGGGGCGCACCGTCGTTTTTCCTAGACTCTATCGGGCCGCGTGTTTATGCTCTGCCCGCAACTACTAAGGAACTTTCAATTCGCGGAGCCTGAAAGCCAAATGACCCGAGGAATAATCTATTGGATTTTCGCCATTTGTTCGCTGATGGGGATTATTCTGCTCGTCATTGGCTTGGCGGAAACAGTTCCCAATGCTGGTGGCTTACCTCATCCTGAGTTTCCTGGCATGGTGGTTGGGGAAGACGGTGCGGCTCGATTGGAACATATTGGCGGACTGGCCTTCGCTTTTAACGCCCTACTGTTAACCCTGGTTGTTTGCCTTGCCATTCTTGGTGTCTCCGAGCGACACCGCAGCCCCAAATTTGTGGTCGCCATGGCTGTCTCGCTGGTCATCATGCTACTGATCTGGTGGGCAATGTTCAGCACTCACCAGGAGTTTTTACGCACTGGTGAGACCGGCTACTTCATGGGCTTCCCTATCCCTACCGCCTGGCAAATGTATGGCACCTGGCTAGGCGCTATCCCACTAGTGGCTATTTACACCCTGGGCTTTCGCCATTTTATTTTCACCGAAGCAGACGAAGCAGAATTCAATGCACTGTTGAAAGAGTGCCAGCAGGAAGAAAACCAGGACTAGGACATGGAAGCGTATCGCCAGGAAATAATTGTCGGCGCGGTCGTCATTTATATGTTGTTTTGCATCGCCACGGGATTGTGGGCGATGCGGCGCACCCACGACAGCAGTGATTTCTTTATCGCAGGTCGCGGACTCGGACCCATCGTGGTCGCATTGGCCCTGTTCTCCAGTACCCTCAGCGGCTTCGGCTTCGTGGGCGGCCCTGGGCTGGTCTATTCAATTGGCGTTAGTTCATTCTGGATGGTGGTGATTTCCTCCATCGGATATGCGATTGGATTCTTTCTGGTTGCCAAGCGCATCCGTATGATTGCTGAGCTGAGGGATTGTTTATCGCTGCCGGATGTTGTCGCTGCCCGCTACGGCAGCGAGGCCGTGCGTTTTCTGATGGCCGTGACCATAGTACTTGGCGTGATGGGCTACCTCGCCACCCAGATTTTGGCCATGGCGGTAGTCATGCAGGCAATTCTTTCCGGCACTGAGACATTTGCTGATATCGGCCTGGTGAGTTGTGTCGTTATTTCATCAGCAGTTCTAATATTTTACTGTGTCACTGGCGGCATCATCGCCAGCGTCTATACCGATGTAGTGCAGGGTGCCATCATGATTGTGGCTGGTTCCCTGATACTGATGACAGCCATGTCTGTCTTTGAAGGCGGCATGCAGGAAGCTACCTCTATCATTCTGGCTGATGACTCCGAGGCGATGATGCCTTTTGGTGCCGCTGGCGTCATGGCATCCTTGGGCTGGTTTTTTGTATTTGGCCTGGGTCTTGCCGGACAACCCCATCTCATTACAAAAATGATGATGAACAAGAAGATGACAGACAATCGCAACATCCTGCCTATGTCACTGTTCGGTTACGTCATGGCAGCGCTGCTGTGGATCTCTATCGGTATTATCATGCGCGCCGCAGTGATCGATGGCGTGGTAGACCCCCTCGCCCTGCCAGATGATGCGGCATCTACCTTTCTCTCCGTGTTTGCTAATCCGCTGCTTGCCGGAATCGTGTTCGCCGGCTTGTTTGCGGCAATTATGTCGACCTCAGATGCCTTCCTAAACATCGGTACCGCCGCCATAATCCACGACATTCCCAAGGCCGTGCGCGGGCACAGCGTGAAGAACGAACTTTTTTGGGCGCGGGTGGTGACAGTTTTACTGGCTACAGTTGCGGCAGGCTTTGCGCTCTACTCACATTTTGCCGACGCGACCTTGGTCGCGCTGCTGGGCGCATTTGGCTGGGGCACTTTTGCGGCTTCTATCTTTCCGGTGGTGGCTGTCGGGTTAAACTGGCGCGGCGCGTCTGTTGCCGGCGCTGTCACAGCGATTAGCGCTGCGCTGCTGATCAACTTTTCAGTTCAGTTGGCGGGAATCGTGCTGCCCTACGGCATCAGCGGTCCTCTAGTGGCTTTTATCACGTCGATGGTGTTATTTATTGGCGTATCGCTGGTGACGAAAAAGCCGGTTCTTGCGAAAGATATCGATCGCGTCATGCAGATCTAGCCTGACAGGCCAGCAACTTGAGAATATCCTGTTGCGCGTACGAAAGTTCCCTCGGCTCTGAGCCGGTTACAACACACAAGGTGCCCAGCTTGTATCCCGCTGACGATTTAAACCACTGGCGCGATTCGCCCAGCAGAGTGTGTGCTTCTTGTTTTACTATCCACCGCCTGCTTGTTTGTGCGCTCTGCAGCTAACTGCCGCTCTAATTGATCTTAACCAAGCCAACCTGATTCGAGCTTGACTGATGAATCAGCAAATTACCGGCCTCTGTCACCCAGGTATTGCGGATGATTCCGACACCAGAAGGAATCGCCCAACTCTGAAAGGACTCGGTTTGCGGATTAAATCGCACCAGAGCATCAGGTCGCATGCCTGACTCGTTGTACCAAATAACATCATCGATTACCGCCATGGAGTAAGGGTGTGAACGCGGGCCACTAGGCGAGTCCCATTGGGTGATTTCTCCGGTCGCTGGATCCAGCCTGCCGATTTTGCCCATCGTGGAATTCACAAACCAGACCATGTCATTACTATCCAGATCCAGACGGCGTACACGGGTGCGCTCATCTGGCACTTCGTAATAGTGTATGTCCATGGTATTGGGATCCAGCGCACCGATCTTGTTGGTGCCATTGAATGCCACCCACACCGTGCCTTTGCTATCGACCTTAATTCCGTAGGGCCGCGACTCAACATCAATCTCAGCGAGGTCACCAGTTCTCGGATTCAGGCGACCCAACACTGCTGCACCCTGTGCCGTGAAATAGAGATTGCCGTTAGGGTGAAAGACTGCAGAGTGTGGGTCTCTGGCCTCAGTCTTGTATTCGGTAACTTCACCCGTAGTTGGATCCAGCTTGCCGACGGTGGCATTGCTGTTCCCGGTGTACCAGATATTGCCCTCGGAATCGGGCACCACCGTATGGGGCCTGGAAGTGGGTGGTAATTTGTACTCTTCCATGATGCCGGTTTCAGGATCAAGGCGCCCTGTTAGACTCGCCCACATACCCGTCCACCAAATAGAGCCATCTGGTGCCTCTACCGGGTCTCTAGAGCGTTGACCGAGGGTAGGTACCGTCCATTCAATAATCTCGATTTCAGTATCTCCGGCAATGAGATTCGGACGTCGGGAAACATCTTCAGAAAAGTGTTCAGCCAGATAATCAGCTATTGTAGTCGCCTGAGCATCGTTCAACTCAATCATAGTAGAGAATAAACTACGCCACTCAGCGGCAGTACTGAAGCCCGCAGCTCGAGAAATCGTTGCCGTGCTGTGGCAAGTTGAACAAACGTTCATCACCAGCTGTTTACCCGGACCTTCCGGTAGCGGCGGTGGCGCTCCACGCTGAGCTGAAGCCTGGGGGAGAATAAAAACAGATGACGTCAACAGCGACGCTGCCGCAAATAGACCAAGACGTAAATTCATAGGTGACATCCTCAGGGCATTTATGGGTATCAGGCCGATTACAGATTACGATTTACTGCCGCCCAAGCAGTCGAGCCTGATTATAGTCGGCATTTGGCCTAACCCGCCGAGCCAGGAATCG
>Ga0255783_10002190_pt1 | contig 19881 bp, 17 predicted proteins | sample 011ome_22_FD_179981 | JGI IMG/M metagenome (GOLD analysis project Ga0255783, IMG submission 179981) | Coastal salt marsh microbial communities from the Groves Creek Marsh, Skidaway Island, Georgia - 011507BT metaG (version 2) | ecosystem: Environmental > Aquatic > Marine > Intertidal zone >... | reverse complement strand
TCAGGCTGCTGCTTTGTGGCGTCTTTCCCAATTTGTTTAGCTCATTTTCAATATGCATAAAGCGACGGGTGAATTTCGCGTTTGCTTGGCGCAGCGCGTCTTCGGGATCAATATTTAAATGCCGCCCTAAATTAACCATAACGAATAATAAATCGCCATATTCTTCCGCCATATGGTCCTGATCAGACGTGCCCTGTGCCTCTACCAACTCGGCGGCTTCTTCTTTGATTTTTTCCAAAACATGACCAATTTCGGGCCAATCAAACCCTACCCGCGCAGCGCGTTTTTGCAATTTAACCGCCCGCATTAATGCCGGCAACGCCAAGGCGACATCGTCTAAAGCGCCTGATTTGGCTTTGCTGACCCGCTCGGCCGCCTTAAGCTTCTCCCAATCTTGCGTTTGTTCTAAACTCGATTTCTCGCGGCTTTCATCGCCGAACACATGCGGATGCCTGCGCAGCATTTTATCGCTGATCCCATTGGCAATGTCATCAAAGTTAAATAGGTTTTTTTCTTCAGCGATTTGCGCGTGATAGACCGCCTGGAGCAATAAATCGCCCAACTCATCTCGCAAGTCATCCCAATCTTTGCGGGCAATTGCATCCGCCACTTCATAGGCTTCTTCCACCGTGTAGGGCGCGATACTCTCAAAGCTTTGCTCAATATCCCACGGGCATCCGGTTTCTGGATCGCGCAGCGCGCGCATGATTTCCAAAAGCCGCGGCATACCGCCTTTGGGATCAGAAATAATATTTTTATCAAAGCCCATTGCGTGCCTTTCATTCTTGCTATCTGATGTTGTTTAAACCCTGCCTTAAAGGAGATAACAAGATGCCGGTAATTAACCGTATTGCCGCCTTTGCTGATGATATGAAAGGCTGGAGGCGGCACCTACACCAAATGCCTGAATTGGGGCTGGAATGCTATAAAACGGCGGCATTTGTCGCCGATAAGCTTAGCGCGTTTGGAATTTCTGAAATTCATCAAGGCATTGCAAAAACTGGGATCGTTGCGATTATCGAAGGGCAGGCTCCTGGTCCAACAATAGGCTTGCGTGCTGACATGGATGCGTTGCCTCTCAGTGAAGAAACCGGCGTTGACTGGGGCTCAAAAGAGCCCGGAAAAATGCACGCTTGCGGGCATGACGGGCATACAACCATGTTGCTCGGAGCAGCAAAATACCTCGCGGAAACGCGCAATTTCAAAGGCCGGGTGGCGTTGATTTTTCAACCCGATGAAGAGCAAAATGGCGGCGCCGAAATTATGGTGAATGAAGGTATTTTGGATCGGTTTGAAATTGATCAGGTTTATGGGATCCACAATGCGCCCGGGCATCCTTTGGGCAGTTTTTATACGATGCCGGGCCCGATTATGGCAGGGGCGGATAATTTTGACATTCATATCACAGGTCAGGGTGGGCATGGGGCTTATCCTCAAGATACCAAAGACCCCGTGATTGCGGCAGTAGGGATTGCTCAAGCTTTACAAATGATTGTCAGCCGAAATGCGCGGGCGTTTGACCAGCTTGTGGTTTCGGTCACCCAAATTCACAGCGGCACCGTTGGAAATATTATACCGCAAACTGCCTTTTTAAACGGCACGGTTCGAACGTTTGACCCTGAGGTTCAAAATATGGTCAAGAGCCGTATGGCCGAGATTGTTGCAGGGCAGGCGGCTAGCTATGGCGTTGACGCGCGCCTTGTCTATGAAGAAGGCTATCCCCCCACTATCAACGATCCAGAAAAGGCTGCATTCGCGGCCAATGTGGCGCGCCAAGTGGCGGCTGATGGGAATGTTTTAGAAAATGCAGGGCAGGAAATGGGCGCAGAAGATTTCAGCTATATGCTTCAAAAGCGCCCGGGTGCTTATCTGTTTCTTGGGATCGGAGAGGCCGCTGGCTTGCACAGCCCAAATTATGATTTCAACGATGACGCTGCGCCTTATGGCGCGTCGTTCTTTGCGCGTTTGGTGGAAAATGCCCAACCTTTAGGGTAATCTTACCACCCGTTCATGATTCACAAGAAGGAACTTTATTATGGCGCTAAGCGAGTCAAAAACTCAAATAGACCACGCGTTTACCCGCCACGACGATAAAGGGCTTAGTTTTGAGAACGCGTTTGGCGGTGCCACGTCATTTTTACGGCGTCGGTATACAAAAGATCTAAGCGGGGTTGATCTGGCTGTTACCGGCATTCCTTTTGATCAGGCCGTCACCAATCGCCCTGGCGCGCGGTTTGGCCCACGCGCCATTCGCGAGGCCAGCAGCTTGCAGCCCTTTGACCCGCCCTACGGGTGGGAATTTGATCCAATGAGCTTGTTTAACATCGTAGATTATGGCGATTTGGCATTTGATTATGCGGATGTGGCGGCGTTTCCGAAACGTTTAAAGCAGCATATTGAAACGATCTTGAACGCGGATGTGGCCAGTATTGCTTTGGGCGGCGATCATTACATCAGTTTTCCGATTTTGCAGGCTTACGCTGAAAAATACGGCCCGCTTTCCTTGCTACAATTTGATGCGCATTCTGATACATGGCCAGATGATCAAATGAATCGCATTGACCATGGCACTATGTTTTACAAAGCTGTGAAGCTTGGCTTGATTGATCCTGAGAGCTCGGTGCAAGTGGGCATTCGCACGCATAATGCGGATACGCTGGGCGTTCATATTATCGATGCGCGCGCGGTTGAAGAGATGGGCGCGGCAGCGGTTGCGCAAAAAATTAAAACAATTTTGGGAAATAAACCTACCTATCTCAGTTTTGATATCGATTGCCTTGATCCTGCATTTGCTCCGGGAACTGGTACGCCGGTTTGGGGGGGTCTATCCTCGCGGCAGGCGGCCTCAATTCTGCGCGATATAGCGGGCATCAATATGGTGGGGGGCGATGTGGTAGAAGTGTCTCCGCAATATGATACCAGCGGCGCGACCGCGGTTGCCGGCGCACATATAGCTCTTGAATTGATTTGTATCTGGGCCGCAACGCGCGTTTGACTTGCCCTGCAGCCGTGATTTGCAAGGCAGAACAGCCCTTGACCTGCAGCAGGGAATATATCACATCTCAGCCATGGTACCTGTCGATAAATTACAATTGATCCAGCAGCGCTTTCAGTATCTGGAAGCCAAAATGAATGATGGCGTATCTGGGGATGAAATTGCCAAGCTAGGCCGCGAATATTCTGATTTAAAGCCCGTTATCGACAGTATTGAAGAATATTTTCAGACGCTTGAAGAAATTCAAGACGCCACGAATATGCTGGATGATCCAGATATGCGAAGTTTGGCAGAAGAGGAATTGACGCGCTTAAAGGCGCGCTTGCCAAAACTTGAAAGTGAATTGCAGCTCGCTTTGTTGCCCAAAGATGCAGCAGATGCACGCCCTGCGATCATCGAAATCAGGCCCGGAACGGGGGGCGAAGAAGCCGCTTTATTTGCGGGTGATCTGTTGCGGATGTATCAACGATATTGCGATACGCGCGGGTGGAATTTTGAAATCATCGAAGAGCAACAAACGGAATTGGGCGGCATCAAAGAAGTTGTTGCGCATGTGAAGGGCGAAGCGGTATTTGCACGGCTCAAATATGAAAGTGGCGTGCATCGGGTGCAACGCGTGCCAGAAACGGAAAGCGGCGGGCGCATTCATACCTCGGCTGCCACCGTTGCGGTGCTTCCCGAAGCCGAAGATGTTGATATTCAAATTTCTTCGAATGATCTTCGCATTGATACGATGCGCAGTTCAGGGGCAGGGGGACAGCATGTCAACACCACCGACTCAGCCGTTCGGATCACGCATCTGCCGACAGGGCTGGTGGTTACCAGTTCTGAAAAATCGCAGCATCGCAATCGTGAAATTGCCATGCAGGTGTTGAAAACCCGCTTATATGATCTCGAGCGTCAGCGCGTGGATGGTGAGCGCTCGGCAGATCGTAAATCTCAAGTGGGATCAGGCGATCGCTCAGAGCGCATTCGTACCTATAATTTTCCGCAGGGGCGGATGTCGGATCACCGGATCAATTTGACGTTATACAAACTTGATCAAGTGATGCAGGGCGACCTTGATGAAATGATTGATGCGCTTGTCGCGGATGCGCAGGCCAATTTGCTGGCCGAGCTAAACGCATGATTCTACGCGACTTGTTGGCGCTGGGTCAGCAAAAACTCAAACAAGCAGATATTGATACAGCGGGGCGGGATGCGCGCCTTTTGGCGGCGGCCGCAATGGATATAAACACTGCCCAAGTCACGCTGAAAGCCTTAGATCACGTATCAAAGCAGCAACAAGATCATTTTGAAAGCATGATTGAGCAACGGCGCAGCTTTAAGCCTGTCTCGCGGATTTTGGGGAAACGGCAGTTTTGGAACCGTTGGTTTGAGATATCCCCCGATGTTCTGGATCCTCGAGGCGATAGCGAGGTGCTTGTTAATTTGGCGCTGCAACAAAAAGCGGATCGCATTTTGGACCTTGGAACAGGCAGCGGCATCTTGGCGCTGACACTCTTATCTGAATGGCCGGACGCGCTGGCCGTTGGCGCCGATATTTGTGAAAAAGCCCTTCTTATCGCGCAAAGGAACGCCGTGCAGCTTGAGGTTTCCGATCGATTTCAAGCCCAAAAAAGCGATTGGTTTGAGGCTATAGGGGGGCAATTCGATCTTATCGTGTCCAATCCTCCTTATATTGGAGAGGATGAGATCCCCCATTTAGACCCTGATGTGCGGCTTTACGATCCAATGATTGCGCTCAGTCCAGGGCGTGATGCGTTGCAAGCTTATCAAAACATAGCATGCGATGCGATCGGTTATCTTAAACCAGGTGGTCGGTTATTGGTTGAAATTGGGTTTCGGCAAGGTGAGGCGGTGCGTGAGTTATTTGCGTCAAATGGGCTTAAGGAAATCGAAATAATCCAAGATCTGAATGGGCTAGATCGGGTTGTGTGCGCGATAAAGGCCAAATTTGTTTAAATTTTTAGCCAAAATTAAGAAAATTTGTGGATTTTTTGAATATTCCCTTGTCAGCAACCTAACGGTAAGGTTAAACATGCGCATTGAGAATGGAAACTTTTCGTTTCCGTCGTATCATAGCCCGCATCGCTTTTGGCAACTGTCTCTGATAGAAAATCAACGCTGCATAACATTAAGAATGAATGAAGGCTGGAAAGCTACCTATGAGATCATCTAAACCCCGTTCGCGGTCTAAGCAAAATCGCAACCGTTCCGTTGGTAATGTCGTCAATCGCGTGTTCGATAGCTCAGGACCAGAGGGCAAAGTGCGCGGAACGCCACAGCAAGTTATTGAAAAATATAATCAATTGGCGCGTGACGCCCAGTTAAGCAATGATCGGGTTGCGGCAGAAAACTTTCAACAACATGCCGAACATTATTTGCGCTTACTCGGCGAAGCGCAGCGCGAGCAAGATGCACGTCGCGAACAGCAAGAGCGTGAGAACCGTGAACGTCAGGCAGAACGCGATCGCGAACGTCAAGAGCGCCAAGAAGATGCCTCGCAAACCATGAGTGAGTCCAGTGGTTTCAGTACTGCGGCGCATGAAGAGGAACAACCCGAGGTTTCGAGCATGCCGATCATGGATGAAGATGCGGGTTTAGCACCACCTTTTCAACCTGAGCAGCCGAATGAGACACAAGCGGCAAAACCGGCGCGCAAACCCCGCGTTCCGCGCAAACCTCGGGCGCCCAAGCCCGCTCCGACTGAAAATGCATTGCCGGAAGTTGATTAAAAGTTTTTGACGCAAAGATTGAATTAGGCTTGGGATGTGCTGTTACTGCCATAGGCGGCTTCTAGCTGTCGTGCCAAAGCGCAAAACTCTTCCAAAGAAACTTGTTCTGCGCGTTCCGTAGGGCTAAGCCCAGCCGCTTTTAAATGATCTTCGATGTCAGCGCTTAGCCCCTTTAAGGCAGAACGCAGCATTTTGCGACGTTGATTGAAGGCGGCCGCCACAAGGCTTTCTAAAACCTTCTGATCGGCCTCGTAGCGGGGCGTTTGCAACGCCTCAAGATGAATAACTGCGCTGGACACTTTTGGGGGCGGGGTAAACGCATCGGGGGGCAGGTTGAGTACAATTTTCACCTCGCTGCGCCATTGGGCGAGGATGGCAAGCCGCCCATAGGCCTTGCTGCCGGGCTGGGCCACGATTCTTTGCGCGACCTCTTTTTGAAACATCAGGGTGAGGCTTTTCCAAAAAGGTGGCCAATTGGGAGGCGTAAGCCAGCGTATAAGCAGCTCGGTTCCAACATTGTAAGGAAGGTTGGAGATTATTCTGATCGGAGCTGTCAAGTATTTGGCTGGATCAAGGTGAAGCGCATCTTCATTGATCACTTGCAAGCGGCCCGGGAACGCTTTTTCAATTTCTTTCAGCACTGGTAGGCAGCGATTGTCTTTTTCGATGGCTAATATCCTACGCGCACCCTCGCTTAATAAGCCGCGGGTCAGACCGCCTGGGCCGGGACCAATTTCCAAAACGTCACAAGCGCTTAAATCGCCAGCTTGTCGGGCAATTTTAGCAGTCAGGTTAAGATCTAATAAAAAATTCTGTCCAAGTGATTTTCGGGCGGTCAATTGATGGGCTGAGATTACCTCGCGCAGTGGGGGTAAATTATCGATTGTACTCATTGTTTTTGCCCTAATTCTTCGGCCAAGCGCAAAGCTGCGACGCAAGAGCCTGGATTGGCGATGCCGCGGCCGGCAATATCTAAGGCCGTGCCATGATCAGGAGAGGTTCTTATGAACGGAAGACCCAGTGTTAAATTCACGCCTTGATCAAAATCCAACGTTTTAATCGGAATGAGCGCTTGATCGTGATACATTGCAATCGCCGCATCATAATGCTGGCGCGCAGCCGCATGAAAAAGCGTATCGGCCGAATGTGGCCCCGTTAGGAGCGCCGGCTGACCATTCAGCCTTTCAAGAATGGGCGTTATTAGATCTAAATCTTCACGGCCAATTTTGCCCCCTTCACCGGCATGCGGGTTTAACCCCGCCACGGCAATCCGCGGCGTTTGAATTTTGAAATGATCTTTCAGACCTTGAGCGGTAATTTGAATTGTTTGAGTTAGTAAGGCTGGCGTCAGTTGTCGGCTAACTTCGGATAATGGAATATGTATCGTTGCCGGTACGACCCTTAAAGACGGGCTGACCAGCATCATCACAGCATCTTTGACATTTGCCAAATCAGCCAGAAATTCTGTATGGCCCGGATATTGAAACGCCGCGCCGTCTTGCAGATTTTTTTTATGTATTGGCGCGGTGCAAATGCCTGCCACTTGATGCGTATTTGCAAGCTTCACAGCTTGGTCGATAACGTTGATCACATCCTGTGCATTGCGTGGATCAAGCACCCCAGGAGTGGCCAAAGCGGTAAACCTATGCGGTAAAACAGGCAAGCCTGTTTGCATTGCCGCCGCGGCATCGCTGGGTTTGGATATTTCAACAAAGCGGGATCCAGTCGGCAAGTGGCGCGGGTCTCCAATCCAGAAAAACACCAGCTCATTTCTAAGTATATTCCAGGCCTTGACCGCCAGTTCTGGGCCAATGCCGGCTGGATCTCCACATGTCAGAACGATTGGCGTGCGGGTCATTTTTCGATGATACGCGCGTCTTGGCGCAGGTTTTCTAGATACCCTGCAGCGAAACTCTCTAACCGTTTATTGCGCAGGCCAGTTCGTATAGCATCGAGATTCTGCGATGTTTGAGAGGCCGGATCGGTTCGTGCGCATAGCATCACCAAAGTGCTCTTGCCGTCTTTGGAAAAGAAATATTTTTCATGTCGGTCAAGAAGGGTTAAGATTTCAGCCAACTCGGTTTGAATGTTTTTTACAGGCATGCTTTTGCGCGAAAACATGTGCGTGGGCGATCGTTCGGCTTCTGCATAAAGGTCATCGCAATGCACGATTTTTGCTTTAAGATGCTGCAACGTGTCGAGGTCAGATTGCTCAAATTCATAGGTTAGATAATCAATCGTGCCAGAGGATGGGAATGCAAATCCTGTTTCTTCTATCGCCCGAAGTTGAAACAGGGCCACGGCGTTGGGCACGCGCAAAGGCTCGGTGACCTCACCAGGCGCTAGGCCAAATATCAAGGGCTTCAAAACCGCTGGCAAGCTGTTTAAATCCTGCCACTTGACGCGGCCACCCATGTCACGCGAGGGGGCTGCAGAATATCGTTTTGCGGCTTTTGAAAAGGCATCAAACCCGGTCAGATTTTTAATAGCCTCTGCCGTTTCAAGCGTTTGCTGCTCTTGCCCTGGCAGAAGCGGTAAAATGATTTCAGACAATAAAACGCGCACGTTTGACCCATCGCTTGCGCTTTGAACCGCCCTTTGAAGTTGCTCATCTGTCACGCGGCTGCGTGCGCCAAACTTAGCTTGCACCACGTAGCGCCACAATAGAGAGGTTTTTATGAATTGCTCAAATGCGGTTCTATCGATACCCAGATTGGCCAATTCTTGTATAAACCGATCCGCGTTCAAGTTGGCTCGCCCAGCAAATTCCTCAATCCCAGCTTGCAATTCTGCCTCTGTAATAATGATTGACAGCTCGGCTGCAGCCGACCGCTTGAGACTATCTTCGATAAGTTGCGTTCTCGCTACAGATTTTGGGTTGCCGGGCACGTTCAAAACCTGAAGCAGCCGTGCCCTCTGGGTTATTTGATAATGCGTGATAATCTCTCCATCGACCACAATCGCCGGCGAAAACGGATTGTTTGCGGATACTTTTTGCGACGTAAAACTTACAACGGCAAAAAAAGTGAGAGTGATTAATAGCAGATTTTTCATATCTTAAATTCCACAATTGGGCCGGTTGGAAAGGCTTCTGCCGCCTGTGCTAAACCCTTTTAATCCGATCGTCATTTCAAATCTTGTTGATGGCGGAGATGAGCCGATATCTGTAAAGCGACGATGCACAGCGAAATCAAAGCTGGCACATTCGTTATTATAGGAAAAATTGATGCCAGCAGTGGCGGCCCTTTGGGCCACAAGATCGTAACGCATTGTATTTGCAACCACCCAGTTGGAATTGGCTTTAAAGTTAGAAGACACAGTCCATTCAGACAGGTTTTGATCGGTATTATCATTAAACGCCTTGGGCATCATGACATATCCTGCGGCAAGCTCAAATCGTTTTGAACGCAGGCTGACCAAGCCCTCCGCATGTGATGAGCGACCATTTGGAGTTAGCAAGCTGCGCCCTAAAACCGACAACCCGCCTTGCGTTTCAACTTCGGCGCCGATCAAAAGGTCTGACGTTTGTGATTGCAATCCTGAGCTTCCTGAAAAATCAGGCTCGCTTTTTTCGCGATAGATTTGTCCAATAGCGGCAGAAAACTTGGCATTATCGTGGGTTTGCGACACAAATTTTAGACCAGTCGCCGCCCTGAAACCAACCTCCCGGCGGTCTGGCGCTGGAAAACGGGACAGTTCAAACAGATTTGCCTCATCAAATTCTGCATAGAGGCTTTCTTCATTTGGCAGCGAAAAATCTCTTTGTGAGGCATATTCAAATTGGACAACCGGCTCAATTATTATGCTCTGGTTTGATCTATTTTGGGCCAGTAAGGGCCAAGCAAGTGATATGGCGCCTGCACCTGAAAATGCGGATTGCGTTGTGCTGTAATTCGTGTCTTGCGCAATTATAAATAGATCGGTGAAAGTCTGGGCCTTAAAGCCAATTTGGGCACCATTTGAAAACCTGTAAAGATCCCCCCATTGTAAGGTGCCATTCACACGGCTTAAATCTCGCCCGATTTCGTTGGTATTAGATTGACGGTGACTGCCATGGATATCTAAGCCAATCTTAACATCTCCACCAATGAAGGGTTTTACAAACCGATGTTCAAATTTGTTAGAGGCCACAAAAGAAGGGGCGGTACTATTGCCTCCGTAAAGAGAGGTATAATGGCGTATGCTCACGTCATTATATTGACGTCGGGTTGTTTGACTGAGCCGTAGATTGGATTCTAGAAGGTCCCTCTCTACATATTCATAATCGCCTAAATAACTGAAATCGCTTACGGTCTCTATTTTGTATTTCAAGATATACTGCGATGGAAGTTCAGCGTTGCCATTTGCGAACAAGTAACCACGCCATTTGTCTTGGGTTAAGCCGTCATGAGAAACCGTGCCTGACGCTTGAAAATCGCCCGCGGCATAGGCCTGACGATAATCCACTTCCATAGTTTTGGTCACTGGCGATGCATAAGGGGTTAAGGTCACATCGCGGCTTTCCCCAATCGGTATGAAATAGGGCAATTTAAGGCCGTAACCAAGCCGCGTTGTTGTTTGACTTCGCGGAACAAGAAAGCCTTGCATGCGCCTCACGCCAGGATCTGGAAGGCGTAAATATGGCGTGAAGAAGACCGGAAAATCAAAAATATGCAACGTTGCATTTTCAAAGAAAACTTGCCGTTTGACGTTATCATGGCGCATCGTTTTGGCACGTATTTGCCAGAGGGGCGGGTTTTGATTGCAGCTGTAACAAGAGGTTGCTCGAACCTTGTTCAGTTGCATGAAGCGTGCTTGCGAGCGCTCCAGTGATTTTGCGTTAATGCGAAGTTGTTTCTTCAAGACAAGCCTTGCAGCTTTGAAAAGGCCAGCCTTTAAATCGCCATCTATATTCGCCGTTTTGGCTTTTATTTCATTGCCATCAGTATCTAGAAACTGGATCGGCCCTGTTATTTCTAGTTTATTAAGTTTCTTGTCGTAGATAATTTGTTTTGCGGTCAGTATCCTATCTTGATGCGAAACATAAACCGAGCCGCTAGCCACCAAACGCTGTTCTTGGTCAATAAACAACTGATCGGCGATCAGTGTTGCGGGCCCGTTCGCGGCCAGACATTGACTTGCGAAAAGGAGGCTTAAGCTTAAAGCCTTAAGGACTATATGCACCATCCGGTTTTTCACGCAGCGTCCTCCATCTGCAACATCAGACCAAAGGCAAGGGCAAGGGCTGCAATGGGCGGTGACCATGCCGCTAAAAAAATTGGTAATTGTCCATTTTCACCTAATATCTGAACAAAATTGCGAATAAAATGCAGCCCGAACCCTAGAAGTATGGCGCTTAAAATTGACAAGCCCGTTCCCCCAAGGCGAGCCGGGCGCATTGTAAAGGCGGCGGCTATCATCGTAAGAGCCATCAAAAATAATGGGCGCGCCAATTCCGACTGAAACCAAAGCTGATGTCTGCGGGCTGAAAACCCTGCAGCTTTTAATTGGGCGACAGTTTCCGGCAATTTCCACAAAGATACCGAACCTGGTTTGCCAAATCGATCGCGAATTTGATCTTGAGTAAGAGTGGATGGAAGTTCGAACTTGTTTGAGAATTGCGCAGTTTCCTCTGGATTACTACCTGTCAAAAGCAACCAGGTTTTTGCCTCTTCGAGCTCCCATTTGCCAATTTTTAATGAGGCTGTTTTTGCCTCTATGCGCTTATTTAAGCCGCCATCTTTAGTGTAGTTTAACAGGGTAACATCATAAAGCTTTGTGCCGTCAAAATTAGTACGCTCGGCGTGTATGACGGTTTGTCCGGCGCTATCGCCCTGACGCAGCCATAGACCTTCGCTGCCGATAGAAAATACCGATCGACCTCCGCTGTCGAATTCTTCTCTCAAATCTAAATAATATTTTGACGTGGATGCCACGATTGGATTGAATAGCCCAATGATGATGAGCCCCAACAGGGCTGCTATTAAAATCGGTCCAGCGAGTGTTGTGAGGCTGGATTGGCCCGCGCCCCGGGCGATGATAAACTCGCTCGACTTATTCAGATTTACAAATAGCAAAACGGCCGAAATGATCATGATTAATGGCAGGATTTGATATATTGATTTGGGGGTATTTAGGGCAGCCAGAAGAAGGACATTTCGAAAGGAAACGCTATCATCAAGCCAACGCATTTGATTTACCAGATCAATCAGCAACATGAACACGAAGAAAACCGCAAAGACTGCGGTAAAAGACTTTAAAAACCTACTCGAAAAATAATAGTGAAGCGTCATGAGGCAACCTGATCATTCAAATCTACGCCGCGTTTAAACGGTTTGGCTGCGAAGGCTAGCAAAGCATAACTCATCGCCCCTCCAACCAGAGTCGGCGCGTAAATAAGGGGCCAATAAGACGGGTTGCCACGCAGCATATCTCCTAATGCGCTTTCGGTAAGCTTGATTACAATCAGCAATAAAATCGCCAATAAAATTTGAGGGCCAGATCCAAATCGGCTAAAGCTTGCCAAAAGAAGGCTCGCGAAACCGATAAAGGCCGCTACGATGCATAAAAGTGCCTCTTGAATGCGATTGTGAACTTCTTTGTGTAAGCGCGCCAAAGGTGTATTGGTTTCTTGCAAAATCAGGGCTTGTTCATAAATCATCTCATAGCTCGAAATGGAACTCAAACCCCGTTTCAAAACCGTTTGGGTTCCGATAAGATTGCTCACATCATAGGATAAGTCTGAGAATAAAGTTGTCGAAAGCGCATTCGTATCCTGTTGGTATCTCTGCGCCAATCCGTTGACCATGACCAACATACTGCGTTCGTCCTCGCGCAATAAATAGGCCGTCTCCGCGCTGTATACTATATTCGTGCTCTTATTGCGGTGATCTGAAAGCAGGACATCCTTTAATTCACCGGTGGAGGTTATTTCGCGAATGTAGAAAGTTATGCCCGGGCTGGGATGTAAAAAAACACCTTCTCTCAATAGCCGCGCTGAAATACTGCCCGCAATTTCTTGCTCCCGTTGTTTCAAATAGGCATTGCTCACCGGAACGATAAAGTGGCTTAACACTGACATAAACAGTGCGACGATGAGTCCAAATGCCAAAACAGGCCGCATCAATCGCCAAGGGCTAAAACCAGTTGCCTGCACAACGGTTAGTTCGCTTTCACTGTTGAGCCGATTGGCGACAAAAACCATCGACGCAAAGGCGGACATGGGCAATATCATCGCGATCACTTTTGGAATTGCCAGCAGCGAAAATTCCAAAAATACCTGTGCAGAGTGACCGCCTGATATCAAACGGTCAAACAGAATGACCGCCGTATTCACCCAATAAACCAGGACCAAGACCAATGAGAAAAATCCGAATACGACCAAAAATTGGAAAAACAGATAACGGTCAAAGCGTGACACTTAAATCCCCAGTGGCGTTCTACGTTCAAACATGGTTTACCTCAAAGTGATCGCGGGGAAAACTGTTAACTATCCAGATAGACCGGGAAATTGATTTTATCTTGTAAATTCTGAGGAGACCTTCATGCCGCCTTATGGAAATTTTAGTTTTGAAAACACTGCCTGGGATGAAGTCGCAGATTATACCGATCATTTGGTCGTAACGGTAACGCGTCAAGGAGGCCTCTCGGCTATGGCGCGACGCATCAACGCGATGTCAAAAGGGGCCATCAAGCGGGTTGTTGAACATAAAAGCTTTCAAGGCTGCAAGGCGGCCGATGTGATTACGATTTCCTATCCAAGCGGTTTAAAAGCAAGAGCGATCCAGCTTGTGATCTTAGAACGTGGAGAGAAACCAGAGATTGTTCGCAAAGCTGGCGTAACAGTGGCAAAACGTTTATCGGGGAAATCAGCCTTGATTTTACTGGGGGCTTTACGCCATTCTGAGCAATTTTGCTTAGGGCTTGCCCTGAGAAGTTATAAATTTCAAAATTATAAGTCAAAAGAGCAGGATGTGGGGCCTGATTATCGCGTCATGCATGATAAATTGAGTGACTTTCGCTCCGATTTTGAAACTGTGCTTTCAATTGTCGACGGGGTGTGCTTGACGCGTGATCTCGTCTCCATGCCCGCGAATATTTTAACAACCGAAACATTTGCCGAACATTTGCTTTCATTAACAGAGCATGGTTTGAAAGTTGAGGTTTTAAATGAGGATCGGCTAAAAGAGCTTGGAATGGGCGCACTTTTAAGCGTTGGACAGGGCTCAAAAAGTCCTTCGAAATTGGTGATTTTAGAGTGGCAAGGGGCGGAGGATGCCGCAGCGCCTTTGGCTTTGGCTGGCAAAGGTGTGGTGTTTGACACGGGTGGCATATCTATGAAACCCGCCGCTGGCATGGAAGAAATGACCATGGATATGGGGGGCGCTGGCGTGGTTGCGGGTACGATGTTAGCCCTGGCAAAGCGTAAGGCGAAGGCCAATGTGGTAGGCTTGGTTGGTTTGGTGGAAAACATGCCGTCCGGCGAGGCAATGCGCCCCGGTGATGTTGTGACCTCTCTCAAGGGTGACACGATTGAAGTGTTGAACACGGATGCCGAAGGCCGTTTGGTGCTGTGTGACGTGATGTGGTATGCACAAGACCGCTTCAAGCCCTGCGCGATGATTGATCTTGCCACTTTGACCGGGGCGATCATCGTTGGTTTGGGCCATGAAAATGCCGGTGTTTTTTCCAACAATGATAAGTTTTGCTCAAGCTTGCTGGGGGCCGCAGCGCGCGAACAAGAAGGCGCTTGGAGGATGCCGCTTTCGCCGGCCTATGATAAATTGTTGAAATCGCCCATCGCCGATATGAAGAATATAGGCGGGCGCGCTGCCGGATCGATCACCGCTGCGCAGTTTTTGCAGCGCTTTGTAGAAGATGACTTACCTTGGGCGCATATTGATATTGCCGGGGTGGCTAAGGTTAAGACTGACACCGCGCATTCTGGCGCTGGAGCAACCGGTTGGGGCGTCATGACGCTCAATCGTTTGGTGCAAGAGATGTTTGAGACTGGATAAATATGGGGGCTGTATATTTTTATCACCTCACGCAGAATCCCCTTGAAACGACGCTGCCGCTTTTGCTGCAAAAGGCTGTTGCGGCGGGTTGGCGCACAGAGGTGCGGGGCACCGATCCTGCCAGACTGGCATGGTTAGATGAAAGGCTTTGGGTGCAGCAACCCGATGGGTTTTTGCCACATGCGTTGGAAAACGAAGCCGAGGCAAGCGAAAGCCCTATCGTGCTCAGCACCGAACCCGTTGATAATGTTCGCTGTAAAATGATTGTAGATGGCGCCTTGGTGAGCGCGGCAGAGGTGCAGGCTTGCGAGCGCGTCTGTGTCTTATTTGATGGTCATAATCTGGATGCCACTCAGGCGGCCCGAGAACTTTGGAAAACTCTGACACAATCTGGCTGTTCCGCGCAATATTGGTCGGAAGAATCCGGAAAATGGACCAAAAAGGCAGAAGCTTAACGCCAGATTGAAATATGATCCTGGGTGATTTCCAAGCGCGAAAATTTGCTCAGATAGCTCATGCCCAATAATGAAACTGGCAACTCACCCGCATTGACATAAGCGGCGATGTTGCGATCCACATGCTTTTCCAGCGCAACCGTAGCCAAGCGAACGGGGGCCAATTTAACCTCTCCATTGGCTGTATTCGCGCTGTCCCAAAACGCCAATTTGTTAAGATCAAACCCCAAGCTTTGCGCATCTTTTTGACTGAGAATAACGGTTGTGGCGCCGGTATCGATTAAAAAGGGGATCTCTGTGCCATTTACGTTTAAAGTTACATGGAAATGGCCATCCGCCTGTTTCGGAATAAGAATCGCGCCGTCTTGCAGCAGCGGTTTCCTTGCAGGTGCGCTGTTTTTGCGGATATCGTTCCAAAGCGCAGCTGCAAAAGCCACCCCCGCTATCACCAAGAGCCATGCTGCCAATTGACGAAGCGTTCTCCAAAACCCTGTGCGAGACATCAGGACTGACCCGATCAAAACGGCCGTAAGCAACGTTAAATATGTGAGTTGGGCATAATCGATATTTGGCACGGCGCTACTTTTGAAAAATTTCACTCAACACAGGCGATAACCCCTCTAAGATAAACTGAACGGCCAGGGCGGCAAGCAGCATTCCCAGCAATCTGGTGACAACTTCGGTTCCGGTATCGCCCAAGGCTTTTTCGATCATAGGCGCGGTTAAAAAGCTTAAAAACACCAAAATGATCACGGCCAGCATTACCAAGCTGAGCATGATCGTTCCGGCAATACCGGGATGCGTTGATGAGAGTAAAATCATCGTGGTAATTGCGCCTGGCCCCGCGATTAAAGGAATAGCAAGGGGGAATACCGATGGATCATTTTCGGCCGGTTCAGCCTCGCTTTGCGCGGCGCGGCGTTTGCGTCGCCCCGTGAATAACATATCAAGCGCCGTGAGAAACAACAGTATACCGCCTGAAATCCGAAACGCCGGCAGCGATATGCCCAGAAAGGTTAACGCTGATTCACCAAATAGGCAGAAAATCAACAGAATGACCGCGCCGATCACCGTTGCACGCAAGGCAATCGCCCGCCGCGCCGCGGCGGTTTCGCCATTGGTCAGGCTGACAAATACCGGGGTTAATCCGATCGGGTCAATGATGACGAAGAGCGTTACGAAAGAGGTGATAAATAGCGTGACGCTGAAATCGAACAAAATTTTAAATCCTTATAAACATGCATCTTTGAAATCGGCCTTGCAATGCTTCTTTGTAAGGGCAGTAGATGCCGCAATTGTTTTTGGCAAAGCGCGCGATTGTGGTAAAATCGGCTGGCCTTTAGAGCTAATGGTTTTCGGCTAATTCTAGTTTTTCTTGCGCCGCAACCCATAATGCTTCGGCGCGTTCAAGTGCCTCCATGACTTCGGCGTATTTTTTATTCCAAGTGGTCAATTCACCTATCCGAGTATCGTCATAAAGCGCAGAATCGGCAAGTTTTATTGCCAATTTGTCCCGCATTTCATTTAACTTTTCCAGCCGCGCCTCTGATCTGCGAACATCGCTGCGCAGCGAAAGTATTTTTTCGCGGCTTGCCGCTTTCGGACGCTCGGCCTTGATTGCAATTTTTTTAGCGGGCTTGTCGACGCTGAGTAATTGTTTGCGATAGCTTTCTAGATCTTCCTCATAAGGCGTTACGCGGCCATTATTCACAAGCCATAACCGATCCGCCACCAGTTCCAAAAGATGCATATCATGACTGACCAAAATTACAGCTCCAGAATAGGCGGTCAGGGCCTCAACCAAGGCTTCGCGGCTTTCGATATCCAAGTGGTTGGTTGGCTCATCAAGGATCAAAAGATGTGGGGCGTCAATCGTCGCTAGTAATAAAGACAGCCGCGCCTTTTGCCCGCCGGATAATCGGCCAACAAGCGTTTCTGCTTGTTCCGCGCCAATGCCAAAGCCACCCAATATAGCGCGCAGCTGCGCCGGTGTTTTGGAAGGGCGCAGACGTCGAACGTGATCAATCGGTGTTTCATCGACATAAAGTTCATCGACTTGATGCTGGGCGAAATAGCCGATCCGTAATTTTGAGGATTGTACCAGCTGCCCTGCCATAGGCTTTAAACGCCCTGAGATCAATTTTGCCAGCGTTGATTTTCCCTGACCGTTTTGGCCCAAAAGCGCAATGCGATCATCTTGATCAATACGCAGATCCAATCGAGTTAAAACGGTGGTTTCGCCATATCCGGCGGTGCCGTTTTCAATCCTTAGGATCGGCGGTGACAGTTCTTCGGGCGTGGGAAAACTAAAGCGGCGCAACGCGGCTTCTTGTGGGCGCGTGATCGGCTCTAGCCGAGCGATGGCTTTTAGGCGTGATTGTGCCTGCCGGGCTTTATCAGCCTTATAACGAAACCGATCGACGTAGGATTGCAAATGTGCGCGGCGGGTTTCTTGTTTTTTGGCCTCAGATTCTGCGGCGGCCAAGCGCGCGGCTCGGGTTTTCGCAAATGTGTCATATCCGCCGCCATAAAGGTGCAGCTTTTTATCCTCTAAATGTAAAATCGTGCTGACTGAACGGTTTAATAGGCCGCGATCATGGCTTACGATTAAAACCGTATGGGGGTATTTGAGAAGATAGTTTTCAAGCCAAAGCGCGCCTTCCAAATCCAGATAATTTGTTGGCTCATCCAAAAGCAACACATCAGGTTGCGAGAATAAAACCGCCGCCAAGGCCACGCGCATCCGCCAGCCGCCCGAAAAGGCACTGCACGGCATCTGTTGTTTTTTTGAATCAAAGCCCAGCCCGCGCAAAATACTGCTTGCGCGTGCCTCAGCTGACCATGCATCGATATCCGCCAGACGGGTTTGGATATCGCTGATCCGCGCCGCATCCGTGGCGCGCTCAGCCTCTTTCATCAAGGCGGCCCGTTCAAGATCAGCGGCTAAAACCGTGTCGAGCAGCGAAACCTCATTTCCGGGCACTTCTTGAGCGACGCCGCCAATTCTGGCTTGGTGGGGTAAAGTGATGCTGCCGCCCTCTAATCCCAATTCGCCGCGGATCAAACGAAATAACGTGGTTTTGCCCGTGCCATTTCGCCCTACAACGCCCACTTTATGCCCAGCCGGAATAATTGCCGTTGCGTGTTCGAGCAAAAGCCGGCCTTCCACAGAATAGCTGATATCGTTAATTTTCAACATGCGCGTGGCTTAGCAGGCAGCTTTATGAGACACCAGTTGCAAATCGCAAGATAAAAGCAAATCGAAAGCTTTTTTAAACGGGTCGCCTTTGTTGCGATGTTTTTCCAAAAGCGGCTTTTCAAAAGCGCGACGTCATGTTAGGGCGCTAGCGTTTTCATGGCGGTGGGCAAGGGGTCTGCTGCTTTGGCATAAAGGATAATTTAACATGGCTCTCGAGCGTACTTTCAGCATCATCAAACCCGATGCAACCCGTCGGAACTTAACCGGCAAAATCAATGCAAAATTTGAAGAGGCAGGTTTGCGCATCGTTGCGCAAAAACGCATTCATATGACAAAAGCCCAAGCTGGTGTGTTTTATGGCGTGCATGCAGAGCGCCCTTTTTATGACGAGCTTTGTGAATTCATGTCTTCTGAGCCCGTCATTGTGCAGGTTCTGGAAGGCGAGGGCGCAATTGCAAAAAATCGTGAAGTGATGGGCGCAACCAACCCAGCCGATGCCGCTGCCGGCACAATTCGCGCAGAATTTGCTGAATCTGTGGGTGAAAACTCAGTTCATGGCTCTGACGCACCAGAAACAGCTGCAGAAGAAATCGCGTATTTCTTTTCCGGTATCGAGCTGGTCGGCTAAACCACTCTAATGTTTATTGGGGTGGATGCTGCGCTTTTATGAGCAATACGCGTTTGTTCCCTTAAAAGGGCTGAATTCTTCAGCTCTTTTTTTTATGCAGACCTATTTCGTTAATAATGCGTTCAAAATCTGCATCTTTTGCGCTTTGATTAAAGTGAGCTTTGCTTTTAATAAAATCAAAGCGCGTGCGAAGGGTTTGTTTTTCTGTTGCAGTGCAATCGTTCCAGAGGCGGTTTTGCAACCCCATGACCAAAGCGTAATAGCCTATGAAATGCGGAGAAAACCCATTGTTTAAAAGCCGTTGATAACTTTCATCTGCGCCCAGGGCGCGAATGGTTTGGGCGTCATATATGCCAATAGCGTTGAAAGCGACTTCCATTTTCGGGCCCAAATTTCTGATAGAAGAAACTCTATCGTTCATTTTAAAGCGAGGGTGCTTGCAAAGTCGCACAGGTCTGTAAGCGCTTTGCTGAATAGCGAGTCTTCAATGGTCATAGCAACGCGGATATGCCCTGCGGCGGCGGCGCCAAAGCTTTCTCCGGGCATAACCGCAATTTTGCGTTCTTCGAGCAGCGCATTTGCGAAAGCTTCGCCGTTTAGACCTGTGCTGCGAATATCAAGCATAAGATACATAGTTCCTTGCGGCGGCGTTACGTTTATTTGCGGAAAATCTTTCAAAATCTCAAGCGCAAGTTTTCGACGGCGCTCAAATGGCGCTGCAACAGAGATGCATGCGCTGGATCCCAACTTTAGTGCATATTCGGCGGCGTCTTGAATAAAGCCCACCACCCCGTAATTGCTAACAGTGGCCAGATCGCTGAGCTTGGCAATGATATCTTCCGGGCCAATCACCCAACCGATACGGCTGCC
>Ga0255783_10002177_pt1 | contig 19944 bp, 18 predicted proteins | sample 011ome_22_FD_179981 | JGI IMG/M metagenome (GOLD analysis project Ga0255783, IMG submission 179981) | Coastal salt marsh microbial communities from the Groves Creek Marsh, Skidaway Island, Georgia - 011507BT metaG (version 2) | ecosystem: Environmental > Aquatic > Marine > Intertidal zone >... | reverse complement strand
ACGCCTAGACTTTCAGATCTTCCCAAACCCAACTTTTGACGGAAATGCAATTCTCACATTCACTGCATCTTATGCCTTAGACGTTCGTGTATTTGACCTTACAGGCAAGCAAGTAATGAGCGAACAAATGAACGGAGGAAGTCAAACATTGAACATCAATGGCTTGGAAGCTGGAGTATACTTTGTTAGACTTGATGCAATCGAGACTGGTGAAACAATATTGAAAAAGTTAAGTGTGCAATAAACTTTGGACATATGGCTTCATTGCAGTTGGGATAGTGGTTTTAATCGAATCATGCGCCAAGGAGCAACTGCCAACAATTGAAGTTAAAGAGGACCTGGAAGAAACGTTGACACGCGTTCCCGAAGGCTTCGATTCCATCGCCTTTCCAGTTGATAATCGTTTTAGCCTAAGCAAGTGGCAGATAGGTAAAAAACTGTTTTATGACCCTGCACTTTCTCGAGACTTCACCATTAGCTGTGCAAGCTGCCATAAACAAGACTTGGGATTTGCTGATGATGTGCCAGTGACTCCAGGGGTCGACAACAACACTAGCGAGAGGAACTCGCCTACACTTGCAAACGTTGCTTTTCACCCATACTTTACCAGAGAAGGCGGAGTACCTACATTGGAAATGCAAGTGTTGGTGCCCATTCAAGAACACAGTGAAATGGACTTCAACATCGTAGAAATATGCGACCGCCTCAATCAATATTCAGAATATGTTGAAATGGCAAAAGAAGCTTTTGGAACTGAAATTACTCCTCTCGCGGTGACTCGTGCCTTGGCAACCTTTGAGCGGACACTGATCAGTGGAAATAGTGCCTACGACAAGTTCTTGCGTAATGAAGGAACACTCACAACATCGCAAATAAGGGGAATGGAGCTTTTCAAAAGCGATCGCGCCAACTGCGCATCTTGTCATTCAGGTTTTAATTTTACCGATTATAGTATACGAAACAATGGATATGAATCGGGCGATATCGGCAAAATGCGTCTGACTGCCGATTCTGCCGACTACTCACTCTTCAAAGTGCCAACATTAAGAAATGTAGCACTCACTGCTCCTTACATGCACGATGGATCGTTTTCCTCGCTCCATCAAGTCTTAGAACACTACAATGCAGGAGGGATTAGCGATTCAAAAGATCCATTGATTAAGCCACTAAATCTAAATGAACAAGAAATCAATGACTTGGTTAGCTTTCTAGAAAGCCTAACTGATCAAGAATTTATTTCCAATAAAAACTTTCAAGAATGAAGCTCAAGAAGTCAATAACCCTGGTTGCCTTATTAACACCATTTGTTTTTAGCTTATGCAGAAAGGACCCTGAAGGAATGCCCAGTGTGATTAATCCTGAATATGACGATACACCTTACGAGTTGGATTATGGGCGCTTTGCAGAACCCGATATGACAGATAATCCACTGACAGTAGAGGGTGTGAAACTAGGTCGAATGTTGTTTTACGAAACGCTTTTATCAAAAGACAATTCCATCTCGTGCGGCAGCTGCCACATTCAGCAAGATGGCTTTTCAGACCCTGCTCAATTTTCGGCTGGAGTGGATGGTTCTTTAGGTAAAAGACAGGCCATGCCGATTTTCAACATGCTTTGGCATACCAACGAATTTTTCTGGGATGGAAGAGCACACCTGCTCCGCGATCAATCGTTAATGCCGATTCAAGATGAGTTAGAAATGAAGGAGACATTGGAAAATGTCATTTCGAAATTGAGCGCAACAACAACATATCCGGCTCAATTCATCCGCGCATTTGGCGATGCTGAAATCACTTCTGAACGCATGTCCTTGGCCATGGAACAATTTATGAATTCAATCATCTCCAACCAATCTAAATACGACAAATTCCTTGACGGGCAGGCAACTTTGACTGAAAGTGAAGAGAGAGGAAGGGTCTTATTCAGTGCGGAATACAATCCTGGCTTCCCCGAAATATCTGGTGCAGATTGCGCGCACTGCCATGGTGGAAACAATTTTGACAACAACCGCTACATGAACAATGGATTGGATGCCGATGGAGATCAAGACGATATTGGGAGAGAGGCCGTTACGGGCGAACCCCGTGACCGAGCAAAGTTTAAAGTTCCATCATTGCGCAATATTGAACTAACCGCCCCTTACATGCACGATGGTCGATTTCAAACACTGGAAGAAGTCATCGATCATTATGATCACGGTATTGTAATTTCTGAAACCGTAGATCCTGCTTTAGTATACAGCGCCCAAACTGGACTGCAACTTACAGAACAGGACAAAATTAACCTGATCAACTTTTTGAAAACACTGACTGATGAAGAAATGATCGCTGACAAAAGGTTCTCAGATCCGTTCTAATCAGAGATTCATCCAATAAAAAAGCCGTGCATCCACATGTTGGGCACACGGCTTTTTTAACGCTTGAAAACTACTTATCGCACCAGGTTGTTTACTTGCATCCAGCCACCGCCATTCTCACATTGAATGCCTTGCTGTTTTAAAAACTCTGTAGCTTGACTGCTTCTCGCGCCACTTGCGCAGCATAATAAAATAGGCTTATTCATCTTCTTGATTTCAGCCACTTTGCCTTGGATGGTTTGCAGCGGAATGTTCTTTGATCCTGCTACGTGACCTCCTTGAAATTCAGCAGGTGTTCTTACATCGATAATCACCGCTCCTTTGTCAATCATTTCTTTTACTACAGCGCTGCTGTCGTTCCCAAACATTGATCCGAAAAATCCCATACGTTTAATTTTTTTGATTTTGAATGTGCAATGTTACGGCTTGAAGCAGACCTTGAATGTAACTAAAGTAACACAAGGTCAATCGATTTGCTCCTTAGCCTTCCTTTTTCATAGAAACCTCCATCGCTGCGCTGGCTAAATGATTCTTACCCGATGTTTTTTCTATTTCCTCATGTATTCTGTTGAAAAAGCAAATACTTAATGGTTCGCCTCTTTTTAAAATCAACCACATAGCGCAAAGTGAATGTGATCCAATTTTCATCAAAAATCATGGAAACCATTGGATCCACTATAGCTTCTTCCACCCTGAACTTCATGGTGATTTTAGACCAATGGTTCTTTGATTGTTCGGCATATTTACCGCACACTTCATCCAAAACGTTGAGAAAGATTTTACGTGCCAAATCAATATCAGACTCATTCCGAATTGGAATACGCACTTCATCCCACAAAAACGGATACTCCGCAGAATAATGGTGAATGTTCTCTTTAAAAACGAAACTGTTAGAGATGCTTACAATGCGTCCATTATATAAATCACCATCTACCCAAGCACCCATTTCCATGATGGTTGAACTGAAAACACCTATATCAATGATATCTCCCTTCACTTGACCAATCATGACGCGTTCGCCCACACTTACTCTTCCAGTGATCATCATGTTTAGCTATCCAGCCAAACTGACAATAACTTCTTGCAATGCAAATGCAACACCTGCACCAGCCACACCCAATGCCACGCCAATGCTTCCAATTTTGTCACTGTACAAAAACAGCAAGATGATTACCATCAGCAAGCACGACATCATCCATAAATGCAAAGCCTTCGCATTGGTCAAGACTTGTGATCCAAGTGTCGATAAAATTGCCTTCTGGGTCGAAGCGATTAACCGCATCAAAATCTAGCACATAAAGAATGTCATGGTCGTCAAACCAAATGTTGGTTGGCCCAAACCAACGCTGAATCGATGAAGGTGGTTATGAAATTTCCCGCAGTATCAAAACCGTCAATTTTATGATCATAGTACGAAGACACAAACAGTATTCTTTCAAAATTCCGGTCGATGCCTATGCTGGCATTTACACCTGTGTTTGAAAACACATCCACAAAGATGCCATCGAGGTCATAGCACAGAACGCGATTAGAGCCTGCCCATTGCAACAAGTAAAGTAAACTGTATGGCCCAATAACCATGCGCGTGGGGTCACTAATTCCGTTGGCAAAAACACCCAACCAAGCACCAGTTTGCGCATTGTATTTATCTATCCTAACAGAGCTTATATTAGTTAGATATAAGTACAGTGCTGTCTGCATCTAAAAAAAGAATGTCTTGAGGCCAGCCAAGGTTTTCGTTGGTAAACACTTGTACGAACTCTCCAGCAGCTGTGTATTTCAAAACTTGCGAAGGCCCATCTTGAAAATCGCCAACATCGCTAACATAAATGAACGCCTGCCGGGCACCGGCATTGTGACTGAATAACAGGAATGAAAAAATAATACGAGCTAACATGGATGAGTGGTTTTGAACGAAATTGGATGATTGCCTTTTTTCCGAAATTCTGAGTCGGATCACCGTATATTTTTGACCAAAGTGTATCGCCATCAATACTTATTTTAAGTAAATAGAAATCAAGGTCCCCTTCAGATGTAGAATCAACGTCACCGAATATCACGATTCCGCCATCTAAGGTTTCAAGTATGCAATATGCTCTAGTACAACCGACGAGAGAATCGCCATAATAATTAGTCCAAATTGAATTACCAAATTCATCCATTTTGATCAATGAAATTCGACATCCTGCAGTTCCAGTAACAAAATACCCACCACTGCTTAATTCTAAAAGCGCATTACTATCTACTCCTTCAAATTTTTGAGACCAAGCTGTATCTCCATTTTGCTCCAATTTCATAACATAGGTTCTGCCACCTCTACTACCTGCAATAGCATACCCATTGTCGGTCGTTTGTAAAACTTCGTGAGCCAAATCACCGTCCGACCCGCCAAATGTTGAAGTCCATACAGTGTCGCCAAGTGAATCTGTTTTAATAATATACAAGTCATTACTTCCGTTCCCAAAAGATCGGGTTTGTCCAGCTATTATAAATCCTCCATCTGAAGTTTGGTCAAAGCTAAAAGCTTCATCATCGTCAGAGCCTCCATAGGTTCTAATAAACCCTTGGGCAGTAGCAAAATGGCAAACGGTAACCAGCAAGAAAGTAAGGAATCTCATAGGTAAAAAGTTTGATTGCGAATATATTCAATTAGGTTTTTTCTCCGCACTCCCCCTGAAACACAAAAAGCCCCTACCAACAGGTAGAGGCATCATGTTGTAAATAAAAGATTTACAATCCTCAGGGAAATCTTTACACCATCCATGACTGTATTATAACCTTAAACAATCCCATAGTTTATGCAACGGGAAAACAGATCTATAAACCTCTCGGGTTCAAACACAGCATACCAATTAACTGGGGACACTAGCAAAGGGTAAATAGGTGATTGTTGCCTAAATGTTGCCTAACTTGAATAATAAAAAAGCGCAACTACCTTTAAAGCAAGGAGTTACGCTTTCATGTTGCGGAGAGAGAGGGATTCGAACCCTCGTTACGTTTCCGTAAACACGCTTTCCAAGCGTGCGCGTTCAGCCACTCTGCCACCTCTCCTTTATTCACTTTTGTTGAAGCGTACAGCCTCCCAATAGCTATCGGGACTACCACCTCTCCAGCGCCCCTAAGTAGATGGTGCGAAAATAATCACTGAATAGTGAAATAATATATTTTTAAAGCTGACGGGCTTATCTGATTACAATAACCTTCGCTGATCGTTGGCCATTTGGAGATTGCAAAGACACAACAAATTCACCTTGTCCAAGATTCATAGTTTCTACTTCTACATGATCTTGATTCTCTATTTGCTGAAACATTACCAGTTGTCCATTCAAGTCATAGATCTTGATTATTTCAAAATCGCTGTTATTGGTGTTGATGATTAACCTCGAACCTAACTTCACTGGATTTGGATAAACTATAAGCGTTTGATCCCCGTCAAAATCATCCAACCCAAGAGGTGGAAAAATATTAATGTTAAAAACCGCCTGCTCTGAATATTCAGGGTGACCATTGCCCGCTAAATCATAAGCTGAAGTCACCGAAACCTCCACATCATCCCACTTCCAAGTTTCAGGACTTACATCATAGCTTGCTAGCAATAACAACACATTCTGCGCGTCCCTGTTTTTCGACAAAATCCAATATAAAGCGAAAACAACCGGTAAAAAAAGATGAATTCAAGAGAGTTGAAAAGCATATTAGACGCTAATTTAATGGAAGTTAGGGTTAATACTCGGATCAATAGCAACTGCCCGCTGAATAAAGCTGTTTCCGCGCTGGGTGTCGCCCAGTTGATTGTTCAAAATGCCCAAGTTCAATAATACCCGCGCATTTTCTGGTTCAATTTCTAGCGATTTATTAAAACTATACATTGCTGAATCTGCGCGATTCATCATCGCATACACAATGCCTATTTTCTGATAGGCCGCTGCATTTTGAGAGTCAACTTCTATTGCTTTAGCTAAGTATTTCTTCGAGGTGGATAAGTCGTTTAAATTCTTGCCATACACCTCGCCTAAACTCGAATATATGCGTGACCGCTCTTTCCCTTGCTTAATGCTAATCAATGTTTCATATCCTTTTATGGCTGATGTTGGGTCTCCTTTTTGAGCGGCAGTATTGGCAACGACTTCGAGGTTGGTCACAATTCTATTGTCATTGCTCTTCTTCAAAGCCGCTTGGGAAAAATAATGCACGCTGTACGGGTAATTACCCATCTCAAAATAGATGTTGCCAATGATGTCTAAAGGCGGAAAATAGGCCGGGTAAATCTTCAGACTCTGCAAGCAATACTGCTCTCCTTCTTTCAAGATTTTCGCTTTCTCAGTTGGGTTTGCTTTTCCCTTTGCCTTTTCGAGCAACTCACTTCCCATGGTCATTTTCACCTTGGCGGATCCGTCTGAGGTGATCACATCGGCTTCAGCCAGCGTGCGGTCATTCTCCCAAGCAATATTCCGTGCAATCGTTTTTCCAGAAAACCCTAAAAGCATCACCCCTAAGATGAACAAACTCACTTTACCGCCCAATTTCTTCTCTATGATCCCCGTAAACAAATAGGCTAAAATCAGCGCATAGCCCAATGAAGGAATGAATAAGAACCGCTCATTCATGAATGCACCAATGTCGAAAAAGAGGTTGCTGAACAGAATGAATGTGCCAAAATAAATCAGCAAGCCATAGCCGATGATGTTGGCCTTCTTTCCCTTCATTTTTTGGTAGAGCGTGTATAGGCCATATCCTAAAATAGCTGCATAAAGCAGCAGCGAAATGGCCGCCCAAGGATTTGACCAATCGGCATAAGGCCGCATTCCCGCCTCCAGCTCAGCAAAAGTTCTGAACGGGTGAAAAGGATAATAATCGTGCGTCAATGGGTGTGGAAATACCAACAGCTTCAAGTATATGCCCATAGTGAAGAAAATACTCGCCAGGCGTTCGCTATCTGTTGCTTGTAAATACGGTTTATTCATGAGCTCAGCTGCCACATCGAGGCTAGCTCCTTGATCGGCAAACACTACCAATCGAATACCCAAATAAACAAGGGTAAAGAATGCCATTGGTGCCATTGCAGTGAGCGATTCCTTCAGGTTTCCTTTAGGGAAAAAGATCAACGTAAGTGGAATAACGCCTAAAAAAGTCACAGACGATTCTTTGGAAAAGAGACTCATGATGAACCAAACTCCCGAAAGCACCAATTCTTGATTTGACTTATTCTCTAAGTAGATCAGCACCGAACGAAAGGCGAGCAACGCAAACAGTAAACTCATGATTTCATCGCGGCTTTTGATGTTTGCTGTGACCTCTGTGTGCAATGGATGAGCGAGGTAAATCAATACGGTTAAAAACGATAGACTCCACCACCACCGCTTTTCTTTCCCCCCGAATATTCTTCTCAAAACGGAAAGCAACAATGCACCAATCAAGCCATACAAAACCACGTTAATGAAGTGCGACAGACCCGGACTTTTCTCAAAAAACTGCCACTCAATAGCATGCGTAGTCAATGCCAATGGACGGTATCGCCCACCTTCTACCAAATTTTTCTTCGAACCAAAAAAGCCTACCATCAAGTCATTCGTCCAAATATCCTTTATCCCACCAAAGCCTTTGGTAGTGAATTCGTTGGCCGTGATATACAGCTTGTCATCTAGCGCATATTGAAACGAAACGGTATTGAAATAAAGCGCAAAACCGAAGGTAAAAACCAAAATGTATGGCAGGTAGCTCTTCTTCTGAACGACCTCAGGCTTCGGCTCTTCCCGCGGTGCAATGACTTGCTCCGCTTCAACGGGCTTTTTGGGTGTATATCCTTTTCTCTTTGCCATAGACTAGTTTACAGATAATTCTCCTCTAAGGTTGGTTGCCATTTTATCGCGCACCCAAGCGGTGTCGCCACTTTGACCCAATAAAAACATCAACTTGGTTGAGGTAGCTTCGAGCGTCATATCGCCACAGCTCACTACTCCCGCATTAACCAATCCTCGGCTTGTTTCGTATTTGCCTTGTTCCACATTTCCCTTGGCGCATTGAGTAACGTTTACAATCACTACACCTCGTTCAACTGCTTTTTCAATGGCACGAATCAACCAAGGATGCCTTGGCGCATTGCCTGAACCAAAGGTGAGTAAAATGATTCCTCTCAACGTTTCATTTTCCAACACCGATTCTACCAACTGCTGTGTGATTCCCGGAAACATAGTTAACACCGCAACCCTGTTATCAAATCCTTTGCTCAAGCCAAATGCTGCCTGCTCAGTGCGGTAAAGCTCATTGAAATCAAAATTCAAATTGACCCCAGCTTTTGCTAGTGCTGGATAATTCGGAGAAATGAATGCATCAAATGCTTCGGTGCTGAACTTCTTGGTGCGATTCCCCCGGTAAAGGTTGTCTTCAAAGTAAATGGCTACTTCTTGCAACACTGGCTCATCGTGCATCTGTAAAGTGGCAAACTCTACTGCTGTAATCAAATTTTCGCGGGCATCTGTTCTGATCATACCGATGGGCAATTGCGACCCCGTCAAAATCACCGGCTTTTTCAAGCCTTCAAACATGAAACTCAATGCCGAAGCGGTGTAGGCCAGGGTGTCAGATCCATGTAAAATCACAAAGCCATCGTATTCCTCGTAATTCTGTTTCACCATTTCAGCAATGGCCATCCAATGTTCGGGTTCGATATCAGAACTGTCTAACGGCTGGTCAAAAGACAAAGAACTCAATTTAGCATCCAATTTTTTCAATTCGGGAACTTGCTCCAGCACATGCTTTAAATTGAATGGAACCAGCGTTTGACGGTCTTCTGACTCCACCATACCAATGGTTCCTCCAGTATATATGATCAATATTGATGTCACTTTGCGAAGTTGAAAGTTTTATCGAAATAAAAACCAATGGTAGCCATTACTTGGGTTCTTCCAATCAACATTGGATTCAAACCGGCTTCGTTGGAAGAAAAACCAGCAGGGTAATCCGCAAAGGGAGCGTTAGGATCATAAAGCATTCTGCTTTCAACTCTTAAAAACCCTTGATCGTTGGGCTTATACTCCACGCTAAATGTCCCTCCATAAATGGTCATTCCACCATTAGCGCGGGATGCATATGAGAGTCTTGAGTCATTATTCGAGGTAACGTTTGGATTCACTCTTCGGCTGTTTATAGATTGCTCATCGCTAAAGATTTCGCCTCTAAAAGCCACAGCAAGCTCATCACTAAAATGATATTTAACTGTAGCTAAGCCTGCTATTAAAGGGTCAGGAAGCCAGCCGAGGTTTCTCTTCCACTCATTAGCAAAAGCTACATCAATTCCCATCTGAACATCCAGCTTTTTGAACGTTAAGTTGGTGTACACATTTTGATACACCAAATAGCCATCGTCTAATAAACCCAAATTTTCTTGACCTGCCATACCTGAATAACTCGAATACACCTTATCGCTCCATTTCTTCGAAACCAGCAATCCGAAGGTTTTGTATTCGTTATCGTCTATATGCAGGTTATAGCCGTTGATCGCATGCAACTCGAAATGCCAATCATTCTTGGTGTCGTAAGAAAGCCTCGCTCCACTTTGGTAAAATGGACCATAAAACGTTCCCAAGCTTATGATGCTCATCAAATTATCCTTCGGCAAGAAGCTCTCCGTGCCCACATGTGTTTTAAAGAACCCAACATCCAACCACAATCGATTGGCTAGACGAACACCCGCATTGGCCTCCTGCACATTGCGATATGTTCCAGCCCAAGTAATGGCAGGGATATCTCCAAAATGAAATGTTGCCACTCCGCGCAATCGATCTGAATCGTATGCAGCTGTAAATTGTGCGACATTAAGGCCAAAATTATTGTGAAAAGCCCCAATGCAGTCGTGCTGCTGCTGCGCCACATCATCGCCATTGGAATACCAAGAATAATAGGCATCGGCATAGGCACCCAACGTCAACTTAGGGGACTCTGTTTTTACAGAATCCTGGGCTTTCGTGTCAATCGTCCATAAAGTCAGGATAAGCAGCAGGGTCTTCTTCATGGTTGGTTAGGTTTAGTTTGAATAGGTCAATGCAGTTTTGGGTGGTGGTAAGGGCAATTTCATCTCCGCTTACACCATAGCATTCAGCCAGTTTATTAGCCACTAGTGATGAGTAAGCCGGTTCGTTTCTCTTGCCTCTGTGGGGCACAGGTGCTAGATATGGAGCGTCTGTTTCAAGGATCAAATGAGACATGTCTACTTCGGAAATGAACTGATCAATTTTTCCATTTTTGAAAGTCACCACGCCACCAATACCCAGTTTAAATGAGCCATAATCTATGATATGCTGGGCCTGTTCTTTAGTGCCCGTGAAGCAATGAAAAACACCCCTCAATCGATCGTCATTGACCCGATCAAGCACCTCGAATACTTCATCAGAGGCATCGCGCACGTGAATAACGATGGGCAAGTTGAGTGCTTTCGCCCATTCAATTTGCATTTCAAAGGCTTTGATTTGAATATCAAGGGTCGATTTATCCCAGTACAAGTCGATGCCAATTTCTCCCACTGCCCAATACTTGCGCACCGGCTGAAATAAGTGGCGCTTGATTTCTTCCAACTGGTTTTCAAAATCATCTTTCACCGAACACGGATGCAGTCCCATCATGGGAAAGGCATGATCAGGCAATCGATCTTGAATGCGATGCATCAACGGTATGGTTTCTACATCCACGTTGGGCATCAAAAAGTATCGCACGCAAACAGCACGCGCACGTGCAACCATCTCCGAGAAATCTTCCTCAAACTCCGGCAAGTAAATATGGGTATGGCTGTCGATCAGCATATGTTCAAATGTAATGGGAATGCGAATGCCACCAAACCTTCGTTTATGAAGTTCGTGAATCTACCTTCGCGTAAATTCTAGACCTTCGCTTTCCGATGGAAGTCACCAAAATACTCATAATTAGGTTTAGCTCTATAGGCGACATCGTACTCACCACACCCATCATCCGCGCACTCAAAACGCAACTCGATGGAGATGTTGAAGTCGACTTCATCACCAAAAACATCAACGCTGCTATTCTTGACGGTAATCCCTACCTGAACCAAATCATCACTATTGAGAAGCACGTGAGCGAAGTGGCAGAAGAGCTGAAGCGTAAACGTTATGATTATTTGGTTGACTTGCACAGCAACCTGCGCTCGCGTCAAGTAAAGCGCGCTTGTAAAGCATTGTCATTTACCCTCGATAAACGCAATGTGGCTAAGTGGGTTTATGTGAACACAAAAAAGGAATTGTTGCCCATTGGGCATGTGGTTGAACGAAGCTTTCATGCGCTGATAGGCCTGGGCATTGAAGATGATGGAAAGGGTTTAGACTACTTCATCCCAGAAAAGTCGAAGGTGGATTTGAGCACACTTCCTGAAGTCGTACGCAACGGATATATCGCTTATGCCATTGGTGGAAAAATGAAGGGTAAAATTCTACCCACAGAGAAAATAATTGCCCTTTGTAAGGCGATTGAAAAACCCATCGTTTTGTTAGGCGGACCTGAAGACAGAGCCACGGGGGATGAAGTGGTGAAAGCTTGCGGGAAGCGTGTTTTCAATGCATGCGGAGCATTCAGTTTGCAGCAATCAGCAAGTATTTTGCAGCAATCGGAAAAAGTAATTACGCACGACACCGGCCTCATGCACATTGCCACTGCCTTGAAAAAACCGGTTATTTCCATTTGGCTGGCCACCACGCCTCAAATAGGATTTGCTCCTTGGCAACCGGGAGAAGGTTCTGTCATGGTTGAAGCTGAATGCAAGAAACGCCCCTCGAGCAAGCTTGGAAACCGCGGTTATCGGGACGGGTGCGTGTTTAATGTGGATGTTAACCGCATTGCTCAATTGGCCAACGCCTAGTCTAAACTGAGTTCAAGACTCGGATCCCAGAACACTTTTCGAAAGTCTTTTACCTTGTCGTCTTGCACTTTTATTCCTTCTGACTCCAGTAGCTGCTCCATGGCAAAGGGCGTTTCAAAATGCATTTTGCCAGTTAATAACCCTTGGCTATTCACTACTCTGTGTGCAGGAACGGGCGGCTTTTGATGATGGGAATTATTCATGGCCCAACCCACCATTCGGGCCGATCGAGGAGCGCCCAAATACTTTCCAATGGCCCCGTAACTGGTAACGCGGCCATGAGGAATTAAGCGGACTACTTGATACACCAAATCGAAAAAATCCTTCTCCATCGAAACAAAATTATGGCACTGATTGTCACCGATTGCACCTTTTGTAATATCTCCATAAAAGAAACAATCGTTCAACATACATTCGCGCCATGAAGCTGTGGGCAGCCCCGTTTATAATTGTATCCCTTCTTATTTCGGTCATTAGTACAGCGCAAGAGGTAGATCGGAAAACCATCCCAGCAACACGCGCTTCCGAACGTCCTAAAATTGATGGGGACATCAGTGATGCTGTTTGGGAAAACGCTCCCGTTGCAAAAGACTTTGTGATGTTTGAGCCAGAAAATGGTGGGGCCGTGCCACAAAATATGCAAAGCGAAGTGAGGGTGCTTTATGACGACAATGCTATATACATCTGTGCTAAACTCCTCGATCGCGCGCCCGATAGCATATTAACACAACTCACCCAGCGCGATTCTTACAATGAGAACACCGATTGGTTCGGGTTTTTCATCAATCCTTACAACGATGGACTGAGCGATTTCAACTTTTGGGTAACCGCAGCGGGCACACAATCGGATGCCAGAACTACCTTGATTGAAGATGATTTTAGCTTGAATTCTGTATGGAAAAGTGCCGTAAAAATCACCGATTTGGGTTGGGCAGTGGAAGCAGAGATTCCTTACATCGCCCTGCGCTTTCCTGAAACTCCAGTAAAAGATTGGGGACTGAACTTTATGCGCAGTGTGCGTAGAAGCAGAAAAATCTCAACATGGAATTTTTTGGATAAAGGCTCGGGTTATCGTTTCGAATACCAATGCGGCTTGCTCACAGGTATGACCAACATTGATCCGCCCGTTCGACTTTCTGCCATGCCCTACCTTTCTGCCTATGCCGATGATTTTAACGGAAATCGCGCCTACGACATCAATGCTGGATTGGACTTAAAATACGGGATCAACGAAAGCTTCACATTAGACATGACGCTGATACCCGACTTTGGCCAAGTAGCCTTTGACCAACAGATTTTAAACCTATCGCCTTTCGAAAATCGCTTTGATGAAAACCGACAGTTTTTTACGGAAGGAACAGAGCTCTTTAACCTAGGCGACCTGCTTTACACCAGGCGAATCGGTGGCGAGCCAAAAAACATTCGTGGTCAAGATTTAAACTCGAACGACAGTGTTTCCATCAAGCAAGTATTCACGCGACTGCTCAATGCAGTCAAAATTTCAGGCCGAACAAAAAACAATTTGGGAATTGGGGTAATGAATGCCATCACCGATGACAATTTCAGCACAAAAAGAGAAAATGGTGTAGAAACCCAGTTGCTCACCGAGCCGATGACGAATTACAACGTACTGGTGTTGGATCAGCGATTCAACCGCAATTCTTCCATCAGTTTGGTGAACACCAATACATTGCGCAAAGGACCCGATAGAGATGCGAATGTGGCCGCCATTCTTACTTCATTCATATCTAAATCAGGAAAATATGTGCTCAACGTAGAAGGAAAGCAAAGCGCCATTTTCGAAAACGATACCATTGATGATGGCTACAGCGGATGGTGGGAATTGAAGGATGTAGACGGACTGTGGCGCTGGGAAATTGGTCAATGGATCAACTCCGATAATTTTGACATCAACGACTTGGGTTTTCAACAGCGGAACAACCAACAAGTGCAATACGCCACCCTGCTTTACCGGAGCATACAGCCAAAAGGAAAATTCAATCGCGTAGAGCATGAGTTTTCGAGTTCATATCGCTTTTTGCAAAAGCCTTATCGTTACGAATACCTCGATTTTTTCTACCGCATGTTTGGCTTAACGCGAAGCTTCTTTGCCACTGGAGCCGACCTTTCTGTGCGACCCATTGACAGTTATGATTACTTCGAGCCGCGCCAATTTGGGCGTTGGTTTAAATTGCCTCCACTGGCCGAAGCTTCAACCTTTATTTCAACCGATTATCGTAAACCCGTTGCTTTGGATGCCCGCGTGAGGGGTGGCTATCAAATGGATTTTGACCGCTACTTTTATTACGTGCGTTTAGCTCCTCGTTTTCGTTTTGGCGACCATTTTTTTGCAGTGCTCGAAAGCATTGTAACTGACACAAGAAACGACTATGGCTTTGTGCCAGACACGGTTGCCAATTCCATCTTCTTTGGTCGAAGAAATACGTTTTCCGTAGAAAACATCATCAATGCTCAATATGTGTTTACACCCACCGCTTCTCTGACTTTGGCATTGCGGTATTCCTATACCGATGTGGATTACCAGTCGTTCTACTTTCTCGAAAACAGCGGTGATCTAACTCCTGCCGATCTCACGGGAGTGAACGACCTCAACTTCAACACCTTTAATGTGGATTTGAAGTTTTCATGGTGGTTTGCACCGGCCAGCGAAATGGTCTTACTGTATAGAAATGTAATCGCAAATGCCGGAAAGGAAGTTGGAGCAAGTTATTTCCGTAATCTAGACGGAACATTGCAATCGCCTATGCAGAACAACATTTCTATCCGCCTTTCCTATTTCTTGGATTACAACACAACGCGAAACCGGCTCAAAAAAAGCTAGTTCTTTCTGAAGTCGTAACGCAAGTATTTGATCGACTTTCCCTGCTCAAGCCACATTTTCTCATAATAGGTGCGAATATTCATCACCTTCTGCATGGTTTCATCCAATTTATGGATGCCCTCTTCGTACAAACGATCCGTATCAAACCCTTTTTCGAAGTGATAGCCCGCTCTTTCAGCGTTGAATTCAGGAATCGACTCGTCTTTGGTATACTCGTACAGTTCGGTGCTGTCTGATTTTAAATTCAAGGTGCCGCCTGGTTTTAAGATGTGCTTGTATCTGTCCAAAAACAGCATGCTCGTAAGTCTTTTTCGTGGTTTCTCCATTTGAGGGTCGGCAAACAAAATCCAAATTTCATCCACTTCATTTTCGGCAAAAAACGAAGCGATCATGTCAATCTTCGTGCGAAGGAAACGGACATTGGTCATGCCTTTTTCTTGAACCTCGGTTGCACCAGAAAACATGCGCGCGCCTTTTATGTCAATGCCAATGACGTTTCGGTCAGGGTAAATTTCGCCCATTCCCACAGAGTATTCTCCTTTGCCGCATGCTAACTCCAAAACGATGGGGTTATCATTCCCAAATTCTTCGCGCCACTTGCCCTTCAATCGAAAGTCTTGACGCAAAATTTCTTTAAACGGAGGCTCGATAACGTGCGCCATTTCTTTCACCTTGGCGAACTTCATCAACTTGTTCTTTCCCATATTAAAATTCAGGATGAATGGCTACTAAGTCAATCTCTGAAGGCACCGTTCCTCGCTTCATGGTCAAAATCGTAGCGATCATTTCAGCCACGTCTTCTGGTTGCACAAACTCGTCTTTTGGCGCTTCCATTCCATCCCAACTCGAGGTGTTGATGGATGAAGGAAAGAAACCCGTAACCTTAATTCCAAGAGGTAATAGTGTTTGATGAAGCAACTTATGGTATCCCCAAAATGCAAATTTTGAAATCGTGTAGCTCGCTCCATCAACGCGCGGCTTGCGGTTCACCACAGAGCATATATTGAATATACTTCCTGCTTGTTGGGCTTCAAATTTTTGAAGCAGCTTCTGGGTTAGATAATACGGTGCGTAGAAATTGACATCCATCTGCATGTCCAATTTTTGCTGAGCGTCTTTCAAGTTATCGGGAATATAAACTCCAACATTATTCACAAGAACATCGATCGATTCTCCAGTTTTTAAAATCTCATCCGCATAGCGCTCAATTAGCGCACGATTTGAAAAATCGATGGCGTGAATCATTACCTCATTTCCCGATTTCATTTCAATTTCACGCTTTGCAGTCTCCAACTCATTTTGATTTCGAGCCGAAATCCATACCCTGTAGCCTTCAGAAGATAGCCTTTCGGCAATGCTTCTTCCCATTCCTTTGGTCGAACCAGTAACAATTGCATTTTTCATGGAACAAATATGGTCAGAATCTTTGCCTAACGCCAAGCGCTGTTTTTCTTAACCAACATTGTCAGGAATCCCATATAAATGATGGAATTTTTATGCCCCCAAACCGAATTTAACTCCCGAACTATATATTTACAATCACCTAACACAACATGAGAGTTTACCTAATAAGCATCCTGATCATTGCTATAGCAGGATGTTCTTCTTCCAAGAAAAAGCCGGCCCAGAAGGTCGAATCCGAACCTCAACTCGAAGTTCAGGAGAATAATGACGTACCCCAGGAGCAAACTTCGGCCACAGAAAAAACAGAAAGTGAGCTTTGGCAGGCATATAACGAGGCAGACCTACCTGACCTAGAACGTAGAATTTCTCCGAGCACTTTCACGCTTTACAGATGTGAGTATTCATCTCTTCTCTTCTCATTGAGATCCTCCAATGTTGAGCTTGAACTTCCCACTCAGCAAGGGGTTCAGACATTTTTCTTAGAAAACTCCAACACCATGAGCGAAGAGTTGGCTGCGAAATATCCAGAAATTAAATCCTACAAAGGCAAGTCGAGTGACGGAAAGTTGACCATCCGTCTTGACGCCAATGCTGAGGGACTGTTTGCAGAAATTTCTGGAGAGCAAACAAAACAATTACTTTCTCCTTTATTAAAAGGAAATAGATTTTTCTATGCGCTTTGTAATGAAGATGCCTTACCAAAATCCCCACGAGACGAAACATTTGACTAAACACACATGAAACATTTTTACACGCTAGCACTCGCGCTAATCACTTCTTTAGGCTCAATGGCTCAAATAGCCATGATGGTGGCCAACCAAGAGATAAAAACAGGATATGAATCATTTGTTTTTGACTTAGACGAACAGTCATTTGGCGTATTACTTTCAAAAGCCCCACTGGAAAAATTCGCGTCAAAATCTCAAGCGATTGACATTGCCATTCCATTTCCAGATGGTACTGTCAAGAATGTAAGTATTGTTGAGAGTCCAATCATCGCCCCTGAGCTTGCCCAAAAATTTCCAGAAATCAAAACGTATAAGGCGCGAGGAAAGAACTTCTTTGGCAGATTAAGTTTCACTGAAAAAGGCTTCCACGGAATGCTGTTTACGGATGAAGGCCCCGTTTATATCGATCCAATAGGTTCTCAAGCAGGCACATATCACGCCTATTATCGAAAGGACTATATGGAATTCTATGCACATACAAAAGGCCATGAATGTTTAGTCGAAGAGGAGTATACGGAAATGAAGGAAGTAATTCCTCATTTAAAAGAATTGAGCGCGCGGACAGGCGAGGAACTTAGAACATATCGATTGGCATTGGCTTGCACAGGTGAATACGCGCAATTTCACGGGGGAACGGTTGCCGGCACCTTAAGTGCCATGGTGGTGAGCATGAATAGGGTGAATGGAGTCTACGAGAAAGACTTTTCGATCACCATGGAAATCATTGGAAATAATGATCTATTGATATTCCTTGATGGAAATTCTGACCCTTACACCAACAACAACGGGGGCACTATGCTTAACCAAAATCAAAATACCATTGACAACATCATTGGATCATCCAACTACGACATTGGTCATGTGTTCAGCACCGGTGGAGGCGGCATTGCTCAATTGGGCTCCGTTTGCGGTGGTGGCAAAGCGAGAGGTGTAACAGGGGGCGGTTCACCAACTGGTGATCCATTTGACATTGATTATGTTGCTCACGAAATGGGGCACCAATTTGGAGCAAACCATACGCAAAACAACAATTGCAACCGCGTATCAAGCGCTGCATATGAACCGGGAAGTGCATCAACCATCATGGGGTATGCTGGAATTTGTCCTCCAAACCTTCAAAACAATTCTGACGACTATTTTCACGCAGGATCGTACAATGAGGTGGTAGCTTTCAGTCAGTTCGGTTTTGGAAACAGCTGTGCAGCCATTACAAATACCGGTAATACAGCACCTGTAGTTTCAGTGACCGATGTGGTATATACCATTCCCAAAGAAACACCTTTCGTATTGAGAGGCAGCGCTGTAGACAGCGAAGGAGACAACGTTACTTACTGTTGGGAACAGATGGATCTCGGCCCTTCTGGTGACCCCAGCACCCCTTCTGGTAACGCCCCAATTTTCAGATCATGGGATCCGGAGGGAACGGGAGAGCGTACTTGCCCAAGACTCACCAGCATTATTGCTAACTCTACTGTAGTGGGGGAGACTTATGCAACTTACTCAAGGGACTTAACTTTCCGATTGACAGCGCGCGACAATAACAGTGCCGGTGGAGGAGTCGATTTTGACGAAGTAGAAATGGAAGTAGATGGAAATAAAGGGCCTTTTGTGGTGTTATCGCCAACTTCAAACGAGCAGGTTGAGGCTGGGACATACTACACAATCACATGGGATGTTGCTCAAACTGACCAAATGCCCATTAACTGTCAGTCTGTAAATATTTTCCTATGCATTGGAAACGGTCAGTTTATCATCGACACTCTTGCTGAAAGTGTTCCAAATACCGGTAGCTACACCGTACAAATTCCAAATCAAAATGGTGCGGGAAGAAGAATCAGAGTGGAAGCGGCCGACAATGTGTTTTTCAACCTGAATCCTGGCGCATTCACTGTGGTGAACCCAACGCAAATCGAAGGAGCTGAAATCACTCTGAACTTGACCCCCGACTTTACCAACAGCAAGCTGGATCTAGACTGGAACGATGATATCCCAAATGAATCGAATTGGCATGTGGAGCGCTCTGATAACACCAACGGAAACTATGCGCTAATCGCTACACTTCCTGGCAACACAACCAACTTTTCTGACTCTTCGGTTACCATGAACGGAACACCTTACTTCTACCGTGTGTATGCTTCAAATGGCGCAGGAAATTCAGCCTACAGCAATGAAGTAACCTATTCTGGTGTTGGTGTTGACGAGTTGAAGGCATCCAACATTAAGGTATTTCCAAATCCGGCTTCAGGCGTATTATACCTTCAAATGAACAATGGAGTGGACGCCTCTCAAGCGCGTATTTACAACAGTCAAAGTCAGTTACTGAAGACCTTCACCCTTGAGAATCAAACACAGTCATTGGACATTCTTGATTTACCGGCTGGATTTTACTTCTTGAATGTTCAGACCAATAAAGGAGCAGTTACCTTGCCTTTTCAAGCGTTGGATTAAAGCCTTTCGCTTTCTTTGAGGTCGAATGGCAAACAAAACTGTTTTAGTTGCTCCCTTGCACTGGGGATTAGGTCATGCAGCGCGCTGCATTCCCATTATTAAGCAACAACTTGATCAAGGCCACGAGGTGCTGATTGCCGCTACTGATGGACCCAAGGCGCTATTGAGTGAGCATTTTGCAGCTTGCCGATTCGTGGATATTCCATTCATGAAAATTACCTATCCGAGAGATGGTAATATGGCGCGCCACTTTTTTTTGAGGGGACCTCAACTATTGTGGAGCATTTGGTGTGAACATAAGCTG
>Ga0255783_10002151_pt1 | contig 20138 bp, 40 predicted proteins | sample 011ome_22_FD_179981 | JGI IMG/M metagenome (GOLD analysis project Ga0255783, IMG submission 179981) | Coastal salt marsh microbial communities from the Groves Creek Marsh, Skidaway Island, Georgia - 011507BT metaG (version 2) | ecosystem: Environmental > Aquatic > Marine > Intertidal zone >... | reverse complement strand
TTGAATCTCGTGGATTCATCTTTGCATCTGCACTTGCAGCTATCAACTTAAAACCATTCAAAATGATTCGTAAAGAAGGTAAATTACCTGATAGGAATCATGTACTTCACCAAGTAGAATATGATTTAGAATATGGTTCGGCAACCATTGAAATGAAACCTGGTAAAGGTAAAGTTGTTTTAGTGGATGATGTTTATGCAACTGGTGGAACAATGGCTGCAGCCGAAGAACTTTGTAAGATGAGTGGTTATAAGGTCATTAGTAAACTTTGTTTAGTAGATATAGGAATTAAAAAAGGACACGATGTAAAGTGTTTAATAAAATATTAAATGGGTAAAATAATCTTAATATCAGCCTCACCAAAAGAACATGGTGGGTTGGAAGAATTACATGGTATTCCAATCTTCCAAGTGGGGATTGGAAAAATTAATGCTGCATCGAATCTAACCGAAATTCTTTGGAATGAGGAACCCGATGTAGTACTCAATTTTGGTAGTTGTGGAAACCTCAAAGAACATAAAGTTGGAGGAATACTCCAAGTTGGTGAGGTGTTTAACGATTTCGATACACAAGGATTGAGTGAGAACCCAAGTATAAAATTATGTAATACAGGAATCAAATGTTTCACCACAGATACGATTTACGATAATGTACATGACCGTTATACTGATTTATACTTAGATATGATTAATAAATGTAATATCGTAGATATGGAGTGTTATGCACTAGCTCAAGTGTGTCAACAACGAGGTATTGAATTTCAATCCTATAAATGGGTGAGTGATGATGGAACTCCAAGTACATGGGAAGAAAATGCTAAGATAGGATTTGAAAACTTTACTCAGTTTTTTAACAAAGAATACTTCCAAAATTATTTTGATTAAATGGAGGTTAATAATATGAAATATTCAAATATAATTTGTATTGGTGATAGTATTACCAATGAAAGAGATCACTATGATGCTACTCCATTTGGTGATGGTAGTTTTTTAGATGAATTTGATAAACGAGGGTATGTTTTTAAAGAATATGCTCAAGTCTTAGGTGAGTACTATAATTGTCCTTATCAAACAATTGGTAAACCAGGCTTAACTCTTCCATTTACTATGATGGAATTGATTAAAAATATTGATTATATTCTATCGTTAGAAAACCCATTAGTTATATTTCAATTTGGAGTATTTTTTAATGCAACTTTAAAGGTTGATGATAATTTGGACATTATGTGGAAAGATTTACATGGGTCATTTCCTGGCTATGATGTTGTTGTAGATGGTCAAGTCGTAGATAGTTATACACAAAATTTTGTAGATAGTCTTGAATCTATTGATAAATTAGCAATGATGACTTGGTTTGAAAAATATGAAGAGTTTAGAAACTACTGGTATATAGACGAGTTTATAACCATAGCTAAATTAATTAATAGAATGAAAAAAACTGATATATTTGGATTTTTACACTCTACTGCTAAATTTAAAATACCAACAGATTATCACATATTAAATATGTGGGATATTGGTCCATCGAGTGTAAAAAATATGCAAAACATTTCATTCAAATTTCCTGATATGATTGATGGTCATAAAACTACCGAAGCAAATGAAAACATTGCTAATGAGATAATAAGACAAGTAGAAATTAATAAAAATAAATTTGTATAATCCATTTATTTTTCGTATCTTTGTATAAACATTAAAACTTAAAATCATATGGCAAAATATAATCCATTCAGGTGGTTCACCAAGGGAACCTATCGAAAAAGACCACTAAAATCTTCAGCACCTCTACTACTCAGAATCCAAAATGGTGATTTTGAGTATTCTCCATTTTTAAGAGAATCGGTTGATGAGGAGCAAAACTACCAAAATAAATTCAATGAATTTATGTCTACTTCTATGATTGATAATATTAATGATAGAAAGGTAGAGGCACATGAGTATGCAAAAATGCGAAGAATTGCATCTCAAAAGTTAATGGAGAAAGGATTGGAAGAAGAATTAACTCGATTGGGTGAACTTAGAAAACAACTTGAATTAGAATTCGGAGTTGATTTGTGGGAAAAATGTTTGGAAAAACAACGTGGTAAAGGCACTACTGAAGATATGTATTGGTGGTACAAAGACCAATGTAAAATTCAATTATCAAAATCAGAAATGCAAATTAGAGGAATAATATAATATGAGTAAAATAAAATACATACATGCATTTGGAACATCATTCACTGCAGGTGGTGGTTATGAGTTCACTTCTGGAGGAAAACGTGAAAAATTACATAAACTTTATAGTCATTTAGATGAGGAGCTTACACGTTATAATTTTTCCTGGCCAGGTCAATTAAATAAGTTAGTTAAATCTCATGGAATAATAGTTTATAATCATGCTGAAAGTGGTTATGGTAATCAGCGAATGTATCGAATGCTAGATGAAGTTGTAAACTCACCTACTTTCAAAAAAGAAGAACATTTATTTTTATTAGAATTTTCTGGTGTAGGTAGACAGGAGTTATTCTTTACTCCGTTAAATGATTATATTATTTTTAATTTTAAAGAAAATGACCCACATAATAAAGACTGGTCTGGTGCTGCCCATAGATATTTTTACGATGACCCCAAAACTCAATCTTTGTTAAACGATAATATGAAATTAATTTATGATTACCATGAGTTGGTTTATTCATTAGAATCAAGGGAAGAGGAAATGAGAAGAAATAATACATTTTTCTTACATTATTTGGAATCATTAGAACTCAATTATCTATTAGGTCAGCACCCATATACACCACCACGAAAATATAAAAATGAAATAGATTTTGATTTACTACATAAACATACTATTAAATTTGATGATGGAATGACACTAGGATTAAACACATATTATCAGAACAATGATTTCACAATTACAAACGAAACGTATGGTGTTTTTGATGATGGCCATTCTTCATTACTTGGTGCAAAAAACATTGCAATAAAAGTATTTAATTCATTGATTTTATATAATTACTTAAATGATTCTGAATTAGATACATTACCAAATGATACTAAGTTTTGTATAAAAGAAATTGCCACAGAAATAAAATCAAAAGATTTATTTTAAATATATATTAGTATGACATTAACAGAGGTACATCTTGTGAAAAAATTAATTAAAGTAATTGAATCCATGACATCTATTTTACATATAGATGCAACTAAGCGTTATATGGATTTATACTTTAAACAATATGGTACGAGAAACAAGGTAATTGTAGAACTTTACTTTAAAAGAAAAGTGAAAGAATTAAAAGGATAAGTTATGGAAATAATACCAAATAGATATGGTAACGATAGAGTGTACACGAAAATTGATGCTACACATATCCGAATAATGGGTGAATCTCTTATATCAAGAGGTTCTGAAGATGAAAATGGTAATCAAACTATGTATGATTTTGAAGGAGGACCTTGTTTAAACTTAGGTGGTACTCTTAAATTCATGGGTAGTGATTTCAAAATAAAATCAATTAAATCAGAACCATCTAATCAAGAAAATATTGCTTCGGTAATAGTGGAGGTAGAACCATAAATGGATAAAAAAGTATTCACAGCACATATAGGGGAAACTGATGTACACGAATGGACACAAGGAGTTGGTAAACATATCCTTATGCCCGTTCTTTTTAAGGTTGTACAAGAATTATTGGATTCCGATGAAGATGAAATGATTGCAGCCAGAATCGAGTTTCTTCTTAGAGGTAACCCAAAAGCATATGATTTTGTAGTTAAGAAAGATGGTATTGAAGATACCCTTTCTAAAATTATGGGTTGGGCAATTGATGAAGAAGAATACGAAATGTGTAGTAAAATAAAGAAAGTACAAGAAAGGTTACAAAATGAAGATTTTAGTTATAGGGGATAGCTGTACAGATGTATTTATCTATGGTAGATGTGAGAGATTAAATCCTGAAGCACCAATACCTGTCTTTGAACCATCTAAGACTGTTACCAACGATGGTATGGCTGGTAACGTAGTTGCTAATCTACGAAAACTTGGTGTAGAGAAAGTAGAACTTATAACCAATCATGAACAGATTACCAAAACACGATATGTGGAATATAAGTCCAATCAGATGTTACTTCGTGTAGATTCCAATGATTCAGTTACTAATTCCTTTGATATAAAAAAAGTAGATTTCGATTCATATGATGCAGTAGTGGTAGCTGATTATGATAAGGGGTTTCTCACCAACAATGATATTAACGAAATTGGATTACGTTCTAAACTTTCATTTATAGATACCAAAAAAGTTATTGATTTAAATAATTTCAAAGGATACACCTTTGTTAAGATGAATGAGGTAGAGTGGGACCGTTGTCAGCAATATGGTGCCGAATATGAAGATTGGAAAGATAACCTTATAGTTACTATGTCCGAACGAGGGTGTATGTATAATGCTAAATCTTATTCAGTTGATAATTCAGTTGAGGTTAGGGATTTAAGTGGAGCAGGGGATACGTGGATGGCTTCATTTGCATATGAATATGTTAGAACCACAAATATAGATTCTTCTATTGAACTTGCTAATAAAAATGCAACATTGGTTGTACAAAAACGAGGTGTTACCACGATATGAAACAAGATATAAATCTAAATACAGTCCAAAAAAGAGTACAGCTGCTTCAAAACGATAAGGCTTTAATAATTACTTCGCCAAAAATAGCACACTCCTGGTGTAAGAAACATATATTACCAAATGAAGATGTTAGTAATGGGGTTTCATTTGGGGTTCATTTAAAAACTTTTAAATTACAATATGAATCAGACGAATATACAGAATCTATAAACAAAACATGGAAATCCTTTTTATCAAAAAAAGAAAAAAAGGATTTAATAATTTTATATAGAAATCCTCTTGAACATTTATTAAGTGGATTTATGCAAGATTGGGGTAGTTCTCCAACATATGATTATAAAACACCAACTGTTGCAATTGCTTTTGCTGACTTTTTCTTCTCTGGGTTGCCTGGAAATAAATTTGAAAAGAATGATTTCTTTAAAAAATATAATTCTAGTGAAGGTATTACTAACGAACTATTTATTGAATATCCATTTTTTACAAAAGAGTTATTAAAATTATTATTTGATTACTACTTAAAAAACGGCCGATATGCTGAAGGACATTTTACCTTATGGTTGACTTTTATAAATAATCTTATTGAATCTGATAAATTTGATTCTAATAAAATACAACTGATTAACATATATGATAATCCATTAGAAAGACAACTAGAAAATTACATAGAATTTGACAAAATAAAAAATACACCACGGTTAGATAATGAGAATATTCGAAAACATAAATATATTTTTGATTTCTTAAAAGAAATTATAAAATCTAATACAGACTATAATGCAATAGTTGCTACTCTTTTACAAAATGAGCTAGATATCTATGATAAATTAGAAAGTATAAAAGATAATAAAAGTGTTAAATGAGAAAATACTTACCCACATTAGGAGAACTTATTGATAGATTATCAATAATTCAGATAAAAGAATTAAAAATTCCTAATCATAAGGAAGAATATTCACAAGAAATTGAGGATATTGTACATGATATCAATCAAATCATCAAAGAAGGTGATTTTGAATTGGATGGTGAATTTGTTAGAGCAATCGTAGTTTTATCACAAATGAACTTACACATTTGGGTAAATGAGGATAATGCTCGTAGTGGTGATAACCAAGGAAATCAGTTGATGTTAACTCATGGATTAAATGGAATCAGAAATACTGCTAAGAACAAGATACAGGAACGAGTTGGTGGTAGGAAAGATTACAAGATTGATTGCATTGCAGATGAATTTAAGGAATGGGAAGTTAGTTGGAAATAATTATATATGATAGATTTTTATAAAAATAGTCTTAAAATTCTCAAAAAAACATATTTGATTCAAAAATATGATAAATCATTTTATACTGATGATGGTAGATTAATTGCTAAACCGAGTACATTTTTAAATGACTTAGTCAATTTAAGTGAATCTAACTTAACATATGATACATATAGAAAAATACTTTCATTTGACGTAAATTTATTTGAATCTGGATTACGTGAGGTTTATATAGAAAATTTTTTTGATAAATTATTTTCAGATGAAGTAATAATCAACGGTCTTAGAAATAATCATCTTAAATTAGTTTTAATTTTTCCCGGTGAATTATGTGAGTTAAGAAAGTCATTATCGTTGGAACAAGATATCAACACTTATCAAAATATGCTCAACTATGCATTTGAATCACATGGTTTTGCTCGTACTAATTTAGTTATACTTACTAGAAATTTATACTTAGGGTCTGATGAATATCATATACATACTCCTTATAATATAGTTGGTGATAATTTAACTGAATATGAATATGTTCAACAAAATATCTCTAACAGAATAACCTTAGTAGATTATATATCTGATATAAGAAAATTAAATAAAAATATCATAAAAATTAACAATACTGATAGTATTTATAATTTTATCTTATTGAAATATCTAAAAGATAGTAAGAATATAGATAATGTAATAATTGATAATATTTCTTTAGATTATAATTATGAAGATGTAAAACGTACATTTGATAATGCTCTTAATATATGTAAATCTTCAAAACTTAAGCATCTTGAAAAATATTTCAATATCACTACTGATGAATACGATTCACTTCAGAAGTTTAATCAGACTGATTTAGTAAAAGAAAAAATTAATTATGATACAAGTCTTTGTACTGTGTGTTTAAATTTATCCAATAATGATAGTGAATTATTTATAGATAACAATGTATTCAATGCAATATCAAAATATCAACCAATACTATTTGTAGGACCGAACTTATTAATAGATTCTTTTACACGAATGGGTTATAGGAGATATTTTTTTATACACAATGATAAGTTAACAGATAATACTATTTCATTTGAAGCAAAAATGGTATGTCTCATAAATGATTTGAATTCACTATTCAATACTTCTTTAGAAGAAAATATTAAAAATATTGAGAATTACACGAATATACTAGAATATAATAACAACACACTTTATAATTTGGATAGTACATATCGTATTGTTAGTAAGTTATTATCACATTTACTTTCAAATATAAAAATAGAAGAAAGTGAGATGTTAAAAATTCTAGCTCATGATAAATTAATAAATTAATGACACCTGAAGAATTCTATTGGAAAGATAAAATACAGAATTTAGATTTAACCGAAGTTAGATTAAATTCTCTTGGATGGGTCTTGGATTGTTATAATCGTGGTACCATTCGAAAACGAACTATAAAACAATTGATACCCAAAGGTTCTCTTGAAAATCTTCTAATTCAAATGGAAGATTTGGAACGATATGAAGATTGTATTACTATAAAAGAATTATTAGATATAATATACACCAACTAACTATGAGTAAAAAAAGACAAAAAGAAATCATTAAGTTATTAGAAGAAACTATTCAGAGTGAATCTATTAAATTTGGAGGAGGTAATTCTGAAATCATAGAGCAATTAAAAAGAAAACTTGAGAAAGTTAAAATGTGGGAGAAAAAGAAAGATGAGTAAAAAATTACAAAGATATCCACAAAAAGGATACATTGGTGGAGTTTGTCATGGATTAGGTGAACACACAGGAATAGACCCAATATTATGGAGAACTCTAATGTTTTTCTTTTTAGGTGGGATAGTTTATTTGACCCTTTGGGTGGTATTAAAAAAAGGAGAATAATATGTGGTTAGATGTATTAAATAATGATGATTCATATTTCCATTTTCACATAGAACTTACATCTAAGTGTAATGCTGCATGTCCATATTGTCCACGGTATAAATTAGGTGAACCAACACGAAACCCATCTTTAAATCTTACTGAGTTAACTATTGCAAAAGTTAAAAAAATTATTCCTATTGATATTATTAAAAAAATAGGAAGTATAAATTTTTGTGGAAACTTTGGTGACCCTATGGTGTGTAGAGATGCTATTGAGATTGTGGATTATTTTCACACTAACAATAAAAATACACAAATAGAAATCAGAACAAACGGTGGGCCCCGCAATACTACATTTTGGAACAAACTTGGACAGCTTTCTAAACTTTCTAATGGGAAAATTGAGGTTGTATTTAGTATTGATGGTCTTGAAGATACAAACGATTTATATCGTAGAAATGTAAAGTGGTCAAAGTTAATGAATAACGTGCAGATGTTTAATCGTTCTGGTGGTATATCTAAGTGGGAATTTTTAGTATTCAAACATAACGAGCATCAAATGGAAGATGCACGAACGATGAGTATTGATATGGGTTTTAAACAAATTCTATTTAAAAGACCATATGGATTTGAAGATTATTTTAATAAAAAGACAAGACCAATACCTGCATATAATAAATCAGGTGAACTAGAATATTTACTTGAACCTTCGGATAAATTTTCTAATAGTAATTTACCATACGATGGTGATGCTGAAGATATACCTTTAAAAATAGATACGTCTGGTAATAGTTGTAATTTAATTCCACAACCAATAAATTATAAAAAATATGAAAATGAACAAGAGTATGATATTAAATGTCAAGCAGTTCATGATAGTGGTCATATTGAAGTGTATTTAAATTCCAATGGAGATGTGAGACCATGTTGTCACATTGGTGTAGAGTTGGATAGAAACCAGCAAGGTTCTGTTGGTAAACAATTAAAACATTTATTTAACCCTCCAACCAAATTTAATTTAAATGTAAATTCAATAAAAACTATCTTAGGATATTTTGATGAAATTATAGAAAACAATTGGGATAAAACACATGAGGAAGGTAGGTGTATGAAATGTTCTATGAATTGTGGTTCACCTACTCAAACTAATACGGATAGATTATATGTAAAAGAGGTAGCAAAAGAAGAACCAATTGAACCAGAAAAAGGAATTTATTTAATATAATAAATTAACTGAAAGAAACTTAGTGATTAAAAATATTCTAATATTAGGTGATAGTTTTGCATGTAATTGGGAATCTGATAATAATAATATTGGCTGGCCAAATTTACTTAAACAAAATTTCAAGATAACTAATTTAGCACAAGCTGGAGTAAGTGAGTATAAGATATATAAACAACTCCAAAGTGTAGATATTGATAATTTTGATTTTGTAATTATATCACATACATCTTCATATAGAATTCCTGTTGAAACTCATCCATCATATCAACTTGGTGATTTACACGAAAATTGTGACTTAATTTTTTCAGATATTGAATCCAAACGAAAAAAATATAAAGTATTAGATACTGCATATAAGTTTTATAAAGATTTATTTTGGAATGAATATTTTGAATTTACTTCTAATTTAATTTACGAAAAAATAAAAGAACAAACATCCAATGGAATCCACATTACTTTTTTTGATAAATTCTATGATGATTCTGTAATAAAATTAGAACATATATTTAAACATAAGAGAGGTCATGTAAATCACTTGAATTCTGATGGAAATCGTGAAGTATATGAAATATTAATTAAAAAACTAAAATAATATGAGTAGTAAATTTTTTGGAAATAAATTAACACCTAATAAAGCAAATACACAAACTAAACTAAAAACTGGCAAAGGTAAGAATACTGTTAAACAAGTAGTGAAGAAGGCTGGCCGTGGTAAATAGTGGACGGGAATGGGATTGGGTAGAAACTGATTGGATAGATGGTGTAGATGTAAGACCACCATCTTCTAATAATACAACAACTTTAATTGAAGATTAATGCAGCACATATTTTTTAACGAACATTGGAACGAACCATATGAAAAACAAAAAACCACTCCTAATAGTAGGAATAATCCTATTACTGACATTAATCCTACTACTGGTTCTGAACAAGGAACAGACGTTCAAGATTATATCTTTTTCGAATAACAACGGAGTACGAAATACTGCCGAACGTTCTTATTTAGATACCATCGCCCAAGTGGGGTTAGATAAATTAGAATTAGAAGGAATTACTATTTTGGTAGAACCTCTAAAAAAAGATATGAAAATCGGTGATTTTGATGTAGAAGCATATATTGTTGGTAATAATAAACAATATGTTATCTTTATGAAACCAATGAGTAGAGATAAATCCATTGAAGTAATGTCACATGAACTCATTCACTTATTTCAGACAGAACGAGGACAATTACAAAAAAGAAGTGATTATATCATATGGGAAGGTGATACTATTAAAAACCCAGGTGAACTATCTTACGATGAACGACCTTGGGAAAAACAAGCATTCATCTATGGTCGAGCATTAGAAAAGGAAATACGAAAGGAACTAATTAAGTAATTTATTTAATTAACAATTTTTAAGACTCAATGAGAGAAGATTCTAAAAACAGTTATGATAAATGGAAGGTGATTAATTCCAATACTAACAAGTTATGGGTTTATGGCGACTCATTCTCATTCCCAACAGCAGACGAGAAATTTACTCAAGAATATTATCAAACATGTGAATCATATGATGAAGCATACCATGTGGATATGTTTTGGTTTGATTATATTGCTGAAAAAAGAAATTTAGAAACTGTTATTATGGGTCAAGGTGGTAGGTCCAATTCTTGGATTTTAAGAACAATCATACAAACCATGAAATTTTGGAAACCAACTGATGAAATTTATATAGGTCATACATATCCGCATCGATACGAGTACCCATATGATAATAAATGGATTCGAATAAATCCAGATATTCAAGAGAGACTTGGTAAAAACGATAACTTACAATGGGTTATTGATTTATATAAGAATTGGGTAGTATCACCAGCATGTCAATTAGAATTCTGGGATAATTTAAATGATATTGTTGATTTTGGTCATTCAAATGGTTTTAAAATAAAATCATGGTTTTGGGGTATTTATATTGATTTAATCGAATCCTTTGCTAAAGCAAGTAATGAAGAAATTGGCAATAGTCATCCAAGCCCAAGAGGGTCCTATGAATTATATGAAATTATAGAAAAAATACCATTTGGACACCAAAGTAATGTAGGAACTAACTTCAGTTCAAAATCAGACGCGGGTATACTAATTTCTGATGAAACTACTAACCAAAACGATAATTTTTTTAAAAAAAAATAACAAGAAATGACCCAAGATGAATTTGATATAAATCCAGATAATATAAAGAATATAAACCTTTGGGAAAAAATTAAATCAAATAAGAAAAAAATATGGATTTATGGTGATTCTTATTCATTTCCAACATCTCATAGTGTGTTTACTCAGGAATATTATAGTAAATTAGACAGGTTTGATAGCAGATGTCATGCAGATAAATTTTGGTTTGATTATATTGGTGATGACAGAAAATTAATACCAATAATTCTTTCAAAAGGTGGCCATTCAAATTCTTGGATTTTACGTAGTATTTTACGTACTATGAAATATTGGACAACTGAAGATGAAATTTACATTGGTCATACATACCCTCATAGAATTGAAATTCCTATGAACAATGACTTTGAACGAATTAGTAATCAAATTAGTAGTATTGATTTAAGCAAAGAATATCCTTGGGTAGATGATTTTTACGAGTCTTGGATTTTCTCACCAAATTGCCAGATGGAGTTTTGGGATAATTTAAATAATATTGTTGATTTTGGCCATTCAAATGGTTTTAAAATAAAATCATGGTTTTGGGGAAACTATTTTCATAAATTAGAAACATTTAAAACATTGACAAATGGGGAAATTAATGATGACCACCCAAGTCCTAAAGGTCATTTTGATTTATATAATATTATAGAGAATATGTCTTGGGGGGACACAAGTGAAATATTCGAAAACTATAACCCACGTGTTGATGGTTTAAATTTTCATGAAAGAAATAATCTAATAATAAGTTTTTTTAAAAAAAATAAATTATCATGAAGAAAAAATTATTAATAACAATGGGGTGCTCTTATACTGAAGGACGTGGGTGTTATGGTGATTTAAAAACACCATCGGAATTCGTATTAAAACCAACTTCAGAGTTGTTTTCTGCAGAAGAATTAAAATTATTACCTAACCAATATCATACAAATGGGTGGCCACTTAGATTAACAAAAAAAATAGGATACGATAAATTAATTAATTTAGGTACTGCTGGTTCGTCTACATCTGGTCAATTAAAAAGGTATTTTGAATTATACTATGATGAAACTTTTGAAGATTATGATGTAACCATTATATGGTTAATGACACAACCAACACGATTTTCTTTTTATAAGAATGGTAAAGTTGCAGATTTATTAGCACATTTTTCAGATGATAGTTTAGCTGAGAATGTAAAACTACCCGAACTATCATCTGCTTATGTGAGGTTCATACATGATATTGATATAGACCCAATATTAGAACAGATATTTTACATTAAATGTATGGAACAGCATTGTGAAAATAAAAATTATAACTTATTAGTAGCACATACAGAATTCCCCTCAGATATATTATTAAAATATTATCATACTTCAAAATATTATTTATCATCTAAACCAACTACCATATTTTCAGTATTGGATGATAATGATTATGCATTCTGTCTCCACCCAAACGAGAGTGGTTATGAAAAAATTAGTAACTTTATTTTATCTGAGATTGAATTAAATCACCCTAAACTATTACCACTTACACCATCAAAAAACATAGAATGGGAATGGAAGGGTACTGCCTTACAATGGCCCCAACCTAATAAGACTATTAGAAAAAAAATAAAAAAAATATAATATGATTTACACTACATTACCCCATGTAGATACTCATATGGATTTGTTTTATAAGTATAAACATCAAAATGAATTTTTTGGGTTAGCAAATTTTAATAAAAAGGATTTAAATCTTTTAAACTTAGATTTAGTCCTTCAGAGGATGAGTAACTTTTTTAAAAAAGGCATAACTTTTACAAATTTTGATGAAATATATCATACTAATATTGTATCTTGGCAAGTTAATATTGAAAGTTATTGTAAATTAGTTTGGTTGACTCGTGAGTATTTGAATTCAAATATGAAATTTAAAAATCATATGGGTGTTCATTATAATCCAGATATAGGTATGTGGGATATTCATCCTGGTGGTTCTCGACAAACAGTTTTTAACTTATTTGGTTCAGATGATATTGAAATGATTGCATTCAACACAACTGGTATTGAGTGTAAATTTACAAGAATATTTGAAACCAAAAATGAATTATATGAGCATTTTGGAAGTAATATTGATTTTGTGATTACATCTGACCATGGTTCATTGATACCGCATTTACATTTTGACCAGGTTGAGTTAAAAGTAAACATAATTGATTGGTCTAAAAAGATTGTTAATTTTTGGAACACTACTAATGTAATCGGAAACGTGCCAAATTGGGTAACTAACAATAATTCTATGAAAAAAACGAAAACACTTGAATTGAAAACACAAGACACAATTGAATCTTTATTACAAGGATTGTTATTACTACCGTTGTATGATAATTTTTCTGACTTTGGTATATATATTGGTAATTAATATAGTAGTATTTTAATGAAAAAAAAATTATTAATAACTTTAGGTTGCTCTTATACTGAAGGTGTTGGTTGTTATGATGAGACCCTATTTACAACAAGCACAGTAGAATCTAGGCAAAAAGAACTTTCAATTTCCGAAAAATATGAAATGCATCGAAAGTCATTTCATGCAAATGGTTGGCCAGTACAACTTGCGTCAAAAATGGGGTATGATAGGTTGATTAATATGGGCCTAGCAGGGTCTGGTACATCTGGACAATTAAAACGATTTTATGAATCTCACTATTATAGGGAATCGTTTGATGAGTATGATACAACAATAATGTGGTTGTTATCTGAACCAAGCAGATTTGGTATGTATAGTGAAGGGGTGGTTAGAGATATTTTACCAAAATATACTCACAATGATGATTGGTTTGGTGCAACTTTACAAAAAGGGTATGTTGAATTTGTAAAGTATATGGATAATGACCCAATATTAGACCAGATATTTTATATAAAAACGTTAGAACATTATTGTGAAAACATGGGATTTAACTTGTTACTATCTCATTCTAATTTTGAATTGGACGGTCTTTTAAAATATAATTATAAATCTAAATACTACATTACCCCATATCCAACTTCTATTATGGAAACGGGTTATATTAATCCAATCTGCTTACATCCAACTAAAGAAGGATATGGTATGTTTGTTGATAATATTTATAACTCAATAACAAAGTATCATTCATATGTTTTACAAGAACCCCCATTAGACGAAAATAAATTAGAATGGGAATGGTTTGGTGCAGGTATGTGCCATATTGCACCCCGCGAAGATGTTAAGGAAAAAATACGAAATCAACAACTATGAAATACAAATTATTTAAAGTAACTGCATTGATGGAAAACGGAAACAATCCACCAGTTAAACTTACATTCGATTTACCAGCAATGGATGAGAATGGTATTGGTCAGACCATATCCAAAATGGATTCGATAATCAAAGTGTTATCAGTCACAGAAACTACACCAACCAAAAAGGGAGACGTATATAAAGATGATTTGTAAGAAATGTAAAATCGAAATGAAACACATGACTGGTAAACAAAACGGTGGGTACCATATATGTATAGAATGTAATAATGTAGTAATAACAGGAGAGACATCAAATGAAAAAATGGGTAAATAAGATAATCAATAGAATCAAACAATGGAGATTGGTAGGATATATAGTATTAGCAAAACCTCTAATCGATACCCATGGAATGGAACAAGGAATAATAGAAATCTTCCTATTGGTAGTATTGGGTGAATTATCAGCTAGAACTAAAAAGAAAACTTCTTCACCAGAAGATATTCAAAAGGAAATTGATAAGGTAGTTGAAAGAGGGAGAGATTAACTCAATATGAAACAAACCCTATTAACTTACATTATAATCATAACAATCCCTATATTGATGAGGTGGATGAAAAAACCTCGTTTATACCATAGATTATAATACTTATTCCCAATGGAAACCTTTAATCTTATCATTAAACTCGTAGGAATGCTCGTTATCTTCTACGTAGGAATGAATCGATTCTTATATTATTTGGACGGTGACCACAAATTACGAAATCGAAATAAAAGAAACGAATGGGGCACACCCAAGAACGTTATGAACAATCCCGATAGAATCAATCAAGCAATACTTATAATCCTTATATGTTTACTTGCTTTATTCATTACCTTACCTTATATCCTCTACTAATCTCGATACACCCGACTATGTTCGTTGGTTCGTCCGGTGCCCCATGCGTCGTTAAAGAAATTTTTTTCACCCTTGGCTCACTCCCCCTAATCGGGGTCGTTCCCTTATTGATAGTAATCTCACTATCATGTACCGAATCATGAGGTGCACTTGATAAGGTTCGTGAATCGTGCTCACTAACCATTCCCACATTCCCTCTCTTATCTTAACCGTGCACCGAATCAACTAAATCTCGGTACATATGATATAAATGATAATTCAGTTCACATTATAAATAAAAGTAATAAACCTCGTACTATATATCGTATAGGGGATATACACAACAAAGGGAATACACACGTACTATGTAGTATAGATACAAGTAGTGTAACTTCCCCTATATGTGAACAATCCCCCATACCTTTCCACTGCCAACTCCCCAAGTACCCCTACTCCCATACTAAAATAAACGACTCAATATAAGACCTTCTTAGCACTGAAGGATTGTGCCCGTACCACATTATTACATATAGGGAGAAATAACCCCCAATTAACCCTATTTGAGTGTAGCAGGGAGTACGAGGTTGCATCTCTTATGGTAAGACTTGAATAACGGAGGGGGTGGCAGAATTAGAGGTGATAGGGTCCCCACTTTTTACCACTTTATACCACTATATCAGTATAATTGATGGGCACAAGTCGGTGTCTCTCGGTGTCCGATGCTTTGCTGCTCCAGAATATGACACATTGACATACGGTAATTATGTTAACGAATTGCAGTTTATTCAATTGCAAGTGGTTTGCATTGCAGATACCGTAATAATGACCGTTCAGACACATTGTCAGTCGTTTTATTTGGTAGCCTCAGCAAAAAGTTGTATCTTTAGGGTGAGGAGGGTGGGAGAGTATTCACTGGTTTCAAATTGTAAGTGAGATAGTAGGGTTTTACTTACACTTGCTTCTATCTCACATATGGTAGACAAAACAGGGTGTAAGTAGAATCCCCATATCTGGTTATAAATTGTAAGTAAAGGGGTATGTTGATAAGTTGTTAATAAGTTTATAGAGCAATATTTGGTAATGTCGGGAATTATTCGTATCTTTAGGGTGGTTGTGGGTGGGAGAGTTGAGATACAGAGCAGGATTATAACAAATTTTAACAAAACTTTAACATTTAGGATTTGGAGAATAGGAAAATATGTTGTATATTTACTATGTAATGAGATTGAGAGTTAAACCATTAAAGAGATAAGATATGAATAAGTACGAAGAGTTAAGTAAATCAATAAAGTTCAATTTAGATGCCCTGGATAAGGATATAATCAATCAAGATGATTTCAGACAGGCTATCGAGGAGATTTACGAATTTTTAAAATAAGATAAGATATGAGAAATTACGATGAGAACGCAGGGCTTTCTAAAGATGAAACTATGGAAGTTGCACAAAAATTTGCAGATGCAATGTCAAAAGTAGATGGTACTAACGTTACTGTCAATAAAGAAACATTAGAGGAGAATTCATTTGACTTAGATGTTGATGGAGAAGAATTTGATGGAGGTTCATATAATATCTACCAAAATGGAAATGTTATGAATATGGCAATCCGTTCAAACCCAGTTTATGGTAAGAAAAATGATTCAGTAGATACTATTGCTAAGAACATTAAAACAATGGTTGAGGTTTAAAATATAAAACAATGAGTAACGAGTTAAAATTAAAACAGTATATGTTCTCCTTCGAAGGTGGAGGTTGGAACACAGTATGGGCAAAGACATTGAAAGGTGCAAGGAAACTGGCAGTTCAAGAGTATAAGGATTCAGATACCTTAAATGTGAGAGTAAGTTCAGTACACTTAGCTACTGAAGAAGGTTTGTTTAATGCAATGAGTTTATTCTACTAAGATATGAGTAAGATGTATTTAGACCCAAGAACTAAAGATAGGTTCATCAGCAAAGATGAGTACTTTAAGATAATGTTCGGTGAGGAGTTCATGTCATCACCATGTAAAGGAACTATACAAGAGTACGAGGATTCAAAACTTTAACAAAATTTTAACATTTACCATTTGGATAAATGGAATAAATGTCGTATATTTACTATGTAATGTGATTGAGATGTGACTCTAGCGTTACTTAACCTTTAAAAGATAAAAGATATGAACTTATTAGAATTGAATAGCGTAGGTGCTTTGATTGACGTAGAAGAGAAGATTGTTTACCCACAACTAAAGAATGGATTACCTGATTTGGATAATGGTGCTGAACTTGATGATATAGATATGGATTGGTGGATGAACCTATCTATTGAAGATGTGAGAAAACTACAAACAGTAGAACCATACACTCTTAACATGGTATTAGGATTACTAACAAGTGCTGTTGGTGGTGATGAGGTTGGATTTGAAGAAGTACCAAAGGATATAGTAAGAGATGCAGTAAGTGAATTAAACCTTTAAAAGATAAAAGATATGTACAAGTTATTAGTAAGATGGATGGACAACCAAGTAATGGAAAGAACAATCAAGGATGCAGACCAACTGATGAGGTTGATTCCACAACTCAAAGCAGGAGTGGTACATGCACAAGTAGTAACCCCAAGTGGTGTAACTAAAGAAATAACTAAACATTTTAACAAGTAAGATATGAAAGTAGTAAAGATAGGAATGCTGGTAGTAGGAGTTCTACTGATGACAGGTCTTTTGGTTCCCTATATAATAAAGGGTCTATTCTGGGTACTTCTTCAAGGAATGAAATCACCATTAGAAGCAACAATCATCCTCACCACCTTTCTTACCTTCTACATCATCGGTATGAATAAAAATAAAAATTAGTACACATATAATATAACACGTTATGTATAAACACAGAAACTGTATAATAGAGAACACACCCACAGAACAACACCCAGAGATGGTAACCATTACTAAGACACCTGCAATACGTAAGGATTTCGAAGGAAGAAGGTACCTGACATTAGAACATGCACACAAGCAGATAGAGAAGTTTGAAAGTGATAGACTCATAAAGTCTAAGGAGAACTATGTAAAGAAGCAACTGGCTGAGGTAGTAGTGTTAGAAGGTGAAGGGTTCTCATGGTTGGCAACCCGTGAACGCTAGTGAGCGGATGAGGTGGAAGGGGGTACCCTACCGAGGTTTCTTGTAACTGGCAGAACATGACATTGTGTCAGAGGGGCACGGACACGTTTTTATTGCGAGACAGCATTTTTTGCCACCAGATGATGATACCCTTATATACACCCCCAAGGGTGTATCACAATACAAGGTGGGTAGGTGAAGTAAAATAGAAATGATTACACGTATGAAAGATGAATTTAAATCATGGTTTATAAATGAGATTAATAACCTCGATAAACAGACATGGGATAAAAATGGTAGAAGTTATACATCATATAGTATTGAGAGACAACATGTACCGTTTCATTCAGAACTTAAAAAGTATATCTATTCGTTAAATGATGTGACCGATGATACTGATTATAAAATGTATCATATACATGTATGGAACGAGGGAGATTACTTTGATGAACATAGAGACGATAACTTTAATAGAAAATGGAGTTATGTATGTGAACTAAAACCTTCAGAGTGTAAGACACATCTATTAGTAGAAGGTAATGAAATGATAGAGGGTATATTTGACTGTAATACTTTACACCGAGTACCACCTATACAAAAGGGACATAGAATATCTCTTACCGTATTTGGAGTTTATTATGGCTATGCTTCTATTATATAGTACGAGGTTATAAATCTTATTTTAAAAATATGAAAGAAAAACAATGGCACCTCTATATAGTAAGATGCTCAGATAATTCCTTATACACGGGAATCACAACAGATTTAGAACGAAGGGTATTGGAACATAACACATCTAATAAAGGTTCAAAGTACACAAAGACAAGACGACCAGTTGAGTTGGTGTATAATGAAACTTATCAAGATAGGTCTACCTCATCTAAAAGAGAATCGGAGATAAAGAAATTAAGTAGAGGGGATAAGTTAAAGATGATAAATAAAAGATAGAATGAAAAAATTAAACGAACAAGAGAAACAATTACAAAGATGGGCAATCAATGCTCTAATCTTCTTTGGTATTCTATATGGGATAGCCTTGTTAGCCAAGTTTGGATAAGATGGATGTTAGAATAGAAACCTCAACTCATATCGTTACAGTATGTGAAGGGTATGTGGTTATTGAGGATAAAGAGGATGGGGAGAAAGACCCTATCATTAAAGAGATAGGAGAGTTGGATGTATTGTATCGAGCCAGTATCCAATCCTTATACCCTATTATCGATTGGTTGATTAAAGAAGTAGGTAAACGTAAATACAAGAAAAGAAAAAAGAAAGATGAAGATAGGTGATACTATTAGGTTTTCTTTTGCAGGTGCAACCGAGAGTGGTACTATAAGGGAAATCAGAAAAGAAGGTAATAAGATAATCTCGTATATAGTATGGGATGGTAAATTTAGATATAACGTATATAAAGAAGATGTATTATGAAAGACAAGATTAAGAAATTTATTAAGGAGTTTGGGTTACCCATTAGTATGGTGTTAGCCTTTAGTGTAGTGTTTAAAGATATCCTTATGGGGATACTCTTTGGATTTGTGTTCTATATAGCTAACGATAAAAAAGATTGTTGTAAGTAATGGAAAAAGTATGGATATGTGATTCATGTGGTATAGAGTTCTCCTACCCAAGTGAGGGTGGAGTAGAGAGTGGATTTGGAATATGTAATAAATGTAATAAGTAATGGTAGGTACAAGAATATTATCATTTGACCAAGAGAAGTACTTACTTCATATCTATAAGAAGATGTCCCATGAACTCATGAGTGGGTCTACACATGTACTCTTATGGGAT
>Ga0255783_10002140_pt1 | contig 20241 bp, 10 predicted proteins | sample 011ome_22_FD_179981 | JGI IMG/M metagenome (GOLD analysis project Ga0255783, IMG submission 179981) | Coastal salt marsh microbial communities from the Groves Creek Marsh, Skidaway Island, Georgia - 011507BT metaG (version 2) | ecosystem: Environmental > Aquatic > Marine > Intertidal zone >... | reverse complement strand
GAAACACGTATTTCCCCTTGAACGATCACATCGTATCTGTAACGTGGTCCATGGCTTCTTAGTCGCTACCTGGTAAGATAACCTAGTCAAAATCATGCTAGGCTAAGTCGTGTGACTAGTCCGTAGGGGCCTTCCTATAAAGATATTCACCGTTGTAGGGTCGATGCACTTAGTCTCCAGTGTTATATCTGGCGCATGTGCTTTTTTGTGATTCAATGTGTGGGTAGCCCCAGCCAGATGTTATAGCGCCTTTCGCACAATAAAATGCAAGGCCTGACAGAATAGAACTAATATTTTAGTGGTGGAAATGAAAACAAAAGGCAACGTCCAGACTGCTCGAAAATTGCTTAAACCTGACTAGGCGCTTTCCAGCATTTATGCCGCTCGGATAGGTAAACGACAAAGCTTGTTTGCGATGGTCACTCAAATAAGACCTGTGGGAGCCAGAGAGCAATCTCAGGGAAGACCGTGATTAGCGCTGCGCCAATGCACATCAAAACAAAGAACGGCGCAGCATAGAGCGCGACTCGTAGAATTGGCGTATTTGTTAGGCCCTGAATGATAAACAAATTGAATCCGATCGGTGGCGTGATCTGAGCCAGCTCAACCATGATCACAAGGAAGACCCCGAACCAAATCGGATCAAATCCGGCAGAGATGATCAGTGGCAATGTGATCGGTAAGCTCATCACAGTAATGGAGATGCCTTCAAGGAACATGCCCAGGATAACGTAGAACACCGCCAGTACTGCGATTAGCTGGTATGGGGTTAGGTCGAACGAAGCGATTGCTGTCGCAACGTCCTGTGGGACATGTAAGAAACCCATTGCTGTCGATAGGAAGCCTGCTGCAATGAGAATAACCGCGATCATACAGCTTGTTTGGACGGAGGATATTATACTTTCGACGGCCAGTTTGAAACCGAATTGTCCGGTCAATAAAGTTAGGGCGATGGTGGTCACCACGCCAACTGCAGCCGCTTCGGATGGTGTCGCTATGCCGCTGTAAATTGAGCCTAGAACTATGAAGATCAAGATGGCGATAGGTATCAGGTTCCAAAGTCCTAGGACCATATCTCGCCAACCGGGTGGGTCTTCTTCGGCTGGTACCATGTCGGGCTGTGCGAGGCTGACCGTACCAACGTATAGGGCATAGAGACCTGCCAGCATTAGCCCTGGAAAAACCCCCGCAGCGAAGAGGCGTGCAACCGAAACTTCGGCCAGAACGCCGTAAACAATCATAACGATTGACGGTGGGATCAACAGTCCAAGGCTGCCGGCCCCAGCTAGAGAGCCATAGACCAGAGACTTGGCATAGTTGCGTTTGCTCAACTCAGACATAGTGATTTTGCCCACGGTCGCTGTGGTTGCTGCGCTTGATCCACTTACGGCGGCAAAAAGCGCTGAACCGGCAATGTTGGTGTGAAGAAGGCGGCCGGGCAGGTGATAAGTCAGCGGCGAGAGTCCCTTGAACAACCTGTCAGAGATATCCGTACGCAACATGATTTCGCCCATCCAGATGAACATTGGAATGGCCGAGAGCTCCCATGCGGTAGAACTCCGAATTACAAGGGGTGACATAATCGTACCTATACGGTGCAGATCCATATCAACCAGAAGAACTAGCGCTGTCGTGCTGACGAGCAGGAGCCCGGCAAAAACCCAGACCCCCAATCCCAGGTAAAAGATAACCAAAAGCAAGACGATGAAAGCGATAAAAAGGCTCTCCATGGGTCATGCCTCGGTCGGTGCAGGTTCAGTTACGCCGTCGCGAATGGTCAACACGAGGCTGGTCAAGAGCTGCAAAAGAAAGAGGATTAGCCCCAGCAATATCACACCGTCGATGATCCAGATAGGCGTTTCAGTTAGGGTCGGGCTTACGGTGCCCCGGTTCCAATCTCGCGCAAATGTTCTGAAGATATACCGGGCCAGAAAGGCGGTAATTGCGAAGGTCAGAACGATGCAGAGGATTTCGACCACGATAGCAAGTCTGCCACGCACGAAAGCTTGTAAGATCGAAACTCTGATGTGTTTGCGTGCGCGGAATGTGTTGGCGAGCGACAAGAATGTCATGGCCCCCACAGCATAGCCGACAAATTCATCCATCGAATGGGTTGAGAAATCGAAAAAGCTACGCGCGACGATCTCTACCGAGACATGGCCTACGACATAGAGCAGCAAAAGCCCCGAAGCCCAAATCGCCAAATTGCTGAGCGCATCATTCATTCTGACAAGCCAATTTATCATGATCCTCACCGTACCCTTCGCAGATCAGTGGAAAATGGGCGCCACCGCTGGCGCCCATCCAGACTGTACTTGCTAATCAGTTATCCCGTGCAGCGCGGAAGTCATCCAGTATTTTTTGACCTGCGTCGCCGACCTTTGCGATCCAATCCGCATAAACTGCGTCACCCGCTGCTGAAAGCGCCGCAAGAAAATCCGCAGGGACCGCTGACACCACTGTAATGCCATTAGCGCTCATGTCGGCGTAGTTTTCCTCCACACGGGTTTTAAGTGCGCCCCAGGCCGCTTGGCTAGCAGCCTCAGAAGCCGTCATCAGCGCGGCGCGTTGATCATCAGTTAGCGCATCCCAGGCGTCTTTGTTCACATGTGTCATGTTGAGCGACATAGAGTAATTTACCGCTGAAAAATGGGTCAGCCCCTGATCCCAGAATTTTGCGTTTGTTCCGCCCTCTGCCGAGGTCAACACGGCCTCGATCCCGCCGGTGGCCAGTTGCGGCACGACATCGGCCCAACTCATCTGAATAGCCGCGGCGCCAGCCCCCTGCAGCGTCTGCGTGCCAGAGGCGTCCCAGGCCCGAATTTTCAGCCCGCTCAGCGCTTTTGAAGAATCGACGGACCTCTTGGCCCAGATGCCAGCAGGTGGCCATGGCGATGCATAGAGCAGGATTTGATTGTTTCGCGCGAAGACCTCCTCATAAGCTGGTTTTGCGGTCTCCCATAGCAATTGGGCGTCTTCAGCGCTTCCCACGAGGAAGGGCAGTGACGACAGAAGGAACATTGGTTCGATGCCTGCAACCTGCCCCATCGAGGTGTTCGCGATTGGCAATGCGCCGTCTGCGACCGCATCAAAATGCTCCTTAGACTTATAGCCGATGGAGCCACCGAAATGGTTCGTGATTTCGATGCTGCCACCGGATGCTGTAGCAGCGGTTTCGGTAAAGACTTTCTGCGCCTGACCATGTATGGACGTGTCCTGATATTCGTTGGCCATGTCCCATTTGACTGTGTCGGCACAGGCTGTGCCTGCGGTGAACGCAAGCGCGAATCCGGCTGCGATAATTGATCTATTTTTCATAATGACCTCTCTGTTTGGTTAAGTTTAGACCGGTTATTTCCGGTTTTTGTAGTTGTCTTCGATGAATTTGGATGAGAACTTTCCAGACGCATGATCCTCATCGAGTCTGGTCGGTGCCCTGTTTTGTGGCTGCCCGTACCCACCAGCGCCGGGGGTTTCGATCACGGCGGTCTGATCCGGATTAAGGCGCACGCCGGATGCCTTGGACGGCAGGGCCGTGACATCGCCATTGTCGCTCTCAAGCCTGAATTGTCCTGCCTGTCCGGGTAATCCGCCAAAGATGCCCCAAGGTTGGTGACGAAATCGCTCACCCACGCTGCTGAGTTCGCAACTGTGGCCGATTGGTCGGATTGAGCGGCGCAGCCCCATTCCACCGCGGAATTCTCCCGCGCCGCCTGTGTCTTCAACAAGCGCATAGGCTTCGACCCGCAACGGGTATTCCGTCTCGATGGCTTCGATGGGCAGGTTGGACGTATTGGTGATATTCACCTGGACACCGTCCTTGCCGTCTTTGGTTGCCCGCGCGCCCATCCCGCCGCCCAGAGTTTCGAGATAAACATAGGGTTTTCCCGTCGTCGGATCTGTGCCTGCAAAAACTGCGCTGGTATTGGCGCCATTGGCAGCGCCCGTCACCTGATCTGGCACAGTTTCCGCAAGCGCCCGCATCACAACGTCTACGACCCGCTGACAGGTGTTGGCTCGCATAGCGACGGAGGCCGGTGCCAAACAGTTTACGAAGGATCCCTCTGGAGCGATTATCTCGATCGCATCAAAAATGCCCTGGTTATTATCGACGTCGGGATCCAACAACGCCTTCAGCGAGTAGCATACCGCCGATTGCATTGCGTTGAAGGTAAGGTTGAAATTGCCTGGGACTTGAGGATCAGTGCCGGTGAAATCGAAAATGATGTTTTCCCCAGATTTTCGAATTTCAACGGCTATTCTGATATCAAAGGTGCCTGCTCCATCATCATCCATGAAGTCTTCGGCCGTGTAGGTCCCGTCAGGCAGAGCGCTGATGGCGGTCCGCATTCGAAGCGTGGTGCGGTCCACAATCTCGGAAAACAATTGCTCAATGAAGCCTGCATCATGCCGTTGCAGCATGTCCCGCAACCGCGCTTCTCCCAGCCGGACGCCTGCAATCTGCGCATTCAGGTCTCCCTTACGTTCCTCTGGTAGGCGCATGTTAAGCAGCAAGAGGCGCATCACATCATCCTGCAATTCGCCCTGGCGATAGAGCCGGATGATAGGAATGCGCAGACCTTCCTTGTAAATTTCGTCAATACCGCCGGTCATCGATCCCGGATAGGCCCCGCCGACATCGGCGTGGTGAACGATATTGGCGACGAAACCCAGCAGTTTATTGCCGTCAAAGATCGGCATAGCGAGATTGATATCGGGCAGATGTGTGCCGCCAGCAACATGCGGATCATTTGCAATGAAGATATCGCCAGGCCAAATGTCCTCGCCGTATTGATCCAGCAGATGGCGCATTAAACCAGCCATGGATGCCAGATGGATCGGCAAGGCCATCTCTGCCTGCGCGATCAATCGTCCTTTGGCATCGGCGATCGCCGTCGAATGGTCGTGTCGCTCCTTAATGTTGGTCGAAAATGCGCTTCGCATGATTGTTATGAAACACTCATCCGCGATGGATTTAAGTCCATTCCAGCCAATTTCCAGTGCAATAGGATCAAGTGGTTTGTTCATGTATCCAACTCCACCATAAGATTTAAGGCTGGGTCAACCGTGGCGGTTGCGCCTGGTGGGATGACCGTTGTAGAATCGAACTGCGCGATGATTGCTGGGCCGCGGATTTTTGTACCGATAGGTAATGTCTCGCGCCGGTAAAGGGTCGCTGGGACAGGCGCCTCTGACGAGAAATAAACCTTGGTGACCCCCTCGGGCTTGACCTCACCTTTAGGAGAAGTCGAAACCTCCGCCGCGCGTTCAGGACGCGCCAGCGCCTTGACCCTTACATTGACAATCTCGACTGCTGCGTCGCGATCAACATGGCCGTAACTGCGCTTATGCGCTTCAAAGAAACTTTCGCGGAGCTTGTCGACACTCGGCTTGCCATCTGCGGCAACCGGAAGCTCATAGTTCTGACCCAGATATCGCATGTCGAAACTGACAAGGATGCGCGGCTCTGAGGCATCAGAAGCCTCTTGCGATAGCCAGTGTTGCGCTTGTCGGGCCAGGTCATCGGCAACCTTTGAGACGGTGCATAGGTCTGAACTGAGCGGCACACGACAGGTGGCAACAAAGTTTTCCTGAAGGTCTGCTTCAATTAGGCCATCAGCGCAAAGTATTCCCGGAGCGCGTGGCACTAAAATGCGAGTGATCCCCAAGGATTTGGCTACATCGGCAGCATGCAAACCGCCCGCGCCGCCAAACGGCATCAAGATGAAATTGCGCGGGTCATGCCCACGTTCCGTGGATACCGCGCGAATGGCACGGGTCATGTTTGAACTGACAATCCCTGCAATCCCGAGCGCTGTTTCGACCAACCCAAGGCCCAATTTATCGGCAAGTGTGGCAACTGCAGCTTCCGCCTTTGCCTTGTGGATCAATAGGCCACCGCCGGCCAGTTCAACTGGCAGCCGCCCCAAAACTACATTCGCATCTGAGACCGTTGGGTCTATTCCGCCTTTGCTATAGCAAGCCGGCCCTGGCACTGCACCGGCACTTTGTGGGCCCACTTTCAGCAACCCATCTGCGCCGATGTGCGCAATGGACCCGCCACCGGCACCCACCGTGTGAATATCTACCATTGGCAAACGAATACGGAACCCAGCAATGTCCCGTAAATTCGTGATGGAGGTTTCACCACCCCGGATCATGCAGACATCCGTGCTGGTCCCGCCCATATCAAGCGTCAGAACATCACCGATTCCTGACGCCTTTCCTGCGGCGGCAGCACCAACTGCACCCGCGGCAGGTCCTGAAAGCGCTGTCCGCACTGGATAGGCAGTCGCATGATCAACGGCCATTAAGCCGCCACTCGATTGAAAGATCCCAAATTTCGCATTCGGAGCGATTTCAGTAATGCTGTCCCGCAGAATTCCAAGATAACGCGAAACTTCGGGCTGCAGAAATGCGTTGATCAGCGTGGTTGAAAACCGTTCGTATTCGCGAAATTCGGGCTGGACATCGCTTGAAGCAGACACGAATAAATCCGGACGCGCTGCGCGTACCGCCTCGGCTATCCTACGTTCATGGGATGGGTTGAGGTAAGAAAAGAGGCAGCAAACCGCCAGGCCTGATATTTCTGGATGCGACGAAAGTTCATCGACAAACTCTGCAATCGCCACTTCGGTCAGCGGTGTCACAATTTCGCCCTTTGATCCGATGCGTTCAGAAATCTCAAACCGATACATTCGTGGCGCCAAAGCTGATGGCGCATCAGTTTGTAGATCATAGATCTTCGGGCGCACCTGCCGTCCGATCTCTACCAGATCGCGAAAGCCCTTGGTTGTCACCATTCCAACAGCAGCGCCCTTGCGCTGCAATAGCGCGTTTGTGGCAACCGTGGTGCCATGGGCAATCCGGGCAACATCCTCACCCCTGATCCCGCTTTTTTCAAAGAGCTCCGTAAGCCCCTCAATAATCGCGCGCGACGGATCTTGTGGGGATGATGGGCGCTTGTGAATAGCGGTTTTGCCCGTCACCGTATTGCGCGCCGAAAAGTCAGAGAAAGTGCCTCCAACATCTACTCCGATGATCCAATCTGGCATAGTTCCCCACAAGGTTTTAATGGTCATTTCAGAATACAAAATGGATACCGAAAGTCAAGACTTTACTTAGATGCTTAGAAATAATACACTTTTTGTGATATGGCTTGAGGAGAGGGCATGACAGATCGGGATGGTACTCATGTTGAAAAATGGATTCGCGAGGCGATCCTCCGGCTGAAATTTCGCCCCGGACAGGTTCTGGACGAAGCCCGTCTTTCTGAAGAACTCATGGTATCTCGGACGCCTGTACGGGAGGCAATAATCAAGTTAATTGCCGACGGTCTCGTCATACGTGACGGACGAAAGGCAAAAGTCACACCGCTGGATTTCGACGAAGTTCCAAAACTCTTCGACGCACTTCTGATCTCCAGCCGTATGGTGCACCGCCTTGCTGCGGAATTTCGGACTGATGCGAATTTGGACGAAATCAATCACACCTTGCTGGAATTCGAACGTTCCGTTGCAAGTGGGGGTGGCGTGGATCGATCTGAAGCCAATCTGCTGTTTCATCAAGCCATAGCCCGAGCAGCTAACAATCGTTATTTTTCAGACTTTTATGATCAAGCCTTAATTGGAACCATTCGTATGGCTCGCGCCTGTTTCGCCAATTCGGGCCAGAGTGAGACTCCAGATGATCTGGCTAGACACCTTGCCGAGACGCAACGCCAGCATCGTGCCATACAAACGGCGATCCAAGAACAAAATGTCGAAGCTGCGGACCAAATGGCGGTGGAGCATTATCATTTGACAAAGCTTCGCCTAAAAACTGTTCTATTCCGTGGAGCCGAGGTTTTTGATGGCTTGCCCAATCTTTCGATAGCCGCTGATCGCTGGGAGTTCTCATGAGCTCGACTGTCTTTTTGTGACTGAGTGCATTCTTAATAACCTTATGAACACTTTTTTAAATTAAGTAGTTCAATGCGTTTTGCATTTAGATGTGATGGTCCTTTATTCAGAGTTTTTCATTTGACGATATCTTAGCTAAACCTACTTTTTGGTTGTTGCTGAACAAGATAGATCGATTGATCTAAAGACACTGCATCAAACGCTGGGAACGGGTAGGCTTTCATTTGGCTCCGCGGATCGCTTGATGGAAAATCTAGGTGTCCGGCCTGGGGCGGTCACACCTCTTTCCATGATCAACGGTGTAAAATCAGGTGTCCAAATCTATATCGATAAAGCGCTGCAAGGCTGCAAACAGATTTATGTGCACCCGCTCGTAAATGATCGAACCCTTGGGCTTACCCCCGAAGGCCTTAACGCCTTCTTTGCAAAGATCGATGTCATATGAGCAGGCTAGGTAGATCGAACTCAGTTCCTTTTTGTATGACAACACTAAGTTCTCCAATTTATAAAGTACTTCTCAAATGATCAAAATGGATGATGAAAACTTTACTATTAGGATAAATTCTGATCATTAATATCAAAATATCGCATCAGAAGGGTGCAGATCTAAAGAAAGATAGTTTCATTGCCCCGTCAATTCGCCCCCAAAGATCTTAGCCTTAAGTGGTTAGAGCTGTTTCAGATATGCGCACAGAAAGGATCGCTTCAGGCTGCATCTGATGAAACTGGGTTGACCATAAGCACTGTTTCACATCATTTGCGAAATCTAGAAGATCACCTTGGGGTCGAACTGTTTAACCATTCGCGAAGGCCCTTGGTTTTGACCCCAAAGGGCCAGGCGTTTTTGCGTAATATTGAGGATGCACTATACGCTATTCGCAAGGCCAAGGCAGAAGCTTCGGCTGGAAGTGTCGCGGACGCGAGCTATCTTCGGATTGGCACAATCGAAGATTTCGAAAGTGATATTATTCCAGAACTGGCGGTATTCCTGTCCAAAAACATGTCCTCTTGTGACTTCATGTATCAAACAGAATCCAGTCACACCTTGATCGAGCAACTGCGCAATCGACATTTAGATTTGGGAATTACGACCATTCCAGAGTCAAACCTGGGCGATTTACAGGATCGCCCTGTTTTGCGCGATCCGTTTGTTATCGTCTTGCCGCGCTTAAGCGATCATTCCTTGACGGATATTCTTGAGGGGCGCACCAAACTGCCGTTCTTGCGGTTTTCCAGCAATCTGATCATCGCGCGGCAGATTGAATCGCATCTGCGGCGCCTGGGTTTGGCACGTCCTCACAAATTCGAATGCAGTAATAACCAGACGCTCATGGCGATGGTCGCGGCCGGTGCGGGGTGGACAATTACGACGCCACTTCTGTTTTCGCGGGCAAAACAGTTCCAACAGAAACTGACCATGCATCGCTTTCCAGGTAAGGGGTTTTCACGCACAATAGCTGTCGTGACAACCCCTGACTGTTCAAGATCGGTGTTGGAACTGATCGATACAAAAATGCGGGGTTTGCTGCGAGATCAGGTCATTTCAGCAGTCGTAAAGCAAACGCCGTGGCTGTCTGACAGCTTTACGCTGATAGATTAAACTGTGTGTCACGGCACAAGGATGTTGAACCGCGATCTGATATCCTGTTCTTGCTGTGGCGACAGATATGTTGGGGTATGGGTTTGCAATATCTCACGCGCTTTGATCTTTGCCCGCGTCCAAGCATCCAGAGCTCCGTTTTCTGCCCATGTGCGCGGTTCATTTCGGTCTGCGAGTGTTGGGTAAAAATAGTCACGCTCCATCGCGGCATATGTGTGTTGGCCGCCTAAAAAATGACCGTCACCCAGTACGGCGCTGCAAATTGCGTCAAACCCAAGATTTTCATCCGTCACCTCAATACCGCGCAATGCGCGGTAGGTGTTCGAATGCATTTCGTCATCCAGAACAAACCCCTCAAAACTTGCCCCCAACAGGGATGCAGTCATCCCCGAACTTTCATAGATCAGGTTGCCCCCTGCCAGCGCCGCGGCCAGTGATGTAATGCCCTTTTCCATCCCATACTGCGCATCAATTGCCTTGGCGTCTGTCATAGAGCAGGCCACACCAGACGGTAACCCAAGCCAGTTCGACAGCTGTGCAGACGCCGCGTTCAGCACCGCTGTTTCACCGCTGCCCCCCGAAAACGCACCTGTGCGCAGGTCAATGACCAAGGGCCAATTGGAAAAAACCATCGGAAATCCGGGTTGGATGGCGTGTACCATCAGTAAGCTACCAAGAGTTTCGGCAAGTGATTGCGCCAAAAAACCAGCAAGCGTTGCGGGTGCGGTCGCACCCGCCTGTGCGGCAGTTATGCAAGATATCGGAATGTTGTGTTTGATACATTCGTAAACAACATCGACCGCATCCGCGCCATAGCGCATGGGCGATATCATCGGGCTGATGTGTGCTTTTAGAAAGGGTCGCTTGGAAAACGCGCCTGCGCCGCCTGCGGCGATATCCAGCATTTCTACGATTGGGCCGACATGCTCGGCAAGGGTAAAGGATGTGGCTGTCGGCTTTGTGGTGTGTTTCAACAATGCAAAGGCGGTGTTAACGTCCAAATCAAACGTGTCAGGCACATCCGTTGCAACGCAGCAGCGTGTGAACCAGCTGACATTGGCCAGCGTGTCCTGAAGGCGCGTGAAATCATGCAGGTCTTGTAGGGTCGAGGGGCGATAGGTGCCGCTGTCCAGATCCAGTGTTTGAACCGCTGCGCCACCCGTGCCAAAGTAGACTTTATTGCCACCCACCTCAATTGATCGCGATGGGTCACGACCGTGCAGGATAAAGGTCTTGGCTGCCTGATCAATGGCCTCTTCGACCAATGCAGGTGGGAACAGGACACGCCCTTGACCATTATCCATAGCACCTATCGCCAAGAGATCAGCACGCAGTCGGTCAGGCACTTCGCCAATCCCAAGTTTTTCAAGCAGATCAAGTGCGGTGTCATAGATGCGCCGCAAATCGGAATCGCTTAGGGGTTTATATAGTCCACCAATTTGGCCGGGTGGACATGGATCAATCGCAGGCTTTGCCAGTCGCTGGGCCACGCGTTCTGTGCGTCCGCTTCGTTTTGCACGTTGTCCAGCCATACCAAATCCTTTGACGCGGGGGGATGATCACTTGATTTAGGTGCTTTCAAACCAACTTGCGCAAGCGCGATTTAATTAATGAGAAATTATCAAATTTGAATTTCGATATTTTGCGATGAAATGTCTTTTGTTTGTCCCGAACATTAATTTGGTGCGGTATCGGGTGTGAAATGTTTCGGAGGCCCCCTTCAATGAAATCCCGTACAAAAGTTGTGGTTATCGGCGGCGGAATCGCAGGCTGTTCTACACTTTATCATCTGACTCAGGAAGGCTGGAGCGACGTCGTTCTGGTCGAACGTAATGAGCTGACCAGTGGCACAACATGGCATTCGGCGGCGCAGGTGACAAATTTTGGCATGAACCAAACTATGGTGGGCCTTAAGACACACTCGATTAACCTGTATAAGAAACTTTCCGAGGATCCCGAATATCCAATTAACTATCACCATGCCGATGGTGGGATCCGATTGGCGAATACTGAGGCGCAGATGCAAGGCTATCACCATTTTGCATCAATGGCGCGGGGGATGGGCGTCAATTTTGAGGTGATCGATGCCGAGGAATGCGCCCGACGCCACCCGCTGATTTCCACGGTCAATCTGTTGGGGGGGCTTTGGGATCCGCTAGATGGCGATATCGATCCCGCGCAGCTGTGTCAGGCACTTGCCTATCATGCCCGCAAAGCAGGGGCCGAGGTCTATCGCAATACGCCTGTAACGGCCCTGACCCAGCACAAAGATGACACATGGACAGTACACACAGAGCATGGGGACATTGATTGTGATATTGTGGTGAATGCCTGCGGATACCGCGTGAATGAAGTGGGTGGAATGATGGGTGTGCATCATCCTGTGGCATCAATGGAGCATCAGTATTTCTTAACTGAGGATATTCCAGATATTGCAAAAGCAGGTCATAGGATGCCCCTGTTACGGTGTCCCATCAGTGACTATTACTGTCGCCAAGAAAAGGGTGGCTTGCTTGTAGGATTCTACGAACAAGGCTGCAAAACTTGGGGTATGGATGGCATTGATCCAAATTTTGTCAATGCGCTCTGCCCCGATGATTTAGATCGCGTCATGGATGTGTTGGCGGGTGCGTTTGAACGTATGCCTGCATTGGCAGAAACGGGTATTCGCACGATCGTAAATGGTCCGATCACCTATACAATCGACGGCGCGCCACTGGTTGGGCCGATCCCTGGAAAACGCAACGCATTCTGCATCATCGGACTACGCGCAGGTCTGGGAGAGGGGGGCGGACATGGCTGGCTATTGGCGCAGCAAATCGTCCATGGCGAGGCGTGTTACGACACTTGGGTTTTGGACCCGCGCCGGTTTACGGGCTATGCAAACGTAGAGCTTACGTCACTCAAGGCGATTGAGGATTATCAGAACGAATTCCGCTTTCATTTCCCACACGAACACCGCCCTGCTGGACGCCCCGCTAAAACAACCCCATTGACGCCTATTCTTGCTGCCGAGGGCGCAGAATTTACTGTTGTGAACGGCTGGGAACGAATGGATTACATTAAGCCGTCACCAGATTTTCACCCAACGCTGAGCTTTAACTTTGATGAAGCCTTCGACGTCGTGGCGGATGACGTAAAAAACGTGCAGGAAAATGTCGGCCTATGCGAAGTAAACGGGTTCAATCGGTTCGAAATTACCGGCACAGATCGGCACAGTTTCCTAGAACGCATGTTTTGTGGAGCCGTGACCAAACGCGACGGCCGCGTCGGCTTGGGCTATTTGTTGAACCATCATGGTATGCTGAAATCCGAGGCGACGGTTGCCAACCTGCCTGCCTCTGATCGGGGGCCTGAACGGGTTTGGTACGGATCAGCTGCGGCCAGTGAATATCACGATATGGATTGGCTAACGCGACACATCAATGCGGGCGAAGATGTCCAGATTCGCTCACTGACCAATGAGCAGACCATCTTAGTTCTTGCAGGACCCAAGGCACGCGATGTGCTTTCGATTTGCGCTCGGGGAGATTGGTCTAAAGAAACCTTTCCTTGGCTATCCGTTCGCGAATGTTTCATCGGGTTTGCGCCCGCCACGGTGATGGGCGTCAGCTTTTCAGGCGAACTGGCCTATGAAATCCATGTGCCCAATGCCTCGCTTTATGCCGCGTATCTTGCCTTGCGTCAGGCGGGCAAGGCGCACGGCCTGAAATTATTTGGCGCGCGGGCAGTTGAATCGATGCGTATGGAAAAAGGATTTTTGCATTGGAAATCCGAAATCCTGACGGAATTCGATCCTTATGAAACTTCGTTGGATCGTTTCGTAAAGCTTGAAAAGGGTGATTTTATCGGTAAGGACGCGCTACTCAAGCGTCACAAAGAGGGTCTGCAAAAGAAACTTGTTACTTTAAAAGTGGACGCAACACACGCCCCAGCGCGTGGTGGGTCCTCGGTGATGCAAGGTGGCAAGGTCGTTGGGACTGTGACGTCTGGTGACTGGGGGCACAGAGTATCTATGAATTTGGCCTATGCTTTTGTTGATACAAATCTAGCAGTCGACGGAACTAAAATGCAGATGGATATGTATGGTGAGATGGTGGATGTGGAAGTTATTAAGCCCTCACCATATGATCCGAACTTTGAACTAATGCGCAGTTGAGTTAACAAGATCAAGCTGTACTCTCCAAACTACAGAGAAACTGAGATTGTTATGCCCCAAGATATCGACGCCTCATCGCGCTTTCAAGACAGCCTCCCAGTGACGTCTGATGAGATGATTGCGATGCTTGAGAATTGGGGTATCGACTATACACGTGCGGACCATGTGCCGCTTAGAACGGTCGAAGATTCAAAAAAGGTACAGGATCAATTCTTGCCAAGTGAGCAAGGTGGTGGGCACATTAAAAACCTCTACTTGAGGGATAACAAGAAACGCAACATTTTGGTTGTTGCTGAACAAGATAGATCAATTGATCTAAAGACACTGCATCAAACGCTGGGAACGGGTAGGCTTTCATTCGGCTCCGCAGATCGCTTGATGGAAAATCTAGGTGTCCGGCCTGGGGCGGTCACACCTCTTTCCATGATCAACGGTGTAAAATCAGGTGTCCAAATATACATCGATAAAGCGCTGCAAGGCTGCAAACAGATTTATGTGCACCCGCTCGTAAATGATCGAACGCTGGGACTTACCCCCGAAGGCCTAAACGCCTTTTTTGCTAAGATCGATGTCATATGAGCAGGCTAGGTAGATCGAACTCAGTTCCTTTTTGTATGACAACACTAAGTTCTCCAATTTATAAAGTACTTCTCAAATGATCAAAATGGATGATGAAAACTTTACTATTAGGATAAATTCTGATCATTAATATCAAAATATCGCATCAGAAGGGTGCAGATCTAAAGAAAGATAGTTTCATTGCCCCGTCAATTCGCCCCCAAAGATCTTAGCCTTAAGTGGTTAGAGCTGTTTCAGATATGCGCACAGAAAGGATCGCTTCAGGCTGCATCTGATGAAACTGGGTTGACCATAAGCACTGTTTCACATCATTTGCGAAATCTAGAAGATCACCTTGGGGTCGAACTGTTTAACCATTCGCGAAGGCCCTTGGTTTTGACCCCAAAGGGCCAGGCGTTTTTGCGTAATATTGAGGATGCACTATACGCTATTCGCAAGGCCAAGGCAGAAGCTTCGGCTGGAAGTGTCGCGGACGCGAGCTATCTTCGGATTGGCACAATCGAAGATTTCGAAAGTGATATTATTCCAGAACTGGCGGTATTCCTGTCCAAAAACATGTCCTCTTGTGACTTCATGTATCAAACAGAATCCAGTCACACCTTGATCGAGCAACTGCGCAATCGACATTTAGATTTGGGAATTACGACCATTCCAGAGTCAAACCTGGGCGATTTACAGGATCGCCCTGTTTTGCGCGATCCGTTTGTTATCGTCTTGCCGCGCTTAAGCGATCATTCCTTGACGGATATTCTTGAGGGGCGCACCAAACTGCCGTTCTTGCGGTTTTCCAGCAATCTGATCATCGCGCGGCAGATTGAATCGCATCTGCGGCGCCTGGGTTTGGCACGTCCTCACAAATTCGAATGCAGTAATAACCAGACGCTCATGGCGATGGTCGCGGCCGGTGCGGGGTGGACAATTACGACGCCACTTCTGTTTTCGCGGGCAAAACAGTTCCAACAGAAACTGACCATGCATCGCTTTCCAGGTAAGGGGTTTTCACGCACAATAGCTGTCGTGACAACCCCTGACTGTTCAAGATCGGTGTTGGAACTGATCGATACAAAAATGCGGGGTTTGCTGCGAGATCAGGTCATTTCAGCAGTCGTAAAGCAAACGCCGTGGCTGTCTGACAGCTTTACGCTGATAGATTAAACTGTGTGTCACGGCACAAGGATGTTGAACCGCGATCTGATATCCTGTTCTTGCTGTGGCGACAGATATGTTGGGGTATGGGTTTGCAATATCTCACGCGCTTTGATCTTTGCCCGCGTCCAAGCATCCAGAGCTCCGTTTTCTGCCCATGTGCGCGGTTCATTTCGGTCTGCGAGTGTTGGGTAAAAATAGTCACGCTCCATCGCGGCATATGTGTGTTGGCCGCCTAAAAAATGACCGTCACCCAGTACGGCGCTGCAAATTGCGTCAAACCCAAGATTTTCATCCGTCACCTCAATACCGCGCAATGCGCGGTAGGTGTTCGAATGCATTTCGTCATCCAGAACAAACCCCTCAAAACTTGCCCCCAACAGGGATGCAGTCATCCCCGAACTTTCATAGATCAGGTTGCCCCCTGCCAGCGCCGCGGCCAGTGATGTAATGCCCTTTTCCATCCCATACTGCGCATCAATTGCCTTGGCGTCTGTCATAGAGCAGGCCACACCAGACGGTAACCCAAGCCAGTTCGACAGCTGTGCAGACGCCGCGTTCAGCACCGCTGTTTCACCGCTGCCCCCCGAAAACGCACCTGTGCGCAGGTCAATGACCAAGGGCCAATTGGAAAAAACCATCGGAAATCCGGGTTGGATGGCGTGTACCATCAGTAAGCTACCAAGAGTTTCGGCAAGTGATTGCGCCAAAAAACCAGCAAGCGTTGCGGGTGCGGTCGCACCCGCCTGTGCGGCAGTTATGCAAGATATCGGAATGTTGTGTTTGATACATTCGTAAACAACATCGACCGCATCCGCGCCATAGCGCATGGGCGATATCATCGGGCTGATGTGTGCTTTTAGAAAGGGTCGCTTGGAAAACGCGCCTGCGCCGCCTGCGGCGATATCCAGCATTTCTACGATTGGGCCGACATGCTCGGCAAGGGTAAAGGATGTGGCTGTCGGCTTTGTGGTGTGTTTCAACAATGCAAAGGCGGTGTTAACGTCCAAATCAAACGTGTCAGGCACATCCGTTGCAACGCAGCAGCGTGTGAACCAGCTGACATTGGCCAGCGTGTCCTGAAGGCGCGTGAAATCATGCAGGTCTTGTAGGGTCGAGGGGCGATAGGTGCCGCTGTCCAGATCCAGTGTTTGAACCGCTGCGCCACCCGTGCCAAAGTAGACTTTATTGCCACCCACCTCAATTGATCGCGATGGGTCACGACCGTGCAGGATAAAGGTCTTGGCTGCCTGATCAATGGCCTCTTCGACCAATGCAGGTGGGAACAGGACACGCCCTTGACCATTATCCATAGCACCTATCGCCAAGAGATCAGCACGCAGTCGGTCAGGCACTTCGCCAATCCCAAGTTTTTCAAGCAGATCAAGTGCGGTGTCATAGATGCGCCGCAAATCGGAATCGCTTAGGGGTTTATATAGTCCACCAATTTGGCCGGGTGGACATGGATCAATCGCAGGCTTTGCCAGTCGCTGGGCCACGCGTTCTGTGCGTCCGCTTCGTTTTGCACGTTGTCCAGCCATACCAAATCCTTTGACGCGGGGGGATGATCACTTGATTTAGGTGCTTTCAAACCAACTTGCGCAAGCGCGATTTAATTAATGAGAAATTATCAAATTTGAATTTCGATATTTTGCGATGAAATGTCTTTTGTTTGTCCCGAACATTAATTTGGTGCGGTATCGGGTGTGAAATGTTTCGGAGGCCCCCTTCAATGAAATCCCGTACAAAAGTTGTGGTTATCGGCGGCGGAATCGCAGGCTGTTCTACACTTTATCATCTGACTCAGGAAGGCTGGAGCGACGTCGTTCTGGTCGAACGTAATGAGCTGACCAGTGGCACAACATGGCATTCGGCGGCGCAGGTGACAAATTTTGGCATGAACCAAACTATGGTGGGCCTTAAGACACACTCGATTAACCTGTATAAGAAACTTTCCGAGGATCCCGAATATCCAATTAACTATCACCATGCCGATGGTGGGATCCGATTGGCGAATACTGAGGCGCAGATGCAAGGCTATCACCATTTTGCATCAATGGCGCGGGGGATGGGCGTCAATTTTGAGGTGATCGATGCCGAGGAATGCGCCCGACGCCACCCGCTGATTTCCACGGTCAATCTGTTGGGGGGGCTTTGGGATCCGCTAGATGGCGATATCGATCCCGCGCAGCTGTGTCAGGCACTTGCCTATCATGCCCGCAAAGCAGGGGCCGAGGTCTATCGCAATACGCCTGTAACGGCCCTGACCCAGCACAAAGATGACACATGGACAGTACACACAGAGCATGGGGACATTGATTGTGATATTGTGGTGAATGCCTGCGGATACCGCGTGAATGAAGTGGGTGGAATGATGGGTGTGCATCATCCTGTGGCATCAATGGAGCATCAGTATTTCTTAACTGAGGATATTCCAGATATTGCAAAAGCAGGTCATAGGATGCCCCTGTTACGGTGTCCCATCAGTGACTATTACTGTCGCCAAGAAAAGGGTGGCTTGCTTGTAGGATTCTACGAACAAGGCTGCAAAACTTGGGGTATGGATGGCATTGATCCAAATTTTGTCAATGCGCTCTGCCCCGATGATTTAGATCGCGTCATGGATGTGTTGGCGGGTGCGTTTGAACGTATGCCTGCATTGGCAGAAACGGGTATTCGCACGATCGTAAATGGTCCGATCACCTATACAATCGACGGCGCGCCACTGGTTGGGCCGATCCCTGGAAAACGCAACGCATTCTGCATCATCGGACTACGCGCAGGTCTGGGAGAGGGGGGCGGACATGGCTGGCTATTGGCGCAGCAAATCGTCCATGGCGAGGCGTGTTACGACACTTGGGTTTTGGACCCGCGCCGGTTTACGGGCTATGCAAACGTAGAGCTTACGTCACTCAAGGCGATTGAGGATTATCAGAACGAATTCCGCTTTCATTTCCCACACGAACACCGCCCTGCTGGACGCCCCGCTAAAACAACCCCATTGACGCCTATTCTTGCTGCCGAGGGCGCAGAATTTACTGTTGTGAACGGCTGGGAACGAATGGATTACATTAAGCCGTCACCAGATTTTCACCCAACGCTGAGCTTTAACTTTGATGAAGCCTTCGACGTCGTGGCGGATGACGTAAAAAACGTGCAGGAAAATGTCGGCCTATGCGAAGTAAACGGGTTCAATCGGTTCGAAATTACCGGCACAGATCGGCACAGTTTCCTAGAACGCATGTTTTGTGGAGCCGTGACCAAACGCGACGGCCGCGTCGGCTTGGGCTATTTGTTGAACCATCATGGTATGCTGAAATCCGAGGCGACGGTTGCCAACCTGCCTGCCTCTGATCGGGGGCCTGAACGGGTTTGGTACGGATCAGCTGCGGCCAGTGAATATCACGATATGGATTGGCTAACGCGACACATCAATGCGGGCGAAGATGTCCAGATTCGCTCACTGACCAATGAGCAGACCATCTTAGTTCTTGCAGGACCCAAGGCACGCGATGTGCTTTCGATTTGCGCTCGGGGAGATTGGTCTAAAGAAACCTTTCCTTGGCTATCCGTTCGCGAATGTTTCATCGGGTTTGCGCCCGCCACGGTGATGGGCGTCAGCTTTTCAGGCGAACTGGCCTATGAAATCCATGTGCCCAATGCCTCGCTTTATGCCGCGTATCTTGCCTTGCGTCAGGCGGGCAAGGCGCACGGCCTGAAATTATTTGGCGCGCGGGCAGTTGAATCGATGCGTATGGAAAAAGGATTTTTGCATTGGAAATCCGAAATCCTGACGGAATTCGATCCTTATGAAACTTCGTTGGATCGTTTCGTAAAGCTTGAAAAGGGTGATTTTATCGGTAAGGACGCGCTACTCAAGCGTCACAAAGAGGGTCTGCAAAAGAAACTTGTTACTTTAAAAGTGGACGCAACACACGCCCCAGCGCGTGGTGGGTCCTCGGTGATGCAAGGTGGCAAGGTCGTTGGGACTGTGACGTCTGGTGACTGGGGGCACAGAGTATCTATGAATTTGGCCTATGCTTTTGTTGATACAAATCTAGCAGTCGACGGAACTAAAATGCAGATGGATATGTATGGTGAGATGGTGGATGTGGAAGTTATTAAGCCCTCACCATATGATCCGAACTTTGAACTAATGCGCAGTTGAGTTAACAAGATCAAGCTGTACTCTCCAAACTACAGAGAAACTGAGATTGTTATGCCCCAAGATATCGACGCCTCATCGCGCTTTCAAGACAGCCTCCCAGTGACGTCTGATGAGATGATTGCGATGCTTGAGAATTGGGGTATCGACTATACACGTGCGGACCATGTGCCGCTTAGAACGGTCGAAGATTCAAAAAAGGTACAGGATCAATTCTTGCCAAGTGAGCAAGGTGGTGGACACATCAAAAATCTTTACTTGAGGGATAACAAGAAACGCAACATTTTGGTTGTTGCTGAACAAGATAGATCGATTGATCTAAAGACACTGCATCAAACGCTGGGAACGGGTAGGCTTTCATTTGGCTCCGCGGATCGCTTGATGGAAAATCTAGGTGTCCGGCCTGGGGCGGTCACACCTCTTTCCATGATCAACGGTGTAAAATCAGGTGTCCAAATCTATATCGATAAAGCGCTGCAAGGCTGCAAACAGATTTATGTGCACCCGCTCGTAAATGATCGAACCCTTGGGCTTACCCCCGAAGGCCTTAACGCCTTCTTTGCAAAGATCGATGTCATATGAGCAGGCTAGGTAGATCGAACTCAGTTCCTTTTTGTATGACAACACTAAGTTCTCCAATTTATAAAGTACTTCTCAAATGATCAAAATGGATGATGAAAACTTTACTATT
>Ga0255783_10002127_pt1 | contig 20293 bp, 20 predicted proteins | sample 011ome_22_FD_179981 | JGI IMG/M metagenome (GOLD analysis project Ga0255783, IMG submission 179981) | Coastal salt marsh microbial communities from the Groves Creek Marsh, Skidaway Island, Georgia - 011507BT metaG (version 2) | ecosystem: Environmental > Aquatic > Marine > Intertidal zone >... | reverse complement strand
GTACCGCTCAAGCTACTATGGCTGGTATAACAGACCGATTAAGCCAAGCATTTTTACTGACATCTGGAGTAGTTAGAGATGCAGAACGTGTAACAGCTGAGGAGATAAGAATGCTCAGTCAAGAGTTGGAAGCTGCATTAGGTGGTCTATACTCTTTGTTATCTCAGGAGCTACAGCTACCCATCGTCAGTCGTTTAATGGATAAGATGTCTAAGAGTAAGAGATTACCTAAGATACCAAAGGACATCGTTAAACCTACTATTGTTACAGGAGTGGAAGCTCTTGGTCGTGGTAATGATCTGAATAGATTAGATATGTTCCTAGCTGGAGCGAACCAAGTAGTAGGACCACAAGCCGTTACTCAATACTTAAACGTCAGTGATTACTTCAAGCGTCGTGCTACAGCTTTAGGTATCGAGACGGAAGGATTGATTAAGACGGAAGAAGAAATTCAACAAGCTATGCAACAGCAACAGATGATGGAGATGGCACAGAAGCTCGGAGCACCCGCAGTCGCACCTGCCATCAATGCCGCACAGGAGCAGTACATGGCATCACAACAACCACCTCAAGAGGAATAACAAATGGCTGAATTACACCGAGTAGAGATTAATGAGAAAGCACCAAGCGAAATCGAACCAGAAGAGAAACCCGTCACCGAAGAGGAACTACCGCAAGACCAAAGCGACCGCCCGGAATGGCTCCCCGAAAAGTTCAAGAGTCCGGAGGACATGTCGAAAGCCTACGCCGAGTTGGAAAAGAAACTTGGACAAGCTCCTAAAGAAGATACGGAAGAGTCTGAACAAAGCGAAGAGAAAGCTGAGGACGACGAAGAACAAACTGAAGAGAACACTAGTGAAGCGTACAAAGCAGTTGCGGAGGCAAGTAAAGAGTTCTTTGAAAACGACGGTCAACTTAGTGAGGAAACTTATAACGCTTTAGAGAAAGCCGGATTACCCAGAGATTTAGTTGACAGCTACGCAGCTGGTCAGCAAGCATTATTACAATCTGAAGAAGGACAAATCAAAAGCGTGGCTCAAGGCAACTACGATGCGATGGCTGAGTGGGCGAACGAGAATTTACCACAAGAAGAAATCGATGCTTTTGATGAGGCAGTCACCGGGGGTACAATTTCGCAAGCTAAGTTAGCAGTTCAAGGACTGTACGCACGTTATCAAAACGAAGTAGGTGCTAAGCCTAAGCTTACACAAGGTGCAGTAGCTGGTACATCAACCATGCCATTTAAAAGTATGCAAGAATTAGCTCGTGCTCAATCTGATCCACGATATAAAAGTGGAGATAAAGCGTACCACGAAGAGATTGACAGAAGACTTTCTGTAAGCAATATTTAGATTGTTTATTCATTCATAAGGTATAGTGCCCCTAGTGTTGGTTTATTGGTTTGCTGACACTAGGGGTTTTTCGTTATGTTTAAGAACATGGCAACAGAACTAGGAGATAACGTACAGGTAAAAGCAAACCTTGCGTTCATGGCTAAAGTGATAGCTATAGTCGGGACTTGTGTTTGGGGATACTCTGTAGTGTGGAATAAGCTGATGGTATTGGATAGTAGCTTAGATCGTGTGCAGCATGAAGGTACATTATTAGGAGACTTGTCAGCACGGATGATGCATCTTGAGAAGTTTGCAGAACAATCTAAAGTAGACCTCGATCATCTGTTGGAAATGCAAGACTCACCTATAACATCTGACTTTCAACAGTTCGAAAGAATCAAGTATCTTGAAAAAGAGTTGGACAGATTGCGTAGCAAAATGGAAAACCATTTGACGAAAGGACAATGAGATGGGTGAATTACTTATGTTGTTTATCACGGGCGGTGGTAGCACTGCTATGGGTGCGATTCTTAAAGGCGTGTTTGGTTATATATTCGAAGCCCGTCAGAACAAGCATGATCTTGAAATGGCGAGAGAAGCTCGTGCGTCTGATAATTTCCTTAGACTACAAGCTGAACTCGCTAAAAGCGGTACTGGGGAGTTTGTTTCTTTTACTCGTCGTATTCTTGCTGTTATCGGGGTGTCTACGCTCTGCACTTGTATCATCCTCTGCACCCTCTTCCCAACCGCAGAAATCGTCACACTCACCAACGCAGACGGAGAAGGCATCAACGAAATATTCTTCGGACTCATCAGTTGGCAAGCGAATCAAGAGCCACTCACTATTTCTTCTGGACACATCAGCCTTATGGGATGCACGGTAATATTGCCTTGTATCCTTGGTTTCTACTTTGGTCCAAGCGGTCGAAGAGGTTGACAGTCAAGAACTTTTCCTCTTTACTAATAGATAAATTTAATCGACAACTAGCAACAACTAGTCCCTCGACCCGCTGCGGCGGACAATCCTGTGAAGACGAAAGGTGTGAAAGTCACTGGTAATCAAACACATATTCACAATTAATTAACATAGGAGATCATATATTATGGCTAACGGAAATACAGATCCAAGTCGTGTAGGTATTAGAAGTGCTGGTAAAGGTTTATCCGCTGGTGCTGACAATGATGAGTTGTTCCTTAAAAAGTTCAGCGGAGAGATTCTGCAAAGCTTTGAGGAGTCCAACATCTTCAAACCTCTACACACAATTAGAACAATCGAAAACGGTAAGTCTGCACAGTTCCCTGTAACTGGTATCGCTACCGCTTCGTACCACACCCCCGGTCAAAATATCGCTGACGCTGACAACAGCTACCTCAGTGATATTGCTAAGACTGAAAGAGTAATCACCATCGATAAGATGCTTGTTGCTTCTACTTTCTTGGCTAACATTGACGATGTAAAGAATCACTACGACATTCGTTCAGTATACGCTAACGAGTTGGGTAAAGCACTTGCTGTTCGTTTTGACACTGCTCTTGCTAAAGTGTTCATCGCTGCTGCTCGTTCAGCTGCTAACTTAAATCAAGTTGGTAAAGGCGGAAGCATCCTCGACATCAGTGCTAACACCTTCGTAAACTTCGGAGACGCTAATTCTGACACAGGTAATCCTACAGGTGCTGAGTTGGTAGCTGCTTTGTTTAGTGCTGCTCAACGCATGGACGAACACGATGTTCCTAGTGACGGTCGTTTCTGTGTATTGCGTCCTGCTGAGTACTACAAGCTTATCACTGGTGCTGACGATTCCAACAGCTTCTCTCTTACTTCTGCTATCAATAAAGATATTGGAGGAGCCGGAAGTCTTGCTGCTGGTAACATTCCACAGATCGCTGGTATCAGCATCTTCAAGTCAAACCACATCCCATCAACTGATCTTAGTGGTACTGTTGGCGGAGACGGCGAGGCTAATAACGATGTGTTTGGTGGTAACGGAGTAGGATACAACGGAAACTTCACCACCACTAAAGGTATCGTTTCCCACTCCGCTGCTGTCGGAACCGTTAAACTGCTTGATCTTGCTACCGAATCGGAGTATCAGATCGAGCGTCAAGGTACGTTGTTTGTCGCTAAGTATGCTATGGGTCACGGAGTTCTCCGTCCTGAGTGTGCTATCGAACTGATTGCGTAACGCTCTTCTCTCGGTGTTGGGGAGGTCTGTGATTCGTTCCGCTCCCCTCCACCGGGATTCTTTTTATCTATACTTATCATGGCTCTGACGACTAAACTAAATGCAGTAAATACAATGATCAGTGTTATCGGGGAAGCCCCGGTTAATACTCTCGGAGGTACAGCCGTTCCTGTATCAGTCGTTCAAGCAGAAGCAGTCCTCGACGAAACCAGTAAAGCTATACAGTCAGAGGGTTGGCACTTTAATACGGAGCACGAGTACGTACTTACTCCTGATGCTTCCACGTCTAAGATTAACTTACCAAGCAATACGCTTCGAGTAGACTTAGACCCAGAAATTTATACAGACAGTGATCCAGTACAACGTGGACTTTTGTTATACGACAGAAAGAATCACACGGATGTATGGACTAAAGAAGTGAAAGCTTCGATTACTTTTGAGTTAGCATTTACAGATATGCCTGAGCAGTTCCGTCATTACATAACAGTTAAAGCTGCTCGTATCTTTGCTAATCGATTCTTAGGAAGCAGGGAGATCGAAGGGTTTGCTTTGCGGGATGAGATCGAAGCGAAAGCACGGGCGATTGATAGTGACTCTGAAAATGCAGACAGAACTATCTTTGACCACTACAGCGTACTAAGAGTATTAGACAGATAAGAGATGCCTCTGTTAGTAAACAGTGTACCGAATCTCGCACAGGGCGTATCACAACAGCCTGACAATCTCAGGTATCCCGGTCAGTGTGACGAACAAATAAATGCTTGGGCTACTGTTGTTGAGGGGTTAGTAAAAAGACCACCTACTACATACACAAAGAAGATCGGAGATAGTGATCCCGGTGTAGACTTATTCACACACTTCGTAAAGAGAGATGAGACGAATAAGTATTGTGTCACAGTATCGTTAGGTAACAGCGTATCGATTGGACAAGTAGGTGTTATTGATCTTGAGACGGGTAACAATGTATCGGTAGCTGTAACTTCTATAGCTACTAGTTATCTTAGTGGTATCAGTAATCCGTTAGCAGACTTACGAGCGTTGACGGTAGCTGACTATACATTCCTTGTTAATAAGACGAAGACAGTAGGTAAATTAAATGTAGTAAGTGAAAACTATCCTAAGAAGAAAGCTTTAATAGTTGTTAAACTAGGAGACTACGAGAAAACTTACAGTATTAAAATTAACGGTAATGTTGTACAAGGAGCGTCTAGCGATTACACAAATACCCATCACGATCCTAGTGTTATTACTGACCTACAGGATGCTACTTATTTCAGTGGACCTAGCTCAGGAAGCCACTCTGGTAAACATGCTGATACGGAATATATAGCCAAAGACTTAGCCTCTGTTTTAGAAGCTACTTACGGTGCGTCTAGTGCGGGTGAAGTTGGTGTAACAGCTGTAAGTTTAGGGAATTCTGGTTTCGGTTTATCGAATATGAAGTTTGATGTTTCTGTTTTTAGTCGGTTTTACAACCAAAATGTTAAAGACTACGGACATACAGAAAATTTATTTTTTACTGTAAATCAAGGATCAAACAGTAGTGCTAGAGGATTCGTTGAACTTTCAAACGGTGAAGCTACTGATGTTATAATTACCAATAGAGGGCAAGGATATAACGCAAGTGGTGCTACACCTACGATTACTTTCCAACCTAAGTATTATGTCCACGCTCATAAGAAATGGTATGATAACGCACTCTTTGCAGCTCCTAGTGCTTATCCTACCCTTTCAGTTACGATTGGGACTTTAAGTACATACGATATAACCAGAGAAGGTTCTGTTATTCGGTTTGAAAGTAGAGACCCTGACGATGATTCGGAGGACTTTGACATTCAGACTGAAGATGGTTTAGCTAATGAAGGATTAGGCGTTGTATACAAAGAAGTAGATAGTATTACTGATCTACCTAAAAAATGTTTCAATGATTTTATAGTAAAAGTAATTGGAGATGCTGATATTGACCAAGACGACTACTACGTAAAGTTTAAGACTAAAGACGGTACAGATTTTGGAGAAGGTACATGGATTGAAACACTAGGGTGGAAACAAAACGAAAGCGACTCAGCTATCTTTGAAGGTATAGAGTCTCATTTTGACCCCTTCACTATGCCTGTTACCCTTGTCCCCGTACTTACAGGAGATACTATTACATCCTTTAAATTACAGTCGCCAGATCAAGATAAAGTTTCCGAAGCTACTAAAGAAATTGGATGGAGAACTAGACAAGCAGGAGACGATAATAGCAACCCATTCCCCTCTTTCGTAGGTAATAAGATCAACGATGTATTCTTCTTTAAGAACCGCTTAGGATTCCTCACAGATAGCAATGTTATCTTTAGTGAAGCAGATGAATACTTTAACTTCTTCCGTACTACCACACAACAACTACTAGACAGTGCACCGATAGATGTTGGATTAAGCCACACAAAAGTAGCTATTCTTCAACACGCTGTGCCGTTCCAAGAGAAGCTGATGTTATTCAGTAAGCAGTCACAGTTTGTATTACGTGGAGCTGACGTGTTAAGTCCTAAGACTGTATCTATATCTCCTGTTACTGAGTACGATATATCAGACAGTGTACAACCAATAGCTCTAGGTAATTATATATACTTCACTTTTAGACGGAATGACTTTGAGGGGATGTACGAATACTTTGTTGATAACAACACGGAGACATTCCACAGCGAAGAGATCACATCACAGATTCCTAAGTACATAACAAAACAAGTAGAGAAGATAGCTGGTTCACAAGCAGAGAATACTATTGTTCTTGGTACAAGCGGAGATCGTAATACATTGTTTGTGTATAAGTACTTCTGGTCGAATAAAGAAAAGATACAAAGTGCTTGGATGAAGTTCACCTTTGGTCGGGAGATACGAGGGTTTGACTTTATCGACAGTAACTTACATCTGTTTACTAAGGACGACGATGGATTACACCTTGAGAAGCTTACACTTGAAGACGGTATAAAAGATGCTGGGTTGGATTATACGTTATACTTAGACAGTAAGATAGACGGTAGTGAATTAACTACGAGCTACGACGCACCGTCTAAGACTACAACGATAAGTGGGTTTCCTTACGATCCAGTAGATGTTATCATCTATACTAAAACAGGTAATAAAGTAACATTCACTAAGACGACTAGTACAGCAGGTACAGTTGGTGGTGATCTTACATCTATCGATTTCGTAGCTGGTATCCCGTACAATATGTTGTACAGGTTCTCCGATCAAACACTGAAGCAACCAACAGAGCGTGGCGGACGAAGTGCATCTGATTACGCTTTTCAAACGATCCGTAACGGCAGCTTGAACTACGCAGAGACTGGACACTTCACTGTAGAAGTAACTCCGAAGTTTAGAGACAAGTATACATACGCATTTAATCCTGACATCGTTGGTGCTAACTTAACACTTAATGCTTTTACCCCACAGGACGGTCACTTCCGATTCCCTGTACAGTGTCAACCTAACGAAGCAAAGATAGAAGTTGTTACCGATTCTGCTTTACCAGTTAAGCTATTAGCGGCAGAGTTTGAATCGATGATGATACCAAGGAGCAGACGTTATGGAGCTTAGAATAGATGAAGCACAACCTGATATGGATGCTGTTGATCTGTACGAAGACTTACGGGAGGCAGATATGTTAGAGATACTCGGACTTATGCACCACCCACGAGACGCTGTTATTATGTCTTACGCATGTAGTACAAAGTGTTACAGTGTAAAGGATGAGATGAATAACTTATACTGTTCTTTTGGTGTGGCTGCTATCAACGGTACGAATATCGGAAGTGCTTGGTTATTAGGTACTAGAAGATTACCACGGATCAAGAAGTTCTTTTTGAAACACTCAGCGGAACGCATGATGGACTTGTTGGATGGGTTTGATTATCTGACAAACTATGTGATGCGTAGTAACAAGTTGAGTATTAAATGGTTGGAGTGGTTAGGTGCAGAGTTTAGCGATTGTCAGTACGAAGGCTATCTGTCATTTATATTAGAGAGGAAGTAATTGTTATGTGTTTTCCAGCAATAGGTGCATTAGTGGCAGGTTATGGTTCTGTGTCAGCAGCTACCGCAGCCGGAGTATCCGCAGCAACTTTAACAACTACAGGACTTGCCGCAACAACAGGTGCTTTAGGTGTAGCTAGTTCGGCTATGCAGTTTGCGGGTCAGCGTCAGCAAGCTAAAGCACAAGCACAATATCAAAAGCAAGCACAAGCAGCAGAGCGTCAAAGATTCCAACAAGAGCAAACCTCGATGCGTATGCGTCAAGCACAAGAGCAAGAGGCAGTCGGACGGGAACTTGAACAAGTAAGTCGTAAATCACAAGCTGCACTTGCTAGAGCTAGAGTATCTGCTGGAGAAGCTGGAGTAGCAGGTGCATCTGTACAAGCATTAATGGACGACTATATGAGACAGGAAGCTGGTTACAGAGGTGCGTTATTACGACAACAAGAGCTTGGCGGTATTGCTACTGGTATGGGTCTTGAACAAGCAGGATTTGCTACGCAACAACGTCAGATCGGTATCAACCAACCAATAAATAAACCTAGCTTTCTTACAGCTGGATTAGGTGCTATTCAAAGCGGACTTAGTGGTTATCGCACAGGACTTGATATAGGAAGCAGACTTCCAACTAAATCTACAGATACAGCATAATGGCTAAAGAACGAGTACAAGTACAAGGGTTGGGAGACGTAGTCCCCGGCATTCAGCCGACTATTCAACGGGGCGGTCAGTACGCCGTGCAAGTTCAACGAGCAGGTCGGAATAAGTTGATGGACTTGGCTGATGCGTTGGGTCAAGTTAATCCGTTATTACAGGAATACGGAAAGATACAAAAGTTCCAGTACGAGAAAGGTGTAGAGCGTGGTGAGATGGAAGCTGCTACAGCTGATCTTGAAGCATCGATTGAAGGATTAGATGCAACAGGTGAGAAGCTAGTAGAACAAGGGCTTATGCCTCGTTCGCAGCTGCTTGGCTATCAACGAGCATTCCGTAGACGCATTGGTCAGAGATATGCTAGAAAGACTTACGCTAGTAACTTGGAAGCTAGGATGGAAGAGGTGACGCAGAACTTAGACAGCGATGCGGACATCATAGAAAATATATTAGCTGAAGAAAGACAGAAGATAACAGAGCAGTTAGGCGGTTCTCAATTCGCTATGCAAGGATTCGGTGATTACGCTGACTCTATCGAGAATAACTTTTACGGTAATGCTGTAAAGAAAAGAGATAAGGCTACACAAGAGTATAACGAAAGTTTAGTTATTGAGGATGCTAATCAAGATTTTGGGGACCGTATACTCACGGCTACATCTCCTGAGGAGGTTGCTCAATTACAGTTAGATATAAAGAATCAAATGGATACTATATCTGAAGAGAACCGTATACCAAGGTCTCGTGTTATTGAGTTATATTGGAATGGTTTTGCTGTACCGAATATTAACAACTTATTAGTTTCCGATAATCCTCAACCGGATAAAGCAGAGAAGATGTTAGACGCTTTGCTTGATATAGATTTAACAGGTAAGGGCGGTAAGTTAGGCAATATAAATAGAGAGGGTGCTTACATTCGTTCTAAGGCTGTAGAGATTAGAAATAGAATAGAGGGAGCTAGACGCTCTATAGAGAAAGACGAAGAAAGGAAGGCTGGGGATATTGTAGATTTATATATGCCGGCTGCTACTACTGTTATGTCTGGTTTATCTAAGAATGAAGATATATCACAACTACAGATTAGTGAAGTAGTGGACTTCTTAAAGGATGCGGGTTGGGACGATGCTTACGCTAATAAGAGAGCGATGGAGTTAATTAATTCTCAGGATGTAGAAGCTCTTAGATTAGAAGGTTTAAAGTACAGAGAGAACGATGTAACTAAAGGAGCGTGGAATGCAGCAACAGGATCGATACAGTCATTTACAATCGGTTTAGTTCAGAAAGCAAACGCTGTTATGTCGAGAGATGAAAGGGAAGCCACATTAGAAGGTATCGATGATTTATTATCTAAGGATCCTGAAGCAGATGTTAATAAAGCTTTAGCTGCTGAAGGTATCACGGACCCTAGAGTAAAAGCAGAAGCAACCAAGAAGAGTTTAGAATCTAAAGCTAATCTTTGGTTTGAGAAGACAGAAACTTTTAAAGATTTCGATAGGGAGTTTGAGGGTTCTTTAGATGAAGTCGTTGATGTAACTTTATTTAGCGATGAGGATACGGATGTTAGGGAAAGCTTAAGGAAGGCGAGTCGTTCTACATTTCAAGAACAATACAGAAACGAATTAAGAGATGTTCAAAAAGCATTAAAGAACGATCCTGATCGGGATATTAAAATAACCAAAGAAGCTGCTAGAATACAAAAAGAGGTTAGCGGAAGGTGGCTGGAATTTAAAACACTTGAAAAGAAATTTAGAGAAGGACGCTTAAAAGAAATAGCCGAAGAAGAACCGGGCGAATACCAACCACCTGAGCTGCCGGAGTTAGAAGAAGGTACTGAAAAAATAGATAGCGTTTTAATTTCTTGGCGTGATTCTTTGTTTACAGGTTTATCGACTGCGTTAGGTCTTCCTGAAGTAGGCGAAGCATTAAGAGCTAGAAGAGAGTTCCTGCAATCAGACATACCTCTTAGGTCCAAGGATAGGAGTAAAGCTTTTGTTAAGGCTGATTTTATCAAGAAACAATTAGCAGGGGATTATAAAGATAATCAAAATCTACAAGAAGGTTTGTTAACTATTAGACAGTTCTATGGTTTTAGAAAGCCAGCTGAAATAGATCAAGAGATGGTTGATGATTTAGACTTTAGGTTCACGCCTATGTATGACAGCGAGGATTCACTTATAAAAGAAGCTAAGCAAGCTAGGGTTGAGATAATAGATTACTTGAAATCACCCGCTAAATTAGACATAGATGATTTCCCCATTTATAAACTGTACAATGAGAAGTTTGGTATTAATACAGTAGATCAATTAAAAGCTTTTGTATTAACTCAAAAAGAAGTATTGAAGAAAAGAAACCAGTAAGCATGGCTAAAGAAGAACTTCCAGATTGGTTAAAACCTTCTACGCCTGATGATGTATTAGTAGAAGAGCCGTTACAGCCTAACGAACCTGAGTGGTTGCAACCTACTACTGTAGCTGAAGTACCTCCACCAGAAACACCTGTAATACCACAGGACGAACCAGATGATTCTTACTGGAACGATTATACAAGATGGGCTAAACCTATCGTACAACCTACCGTAAGAGCTGGAGTACGAGCAGCTGAAGATATATACAACGCATCTCAAGAGTTCTTATTCTTCGGTGAGAAAGCTAAATGGGAAGATGAATGGTTAGGTAAGCCTGAATCTGCTGTAGAAGATATAGCAGCTGAGATGGGGTCGTGGGTTGTAGGTTTCGTCGGTCCCGGAGGTGTTGTACAAAAAGGTGTATCTGCTATAGCTAATATCCCTAAAATATCTTCTAAAGCTAGTAAGCTATTAAGTTTTATAGGTAAGACACGTAAGGGAGAGAAGACTTTACAAGTAGGTAAGATAGCTGCTGAAGGTGCTCTGAAAGGTGCTGTCGCTGATTATCTAGCTACTGATGTAGGAGATGCCGCAGCCGATGAAGCTATACAACAAAGGTTAAGAAATACAGTAGAAGGTGCGGGTATTGGAGCGGCTGTTAACTTAACAACATTCGGTGCAGGTCGTTTAGCCACTGCACAGTTTAGGAGGCTCAAGGCACTACGTAAAGTAAAGCAAGCAGCTGAGGGTAAAGGCGATGCCACACAAGCACTGAAAGAACTTAAAGCTAGTATCGATGAGGAGACTGCTATTAAGGAAGACTTTCTTAGTGATATTAAACCTACCGATGATCGTGTTGACCCGACTCAATCTGTTGATGACGTTATTAAAGAAGCGGAGCCTCCTAAAGTTGAGAAGCCCGAAGTAACACCAAAGGTAGAAGAGCCTGCTAAACCTGCTGTTGATCCTGAGATAGAGATAGAAGATTACATACAAAAAGGTAAGTCTCTACCAGAACAAGTAAATAGATTAGTACGATTGAATGTAGCTTTAGACGGTCAGATGAATCCAAAGATTAATGCTTTGGTAGAAAGTCTAAGCGTATTTGAAGAACAAGCTGAGAAGGGTGTAAGAGTAGGTCTAGCTGATCACTTTAATAAAGTTAAGAATGGTGTTGTAGAATTAGAAACTGATCTACGTAGATACCGTAAGATGATTGAACTTAGAGCTAAAGCTGGAAATCTATCTGGTAAGTTACTGGTTGCATTCAAGGGTAGTTCTAAGATGGATTTTCGTAAGGCTATTAAATATAAACCAGCAGTACAAAAACAATTAGAATCAATCGATAGATTACTAGATTTAGTAGGTGGAGTTAAACAAGGAAAACTAACGGACGAAAAGATACTCGCTAGTATTAAAAGAGAATTATCTGGAGCTGATGAGTTATCTAAAACAGGTGATCTAAAGACGGTTGTACAAAAAGAATTTGATGCTGTAACCGATGAAGGCGTAGATACGATTTGGGGTAAATATAAACAAAGAATATCTGAGCAGGTATTAAAAACTCTTAGGCTTAGTAAGGCTACAAACAAAGCAGCACTTGATATGTTCTCTACTTCTGTAGCCAAAAACTTAAAAAATGCTGTAGCTCCAAATAAACAGGTAGCTAAAAAAGTAGGACAAACACTTGATAACCTACAGGATATATTAGCTAACCCAGAAAAGTATAAAGAGTCTATTGATGTTCTTATTAAAGATATAACAGATGCTAAGAACTTAGACCCAGACGCTGCTTCTAATGCTATTAGGGTGTTAAATGATTTGAAGGAAGGTACACAAGGTAAAAGATTCTTAGAAGGTTTACCTCAGAGAGATAAGTTAGTACAGAAAGTTCTTAAAGAAGAGATAGGTAATATAACTAAAAAAGTTAAAGAAGCTATTAAGAAAGGAACCGAGAAGCAATTAGTTGAGGATGTTATATCTGATATTTCTACTAGAGTAACAAACTTAGGCTTCCAAGAGAAACAAGTATTAATAGGCATGGTTAGAGCTGAGTTAGGTAATACAGTTACAGCGATGCGTGAGAAGATACTAGGTAACTTTATATCAAAAGAAATATATCAGAAGTATTCATTGAAGCATTCAATAGAAGAACTAGATGATATGGCTGATAAAAGTATAGCTGAGATTAGGGAATATTTAGGTGCTACAGCTAAGAAGTCACAGGTAGTACCAGATGATATAAAGCGTTTAAAAGACCAAGCTAGAGCCTCCAAGAAAGTATTAACTGATAAATTAAAACAGGAAGAAGTAGCTGCTTATAATGAATTCGTTAAGGAGTTTTTGCAGTCTCTCAGTAAAATGGATTCTTTCGGTAAAGAAGAGATGGGTAACTTTGAGTTGTTTCTTAGGGCAGCTGAGAAGTTTCGGTTAAACTCTTTGTTATTCAGCATCAGAACTTGGACTGTAGGTTTACTATCTGCTGGTTTCAATATGGGTTATCAGCCGTTCAAGCAGATGATTAAAAAGTATTCAGAGATTAAGGAGCTACAGAAGTTAGGTATGCCCGGATATGGTCCTGAAGTTAGTGCTATGAAAGTAGCGTTACAGGAACTTACAGCGACTAGTGAGTACATAAACAACTGGTCTGACCTAATTAATATTTTAAAAGCTACATGGAAACAAAACGGACATGGTGCTTTTAATGCTAAAGCTTTCCGAAGACATGAAGAAGATTTAATCAGCCAAACCGATGAACTAGGTAACATCAAAGAAGGACCAATAAAACTTAACTTTAAAAACAGAGAACAACTACAGAAGCTTGTTAGTAAGTATGGTGTTGATAATGAGAGAAATAAAAACTTATTCAGAAAATGGGCTGAGGAAATAGTAGAAGGCGAACCGACTACAACTATAGGTAAATTATTAGACCCTTTGTTTTCTGTAAGCTTTAGGGCTATGGGCATGTTTGACCAACCTTTTGTATTCCTCGGCACGATGAGAGCACTTAGGTCTGATGCTTTACAACAAGGTTTACTTAAAGGTTTAGAAGGAGAAGCCCTTGAGAAGTTTACTAAAGAGAGAATGCAGGAAGCCTTGAAGCGTGAGGGTGATGTATTAACTTGGGCTAAAAATGAAGAGTTTGAGGAAATATCCGAGTTAGGTTTTTCAATGGTGTATCAACAAGAGTACGCAGATAAAGTAATATCAAAGGCTGCTAGAGATTTTGCAAGATGGAGTAGGTCTGGGGAGGATTCATATAGGAACCCATTAAAGATAGTAGCTAGATTATTCGTCCCATTTATTAAAACTCCGACAGCTATTGCACAATGGACAGTAGATAATATGCCTGTGCTTTCTCATTTAAATTGGGCTAGTTCTCAGTTGGGCATGTCTAAAACAGCTAGAGAATTAAAAAAGATAGAAGAAACTATAATAGCAAATACTGACGCAAGAAAAGCAAAGCCTATAACTAAGGATCAAATAAAAGAGATCGATGATGCTCAAGAAGTGCTAATGCAGCAGAGGCAAGAACTAATCCTTAAGAATGCAGAGGAAAAAGCTGAAGCAGCTGCTAACGGTATATCTAGTACAGTATTGGGTGTTGGAGTTACTACTGCTATTGCTTCTGGTAATATAACAGGAAGCGGTGCTCACTTGAGTGACGATCAAAAAGCTAGGTTAAGGGAAGCAGGATGGAGACCTAATACGCTTTATATAGGCGGTCATAAGATTGATTACAGCAGGTTTGAACCTTTCTCTACTTTAGTATCCGTACATGCCGATTTAATTCATTACAAGATGATGTCAGGCGAAGGTTTAACTAATGACGACTTAGAATGGTATAATGTATTAAGGTCTTCTTTTGTTAGCAACTTCTCAGATAAATACTTTCTTAGAGGACTTAAATCTTTCTTTAGTTTGTTAGATAATAGAGCTGGGGATTATAATGCTGAGAGTGTAGCAGTTGACTTCCTTTCTTCGTTGAGTCCTACATTAATCAGAGACTTAAACCAAATGAACCAAGAGTACCAAACTAAAGCACACGGATTCAAGGATCGTTTACTTGAGCGTTCTTTTGGTAAGTTTCCCGGTTTATATGCAAGGAATCTGCTAGGTGAGAAAGTAGAAAGGCAGTGGCAGATGGAAGGTGCTTGGGGCGTATTAAGCCCAGTCTACTTTGCTAAAGATGAGCGTGATACTTTGATGACTGAGATTGCTCAAATTAGAGAAGATGTAGGTGGTCGTAAAAGTTTTAAGCGTTCTGAGGAACAAACTATCGACACTAGAGATTATAGAGACCCTAAGACTGGTATATCATTACAGGATAAATGGATGGATGAAATGTCTAGTATTAAGATTAGCGGTAAGACTCTACGAAAAACTTTAGAGAAATTAGTGAAAACTAAAAAATATAAAGAAGCATCTAGTTTTGAAATAGTAGGAGCCGACTATACTAAAGCTAGTTTGATACGAGAACAACTTACAAAATACAGAGACAAGGCTTGGAAGGAAGTACGTAAGGACAGGAAGCTACGTAAGTATGAAGATGCTGACGGAAATACTTGGATTGACGTTATTACCGGAGAGGTCTCTTTAATCGATCAACCGTTAGGAGATGTAGTTGGCATTGCGGATGTGTCACTACCTAAGCAATAATACTTGCTCTTCTCACTCAATAATTAATAATATACACTTAACATCATGGCTAACACTTTCCAAGATTACGAAGCAGATGCCGGACAGACGGACTTTGCTTTTACTTTTGATTACTTAGAAGACGAACACGTAACAGTCGAGATTGACGGTGTTGTTCAACTTACATCTGCTTATTCAATCATCGTTGAAAGTAATGGCGATACAAAGGTACGGTTAAATGTTGGAGCAACAGCTGGACAAATCGTCCGAGTACGCAGAAAGAGCCAACCCGACACGAACCTTGTAGACTTTGTAAATGGTTCTGTATTAACGGAATCGGAGTTAGACAGAGCGTACCTACACAATCGTTATCTTGCTGAAGAGATCAGTGAGTTAAATGATGCGTCGTTGCAACGTGTGCCCGGTAGTGATAACTGGGATGCTAAAGGTAAACGTATTACAAACGTAGGTGATCCTGTTAATTCTCAAGACGCTACAACAAAGAACTATGTGGACGGTACTGTATCGTCCATTGCTTTAGGAGTAGGCTTAATTCCTGACTTCGATAAGTTCACAGGCACAGGCACGGAAACTAGCTTTAATCTTTCATTTACCACAAACGGTATATCTTCTTCTGCTATACTTGTAACCATTGACGGTTCCGTACAAGACCCAGACGACTACACGATAGTTGGTGGAGTTTCAGCGGGAGTAGATGAAATACAATTTACTACACCTCCCCCATTAAACTCCGAGATACTTGTTATCGAACGTGGGTATAAAACTAAAAGAGAAATACCTGATGATTACGATTGGGGAAGTGTAGTTGGAGACGCAGTAACAGCATCTTACACATACGGTAAAATTGTTTAACACTTATATATATAAAATAAAATGGCTATAGCAGTACAATTAAGAAGGGGTACATCCACTCAAAACAATTCGTTTATCGGAGCAGTCGGTGAGCTGGTTTATACTACAGACACAAAAGATTTGTATGTACACGACGGGTCAAACGCTGGCGGTACAATTGTTGGAGGCGGGGCGGCAAGTATAGCGGACGGTTCAATTACCTACGCAAAGATACAAGATATAGCTGCTAACAATGTATTATTAGGTAACGACAACGGAGTTGGGCAAGATGTACAAGAACTAACAGCTGCTGAAGTAAGAACTATCTTAGGTGTGGCGGATGGAGCTAATAACTACGTACACCCAAACCACACCGGAGATGTAACAAGTACTGGAGATGGTGCAACTGTTATTGCTACGGATGCTGTTACTACCTCTAAGATAGACGACAGTGCTGTTACCACTAATAAAATAAATAACGGAGCTGTTACTGCTGATAAGTTAGCAACGACTTTAGACTTCGGATCAATCGTATAATAAAACCATGGCAAACATACAAGTAAAACTTAGAAGAGGTACTGAAGCTGAACACGACACGACTAACGGTGGGTTCACAGGTGCGGAAGGTGAAGTAACAGTAGATACAACAAACAATACTCTTAGAGTACACGACAACAGCACTGCTGGTGGTATTCGTTTAGCAAAACTCAGTGAAGCAAACGTACAATCAGATTGGAACGAAACAGATACAAGCAGCACCGCTTTTATTCTTAATAAACCGTCTATAACCGCAGCACCCACTGGAACCGTAACAGCTTTTGCTGGTAGTACTGCTCCTACGGGTTACGTTTTATGCGATGGATCGGAGTATAGTGAAACCACAGAAGCCGCTTTGTTTGCTGTTTTAGGTTCTACTTACAATACAGGCGGAGAAACTGCTAATCACTTTAGAGTGCCTGACCTTCGTGGGCGAGTAGTTGCTGGTATGGGTGGAAGTTTGTTAAGCGGTACTGACGCTCTTGCTGATACAGGCGGTGCATCTACACACACTCTTACGGAAAACGAAATGCCATCACACAGCCACGGAATAGGAGGGTTCGCCAATGATATGAATCTAGGAACATCAAGTTTTAGATTATCCCCAACAGTGACTAGTATAGGCGAAACTAAAGAGACTGGTGGAGATCAAGCACACAACAATGTCCAGCCTACCATCATTTTAAATTACATTATTAAAACTTAACATCGATGATCGACTCCATCTCCAGCTTTCTTAACACCGGACTAGTCGTCGCTCTTGGCGTGATCGGGTGGATTATCAAACGTATGATCGAACGGTTAGACATTGGTGATAAACGACTTACGAAGATAGAGGTAGAGCTTGCTGCACAGAGAGAAAGAGACGCTGCTGTTGAAAGTAGAATAGGTAAGGTTGAGACTGCTATCAATGAGATGCACAACAAACTCGACCGTATGATGGAAATATTAATGAGGAAATAGATATGCCAGAAGGATTATACGCAAACATTAATAGAAGAAGAAAGCTCGGTATTAGCCGTAGCAAAAAGAAGTCTACCATTACACCAAAAGCGTACGCTAATATGAAGCGTGGGTTCCCTAAGAAGAAGTGAGTGTATCTTTGTCGATAGGCAGAGGTGAGAAAAGCAAGAAGGGCGGACTCACTGCAAAGGGAAGAGCTAAGTACAACAGAGCTACTGGTTCTAACTTGAAAGCTCCTCAGCCCGGCGGTGGTCCACGTAAGCGTTCCTTCTGTGCTAGGATGTCTGGCGTAAAGGGACCGATGAAAGATAGTAAAGGTCGTCCGACCCGTAAGGCTTTAGCTTTGCGTAGGTGGAAGTGCTAACACATGTCTAGGCCGTACAGAAGACCTCGTGTTGTTAGACCGAGTCCATTAATCGCTCAATACAATACACTTGGTGCGGTTACTGCGGGAAGTGCGACGGAAGCTAAAGCAGTGACAGATTCTATTACAGCTGACCCGGACATCATCGGATTAAGTGGTGGTGATGCACCGTTGAGTGACCCACAGATCGATTCTTTAGGAGCAGCTGCTAGTGATAACTTAGATGTTTACGAAGGAGGAGGAGCATAACAAATGGCTACATTTAGTAAAAGAATACAACTTAGAAGGGATACCCCCAGTAATTGGGCAGCCACTAACCCAGTACTTTTAGAAGGGGAAATAGGCCTTGAATTGGACAGTACCCGCAACAGGATGAAGATCGGAAACGGGACGGATGCTTGGAATGATTTGCCGTACTTCTTAGACGCACACGAGGAGGATGTTGGTGATTATCAAGACTTTATAGATGGATTAAATACACCGTAACGAGCAATGAGCAGTTTACTTACACAGTTAGGTCAGAAGGTTAAAGCCAAGCTTGATAACAAGTTTGATAAGTCCGGAGGCTTGATTAGTGGTTCGGTAAATATATCACAATCTCTGCAAATTGGATCATATCAAACAGACAGTTTACCAGAAGCGGGTACATCAGGGCGTATTATATACGTTACTAATGGAGACGGAAACGACGGTCCTTGTATAGCTGTTGACGACGGAAGTAACTGGAAGATCGTGGAGCTTGGCGGAAATGTACCTACTGTTACACATATCCTTGCAGAAGATGGAGATAGCTTAACAACTGAAGCTGGTGCTATTCTGATAATGGATGAGGTAGCTTGACAGTTATTAGCTGTCCTTATACTCTTTCTAAACACAACTAACCCACAACAAAGGATTATATATTATGTCTAGTTTGCTTACCCAATTGGGTCAAAAAACAAAAGTAGAGCTTGATAAGAAGCTTGCCCTCGCAGGTGGAACAATGACTGGGGCTTTGACCCTCAGCGGTGCTCCAACTGATTCCCTTCACGCCGCTACCAAAGCATACGTTGATTCAGTATCTTCAACTGCTTCTGGTCTTCAAACTGAACTTGATGCTACTCAAGCTGGTGCTGGTCTCGGTGCTAACGGTGCTTACACAGCTAACGGTTCTGCCAACTACATCAGTTCGGTAACGACCCTTCAAGCTGCTGATAACGCTCTTGATACTCAGTTAAAGACTGTTGCTGACGCTGTTGCTTCTAACGACTCCGACATTTCTACCTTACAATCTAACGTAAGCAGCAATGACTCGGACATCAGCTCCCTTCAATCTGACGTTTCAACTGCTCAGTCTGACATCTCCACTCTTCAATCGAACGTTTCTTCGAATGATAGTGACATCTCTTCCTTGCAGTCCAGCGTATCCGCTAACACTTCTGCTATCAGCAGCAACGACAGCGACATCTCTGCTCTGCAAACTCAAGCTGGTTCCCTCGCTTCTGACGGTAACTCTGCTTCGTTCAGCGGAAACATCAGTGCTGCCAATGCTACGTTCTCTGGTAACTTGACTGTTAATGGTACGACCACTTCGGTTAACACCACCAACATCGACGTTACTGACAGCATCATGAACCTTTCTAAAGGTGCTGGTTCCGGAACAAATGCTTCGAATGACGGTGGTTTCATCGTTGAGCGTGGTTCTTCCGAAAGCAATGTTGCATTCATCTGGGACGAAGGAGACGACAAGTTCAAAGTTCTCTCTACTTCCGCAACTGCTGCTGCTACTGACATCTCCTCGACTGACGGATCGGCTACTGCCGCTAAGTTTGACGCTGACCTCTACCATAACGGTACTGAGTTAGGAACAGTCGCTGAGTTCGAAGCTGCTTTAAGTTAAGCTTTAACGCTCATCCATCATTAAGGGGCGGTTCTTCGGAGCCGCCTCTTTTTGTTGGTGACGTTGCCACCTCGTGTTTACTCCCTATGGTCGCTAAACACTCTTGCACAAATAACAAACCTTTACTAAGATAACATCATGCTAAGTCATAAAGAGGGAAGTAAACTGCACGATAAGATAGCAGGTGCGTACAGTCACAGCATAGATATGATGGAAGATACGGGGGAGTACAACGCTGCTCTTCTTAACGGAGCAAGACAGTTCCTAAAGGATAACAATGTATTGATGGATAGCGGTGTTGGTACTCCTTTAGACGAACTGAATGCCAAGCTAATCCAGTTACCATTTGAAGAAGAAGAACATCGAGATACCGCCCAAGCTACGGGACTTTAGAAACTTTCTATACCTAGTCTGGAAACACCTTAACCTCCCTGATCCTACCCCGCTTCAATACGATATAGCGGAGTACTTGCAACACGGACCTAAGCGGTCTGTTATCATGGCGTTCCGGGGAGTAGGTAAAAGTTG
>Ga0255783_10002121_pt1 | contig 20325 bp, 19 predicted proteins | sample 011ome_22_FD_179981 | JGI IMG/M metagenome (GOLD analysis project Ga0255783, IMG submission 179981) | Coastal salt marsh microbial communities from the Groves Creek Marsh, Skidaway Island, Georgia - 011507BT metaG (version 2) | ecosystem: Environmental > Aquatic > Marine > Intertidal zone >... | reverse complement strand
CCCTCAATGACCTGAATGGCCCGCCAATCGCCTTTGCACGGGGCGACGGTATTGAGAAATTCGCCGTTAGCTCGACGTGCTTCACTCAAGGACAGGAGTTCCCATGGGCTTTGGGCATCGGGTCGCACGTACACATGCATCCGTCCAAAAAGATCGATTCCCAGGGCGTCGCCCAAGACTTGAAGCTGCTTCATCCGGCTGTCAATCGAACAGCCGCTTGCCGCATGTCCGCGCTCATCCACCGCGAGAGCGATGATTCGGCGCTCCACGGTGGTGAATCCCGCGGTAACGGGTGCACCATGCGCGGCCCATGTTGCACACAGGGCGTCCAAATGGGCATCGACAAGGGCATCCTGGCTTGAGGGCCAAGGGGCTGCCGCAGAAAAGCACCAAAATCGGCTATCCCCAGGAAGGGTCTCCCAAGGTTTAGAGTTCATCGGCTTGGGCGATGGCTTCGGCGATGTCCAGGACTTGGACTTGGCCTTCTTTTTCAAAATGCTTGACCCCGTCCGTCATCATGGTATTGCAAAAGGGGCAACCTGTCGCAATGATGGCGGGCTCGGTGGCCAAGGCTTCCTCCGCACGTTCGTGGTTGATGTCTCGGTTTCCGGGTTCGGGCTCCTTAAACATCTGCGCTCCGCCTGCGCCACAGCATAGGCCTTGCTTCTTGCAGCGACGCATTTCAATCAGTTCGGACTCCAGCGTCGATAGAAGAGCGCGAGGGGCTTCATACTCTTGGTTGACGCGCCCCAAATAGCAGGGATCGTGAAACACAATGCGCTTGCCTTTGAATGCGCCCCCTTCGACTTTGAGTCGGCCTTCTTTGAGCAAGGTTTGGAGGTACTGCGTGTGGTGGAACACCTCAAAGGTCCCTCCGAGTTCGGGGTATTCGTTTTTCAGCGTGTTGAAGCAGTGTGGGCAGGTCGTAACGATCCGTTGCACCTCGTAGGCATTCAACACTTCGATGTTTGCAAGGGCTTGCATCTGAAACAAGAACTCATTTCCGGCACGGCGAGCGGGATCCCCCGTACAGCTCTCTTCGGCGCCAAGTACAGCAAATGAAACCCCCGAACGCTGCAGTAAGCGGGCGAAGGCCTTGGTAATTTTTTTTGCGCGGTCGTCAAAACTACCTGCACAGCCAACCCAAAATAAAACATCGGGTTTTTCACCGCGTTGGGTCATTTCGGCGAGGGTCGGGACGTGCAGGGTTTCAGTCATAAGGCCTTAATCTTCGAAAACTTCAATGGTGGCGGGCTTGCGTACCAAATCGGAAAAGGTGCCCGAATAGCGCGTAGCCCGAACAATGTGGTTGTCAATCCAGTGGTAATTGCCTCCGCGTGGTTTGCCCATCAAAAGTCCGTGGTAGGGGAAGCCATGGCGTTGGAGCCAAATCTCCGTGACTTCGCGGTGCTCTTCCGTACGGGAGGTGAAGAACGTAATGATGTGCCCTTCCGCATACCACTTTTGAATGGTCTCGAGGGCATCTAGAAATACGGCGGCGGTCGCCATGCGCTCGGGTTCTTCGTTGGGAATGTCGTCGCAAACGGTCCCGTCAATATCGATGAGGTAATTTTTGACTTCTTCGGGCAAAACGGGGCTAATTTTTTGCCCGTTGACAATGATTTCTTGGAGGCTTTGGGTCATCCGCTGGTTACATTTCTGTGGTCCACGCACCGCGGTCAGCCTGGGCATAGGCCCAAGGGGCGGCATTGTTTTCCACATTGGTCATCATGGTGTTTAACGAGGCAGGCGCAGCGGATTCTTCCATCACCAGGTACTGCCGAATTTGCTGGATGATGTCCAAGGGGTCGATGTTGAGGGGGCAGGCTTCCACACAGGCATTGCAGGTGGTGCAGGCCCATAGTTCTTCGCGGCTAATCCAGCCATCGAGGAGGGTTTGGGTGTTTTCGGGCTCATGCAAGAGCTGTTCCACGCGGTCGCGGGTGGCCATCATGATTTTCCGCGGAGAGAGTTTCTTGCCTGTTTGGTTGGCGGGGCACTCACTGGTACACCGTCCACACTCTGTGCAGGTGTAGGCATTTAATAGATTGGCAAAGTGCAAATCGGAGACATCTTTGGCCCCAAAGCGCGCGGGCATTTCGGTGGCGTCCGGCACATAGCTCGGGTCAAGCATGGCCTTGATTTCCCGGGTGACAGAAGGCATCGCGGGGATCCGTCCGCGGGCCTCCAATTGGCTGTACCAGGTGTTGGGAAAGGCCAGGATAATGTGGAAATGCTTACTCTTGGGTAAGTAGTTCAAAAAGGCCAAAATACCCACGAAGTGAAACCACCAAGCGGCTTTTTCTGCCGCATGAAGGGCGCCTTCGGACCATCCAGCAAATAGCGGGTGGAGGTAGGATGAGAGCAGGTAGCCCGGTGTGCCCAAGCGCACAGACTCCGCCGCATTCATGACCAGCAAGGCAGTCATGAGCACAATCTCGGCGTACAGGATGATGGCTGCATCTTGTTGGGGCCAACCCGTCAAGTCGCTGTGGGCGAAGCGCCCGATGCGTCCGCTCCATCGGCGGGCAAGGAACACCACGCAGGCGAGGAGTACGGCACCGCCGAGAAATTCAAAAAAATGAATCAGTAAGGGATAAAGCGCGCCCAAAGGCTTTTGGAAAATGCGGTGGGTCCCAAGGGCACCGTCCAGAAGGATCTCTAAGACTTCCAAGTTGATTAAGACAAAGCCAACGTAGATGAGCACATGGAAGAAAGCGGCGAGCGGACGAGGTCCCATTTTGGATTGGCCCAACGCTACACGGGCCATCGTGGCCCATCGCTCGGCAGGTCGATCATGGCGTTCGCTTGGACGGGCTAAGGACAGTCCCTTGCGCAGGCGTTGGATTTGGCGAACAAACAGGTAGACGCCAAGGCTCAAAACGAAGAGAAAGGCCGCTTGCTCGATCATTCGTCGTTCTTAGCTTCTTTGTCGCGGCCGCCAAAAATGGAAAATTCCACATAGCGTCCCGGGTGTTTGCGAATGTCCTCTAGGAGTTTATCCAAAGAGAGAATGGCGGAGTTGACTTCGTGGTAGAGGGAGTCGTTGGCCACCAGCTTTCCTAGGGTGCCCTCTCCCTGCTCCACGGAGGCGGTGATTTGGTCGAGGCGGCGAGCGGTTTGGCTCAAACTGCGCATGGCAGCGCCGGCATTGGACTGGGCCAAGGTGTCGGAAATGTTGGCGAGGTTGTTGAACACTCGGTCCAATTCATCCCGGTTTTCATTGAGCATGCTGGTGAGTCGCTCCAAATTTTTGGTGGCGGAACCAAGAGCCTCGCGGTTGTCAGCCATGTAGGTGCTCAGTTCATCCGTAATCAAGCCGAGGTTGCTGATGCTGCGGTTGACGTTGGTGAAGGAGGTTCGGAACTCGGACTGCATTTCACCTCCCAGGAAGCCGCTGAGAATGTTGATGGTCGAGTCCAAACTCGCGAGGAGCTTTTCCGCTTTGATTTTAACGGGGAGGACTTCTTTGTTGATGGATTCGGAGATCGACTCTTCCACGCTAGAGCGGAGGGTATCGCCATTCTCAATGAGTACAGCGCCTTTCTCTAGGAGCAAGGCAATTTCTTTGGCGCCCAACAAGTCGGCGGAGCGAATTTCCGCAATGCTATTGGCTGTGATGGGATAGTCGGTGGTGATCTTCATTTTGACCACGATTCGGCCCGAATTGTCCGGATGAAAGTACACGTTGGCCACCTTACCTACGGCAAAACCATTGATCGTAACGTTTTCGCTTTGGGTAATGCCCTCGGTGTTGTCGTAGACGGCATATACCTCAACCCCGGATTCGAAGAGGTCGGATCCCTTTAAGAAGCTAATGCCCCAGTACAAAATCCCGGCGGCTAGGAGGACGGCGATGCCGGCTTTGAATTCTCGTGAAATCATGGGCAACAAGATACGATTATTGGGTGAGGCTTTCGGCTTCAGAGACGGAGATGCGGTCCGTTCCGCGGTAGGCAACGATGAATGCATCGGCAAAACCTTTTGCTTGAACGCTTGGGAGCGCCTTCTTGGCTTCGTCGAGGGTGGTGTAATGCCCTTGGAGGTATCGGTACAGGCGGCCCTCACTGCGAATCCACACGGCATCTAGGCCCGCGAATGGGGCTTCTGTCGTCGGCTTTTTCAGGCCGGAGACGGAAAGTTGGATACAGAATTCCACCGTGGGTGGGGCCGGGGCCGCAGGGGCCTCGGGTGTTTCTGCTGCGGTGGCCGTGGAGCTCGAGGCCGCTGATGTACTTCCAGCGGGAGGAAGGCCCCGTTCGCGGCGAACTTTGTACGCCCCAAAAGATCGGGCAATGGCGGTAGACAGAGCGTCTTGGCCCGCAGCACTATGGAGGTAGTCTTCCTCCTCAGAATGGGTGGTAAAGCCTAGCTCGATCAGAACGGAAGGCATGGAGCAGCGGCTGGTCACGTAGAGCGGTTGTTGGCGAACCCCGCGGTCACGGCGGCCTACATCGTTTTTGAAAGCGTTCTGGACCGTTTGGGCGAATTCAATGCTTTGGTTTTGGAACGCATACTGGTACAGGGTCAGCGCGATGAAGGACTCTGGCTTGCGCGGGTCAAATCCTTCATACTTCTCCTGATAGTTGTCCTCCATCAGGATAACGGAGTTCTCGCGCAAGGCGACTTGGTTCTCATCGTCGTGGTTTTTTCCCATGACGTAGGTGGTGGATCCAAAGGCCGACGGCCCGGCGGCATCGCAGTGGATGGAAATAAAGAGATCGCCTTTTTCTCGGTTGGCAATCGCGGTCCGTTCGTAAAGCTCTAGGAAACGGTCCGAATTTCGGGTCAAAACCACCTCCACATCGGGATACATGGCTTTGATTTTGTCCGCAGTTTGCTGGGCCACCGCCAAGGCCACATCCTTTTCCGTGGTTCGGTAGCGTCGGGTTCCCAGGTTGCCTGGATCCTTGCCGCCGTGGCCGGCATCGATGATCACTTTTTGAACACGGTCGGCTTCACCAATGGATTCTGGCCGAAATCCGAGGTAGGGTAAGGCAAATACGGCAATAAGAAACCAGCTCAGGCGTTGCAATGCAGTACTTTTGGACTTCGTATTCATGGGATTGGGAACAAAATTACGCGGTTTCGCGTCAATATGCCTGTTGCTCTCCGGGACATTTTCGGTCTGGGGACAAGACGCGGCATCTTCTTCCCCTATCCAATTCCGTTCCAAACAAGACGGGGTCTACCTGGTCCATAAGAATGCCGTTCTTCTGCAAGAAGAGGCCATGGTTACCATGGAAGGCATGGAATTGCGGGCACACTTTATTGAAATCAACTACGCGGAACACGTGCTCACCGCCTATGGGGTGGCCCAAGCCGATGGACGCGTCACAGGCCGTCCCATCTTTAAACAAGGTGATCGGCAGTTTGGAGCGGATACACTGCGCTACAACTACGAGACCCAAAAAGGGTGGGTGTACCAAGGAAACACGACTGAAAATGGGGGGTATATCCATGGGGATCGCATCAAAATGATTGATGACAGCAGCTACTATTTGGGTCCCATGACCTTCACGACCTGCAACCACGAACATCCGCATTTCGCCATTGTCACCCAAAAAGCGCGCTTGGACATCGGTAAGCGTATTGTGACGGGCCCAGCTTTTCTGGAAATCCTCGACTTGCCCACCCCATTGGGATTGCCTTTTGCGTTTTTTCCGATGATGGACAAACAAGCCAGTGGTTTTATCCTTCCCACCTTCGCCGATAAGCGTGAGTGGGGACTAGGCTTGGTGGGGGGCGGGTACTATTGGTCCTTCAATGACCACTATGACCTCCGGCTCACGGGTGATGTCTACACCCAAGGGTCCTATGGCATCCAAGCGGCCAGCAATTACCGGTTTCGCTACCGCTATTCGGGCAATGTGGGTCTGCAAATCAACCGCACCAAATTTGGGGATCCTCGCCAGACCAATGGCCAATTCATGGATTCACGCGATTACCGGCTGACTTGGAGCCATAGCCAAGATCCCAAAGCGCATCCGAGCCAACAATTTAGTGCCCGGGTAGAACTGGCCACAGGCAGTTTCTTTAAAAACACCACGACCAACGCCCAGGATTTTCAGAAGAACGACATGTCGTCGTCGATCAGCTATACCAAGCGCTGGCCCGGTAGCCCCTTTTCGTTTACGGCGGCAGCCCGCCACCGACAGAACAACCAAAATGGGACCCTGTCTTTGAGCTTGCCGGACATCAATTTTGGAATGAGCCGCATTCAGCCCTTTGCTCGGCGCAATCCCGTGGGGGGGACCCGATGGTATGAGAAAATCGGCCTGACATATAGCATGCAAGGACGCAATGAATCGAGTGGTTTGTTGACCGAAATGGCCACCCCAAATGTCTTTTTTGCACCGAATCGACTGCGCTCCGGGGTCAACCACAGCGCAAACATGGGGACCAACATCAAGGTCTTGCGTTTCATTACGGTCAACCCCAACGCCACTTACCAGGAGCGCTGGTACCCTTATGCATTGGATTATCGGTGGGACAGCCTGTCCCAGTCTGTGGAGCGGGATACGGTGACCGGCTTTTTTGCTGCTCGCGAGTATGGTGTGAGCGCCGGGGCATCCACCACGATCTATGGGATTTTCAATGTGCGTCGAGGCCCCGTCAAGGCGATTCGGCACATGCTGTACCCCTCCGTGTCTTGGCGTTTTGTCCCGGATTTCACCACGGACCGATGGAATGCTTATCAGACGGTCCAGTCGGATACCTTGGGCAACACCAAGACGTTTAGCCGCTACCAAGGCTTCATCTATGGTGCTCCAGGCCTGGGCAATCAAGGAGGAGTCAACATCCGATTGCGCAATACGCTGGACGGAAAATGGGCGCTGGGAGATTCGGGGGCTGTCAAAAAATTTAACCTCTTGGAGGATTTCACCTTGGAAAGCAATTACAACCCCCTCTTGGCGGCCAATCCCTGGAGCCCGGTGGGGGTGCGTGCGAGTACGAGTTTTCTCAAGAGCAAGATTCGCGTTTCGTACCAAGGAACCTACGACTGGTATGCCGTGGATTCGAGCGGCCAGCGCCTCGAGACATTTGCTTGGACAGCCGGGCAAGGTCCCTTGCGCCCCACGTTGCACCAAATGTCTGTCGACCTGCGCTTCCGCGGCGGCAATGCCGCTGGGCGCCCCATGGCACCTATGAATGAAATGGGCTTGGAGCAAGATCTGTATCCAGATTATTACGGGTACATGGATTTCATGGATTGGCATGCCCCGTGGACCTTCAATCTGGGCTATTCGCTGCGCCAAAATAGCCAAGCCGGATCCATGGACTTGAAGACGACCCAAAGTGTCCGGATGGATGCCTCGTGGGAACCTACGGCCAATTGGCGCTTGGGCATTACATCGGGTTATGATTTGAAGGCTCGGGACTTCACCTTTACCACCATTGATGTCGTGCGCCAACTGCATTGTTGGGAGATGCGCATTCGCTGGGTGCCCTTCGGCTATGCCCGGTCCTACAACATTGGAATTGGGGTGAAGGCTCCCCTCATGTCGGCCCTTAAGTTGGAGCGCCGGCGAGGTATCGGCGATTACTAAGCGGGCTTTTCCTTCGAGTTAAAGAAATGGCTAGGCCCGCCCTGCGAGACGGGGGGCGTCTTCGCGTGCACGGTCCACCCAATTCGAGAGCAGGGCATCCCCCGCGGGGGTCAGAATACTTTCCGGGTGAAATTGTACGGCATAGGCTCCAAGTTCGGGCCATTCGGCCGCCATGGGTACCCCTTGGGGCAGCTGGGCCGTGACCGCTTCGTCAATGCCTGCCACCGCCCACGAATGGTAGAGCCCCACGGCCATCGGGAGGGGAATGTGGGCAAAGAGGTGAGAATGTGCAGAGGTCTCGGTAATCAGACGAGCGACTCCATGCTGTGGTGGGCCCGCATGGTAGAGTGTGCCCCCTGCGTGGAGCCCTAAAGCTTGCATGCCGAGGCAAACCCCGAATACGGGTTTGCGCCCCACATAGCGCTGCACGGCCTCCATTAAGCAGCCCACATCCGTTGGAAGACCGGGGCCCGGCGATAATACAATGGCATCGGCCATGTCGAGTACCTCCATTGCCTGCAGCGCATCGTTTCGAACCACTGTGACGCGGTCCACCATGGGCTCAAGTCGATGGGCCAAATTAAAGGTGAACGAATCGAGGTTGTCTAAGATGACGGCATGCATTCCACAAAGGTAGTCGGGTCAAGCATGGGCCCCTGCAACGTTGCAGAAAAACCGTGGAGCAAGTACGTGATTATAGGTAGAAATCTGTGCTTAAAAACTGGCTACTTCGGTGGGAAAGGACCTCTGAAACGAGGGCCTTTTGTTCCCCTTGCGAGGCAAATGTGACGAGACTGCGAATGGAAAAAGCACGCAAGGCGTCGTAGACAGACAAAGTTCCTTCAGCTGAGTCTTTGCGTCCGTTGAAGGGGAAGGTGTCTGGTCCGCGCTGGCACTGAGCATTGATGTTCACCCGACCGACTTGCTGAACAAAAACGTCAACCAGGGTGCCGAGGGCTTCGGGATTTTGAGTGAAGAGACTAACCTGTTGGCCAAAGGGCGAGTTGACCCCATAGTCAATTGGGGATTGGAGGTCGGTAAAAGCGACTACCGGCACTACGGGTCCAAATTGCTCCTCATGGTAAATCCGCATGGCGGGGGTCACGCCCGTGAGGAGGGTGGGGGCATAGAATGTTGCATCATAGGTGCCTCCGGAAGGGTTCGCAATCTGAGCCCCATGGGTGAGGGCATCCTGGACGAGTTCATGCAGGTACATGGTTTTTCCGTCCTCGGGCAAGGCGGTTATCTTGGTTCCAGCTTCCCACGGCAGTCCCCAGGGAAGTTGTTCAATGCCCTCAGCCAATTTTGAGACAAACTGATCGTGGATTCCTTGTTGCACCCAGAGGATTTTCAACGCGGTGCATCGCTGGCCGTTAAAACTGAGGGATCCGGTCAGTACCTGACTCACCGCAAGCTCGAGATTCGCGTCGTCGAGCACAATACCCGGGTTTTTGGCATCTAGTCCCAGGACGGCGCGGAGCCGATGTGGGTGAGGGTGGAGTCGCTTGAGATCGCTCGCCCCTTTGTGGGTGCCGATGAAGGCCATCGTGTGGATGCGACCCGTTTCCATGATGGCGGAGACGGTTTCGCGACCTCGGCCTAGAATCACATTGATGACCCCGGGAGGAAAGCAAGACGCAAAGGCTTCCATGAGAGGCGTGATGAGAAGGACACCGTATTTGGCTGGTTTGAAAACGACCGTATTGCCCATCAACAGGGCGGGAAATAGGGTGGTAAAGGTTTCATTCAGGGGGTAGTTGTACGGTCCCATAATGAGCGCGACACCCAATGGAACGCGGCGAACTTGGGCCAAAAATCCTCCTTCTTCCCGAAAATGAATGGCCTCGCGCTCCATGGCTTTAACACTTTGGATGGTATCACGCAGATAATCGACTGTTCGATCAAATTCTTTTTCGGCATCTGACAGAACTTTTCCAATTTCCCACATCAGCAGTTGAACGACTTCTTCTCTCACCGCGAGCATGGCCTGGATGAAGGCCTCCACGGCTTCTACCCGCGTGGCCATGGAGGCGGAGGGCCAATCCCCGAGCCCGTGTCCAAATGCTTTTTCGGCCGCGTCCAAGGCGCGAAGGCTTGCCGCGGTATCCATTCGGGGAATCGTTCCAAGGCACGTACGCTCCGGGCCCTCTGGACCTTCTACCATAAACGGGGAATGCACTTCCATCGTTGGACCGTGCCAAGGAATTAATTGCCCGTTCAAGACGGTATGGGCGATATGTCGAGGGGTGGGTAGAGCTGACGGTATTGTGCGCGGGAATGTGTTCATGTCACCAAGAATACCGAATTTGGCTGAAACAAGCGAAATTCCCATGCGAGAGATTATTCACAGCCAAGCGGCACCAGAACCCATTGGCCCATACAGCCAAGCCGTTCGGGCTGGCAACTTTGTATTCGTTTCCGGGCAGATAGCCATGGATCCAGCAACCGGAGAACTAAAAATGGCCACCTTGGCCGAGGAAGTGCAATGGGTGTTGAAAAATCTATGTGCCGTGCTCGACGCGGCAGGAGCCACCCCGAAAGATGTCGTGAAATGCAGCATCTTTTTAACGGACATGGCCCTTTTTTCCCAAGTGAATACCTATTACGCACAGATTTTTGGCGAATCCGCCCCAGCGCGAGAAACCGTCGCGGTCCTGGGCTTGCCAAAGGGTGTTCGGGTCGAGATTTCTGCGACGGCCTACCTACCTTTGTGAACATCCAACTAAATAGAACACGATGGAATACGATGTGATTGTTTTGGGCTCTGGCCCGGGCGGCTATGTAGCGGCGATTCGCGCAAGTCAATTGGGTCTGAAGACCGCGGTGGTAGAAAAAGAAAACCTCGGCGGTGTTTGCCTCAACTGGGGATGTATTCCCACAAAAGCGTTGATCAAGAGCGCCCAAGTGTTCGAATACATTCAGCACGCAGAAGATTATGGGATCACCGTGAAGGAGGCGACCCACGATTTTGGCAAAGTGGTCAAGCGCAGCCGCGATGTGGCGGACGGAATGAGCAAAGGCATTCAATTCTTGATGAAAAAGAACAAGATTGATGTGGTCATGGGCTACGGCAAAGTGCTTCCCGGCAAGAAATTGGAAGTGAAGGGCGACCAAGGGACACAGATTCTGAGTGCCAAGCACATTATTTTGGCCACCGGAGGTCGTTCCCGGCAACTGCCCAGCCTTCCCCAGGACGGCAAGAAAATCATCGGCTACCGCGAAGCAATGACCTTGGCCACCCAGCCCAAATCCATGGTTATTGTCGGATCCGGCGCCATTGGGGTCGAGTTTGCCTATGTCTACCACGCCATGGGTACGAAGGTGACCATCATGGAATACCTGCCGAACATTGTGCCCAATGAGGACGTCGACGTTTCGCAAGCCTTGGAGCGCACCTTCAAGAAGAGCGGCATCGACATCCAAACGGGCACGGAGGTAACCAAAGTGGATACCTCGGGCAAGGGTTGTGTGGTGACCTACAAAAACGCGAAAGGAGAACAAACCTTGGAGTGCGACGTCGTCTTGAGCGCCGTAGGGGTCGCGACCAACATCGAGAACATTGGATTGGAGTCGGTGGGAATCAAAACCGAACAAGGCCGCGTGGTAGTCGACGACATGTACCGCACAAGTGTTCCTGGCTATTACGCCATTGGGGACATTGTGAAGGGCCAAGCTCTCGCTCACGTAGCGTCGGCAGAAGGCATTATTTGCGTTGAAGCCATTGCGGGCCACCATCCGGCCGCACTGGATTACGGCAACATCCCTGGATGTACCTATTGTTCGCCTGAAATCGCTTCGGTCGGAATGACCGAAAAGGCGGCCAAGGAAGCCGGCTACGAGATCAAGGTGGGTAAATTTCCCTTCAGCGCCTCAGGCAAAGCTTCGGCTGCCGGCGCAAAAGACGGTTTTGTCAAGATGATTTACGATGCCAAGTACGGCGAACTCCTCGGAGCGCATATGATTGGCGCCAACGTGACCGAAATGATTGCGGAAATCGTCGCGGCCCGAAAACTGGAAACAACGGGTATGGAACTACTCAAGACGGTGCATCCGCATCCGACGATGAGCGAGGCGGTCATGGAAGCCACCGCAGCGGCCTACGACGAAGTCATCCACCTATAACATGGCTATCCGTCTTCGCGCCGCCAATGTCCTTCATGGGTTTGAGCGATTCTTGCTCTCCGTGCAGGAATGGCAGGCCGAAAGCGGCGAAATTGTCGCTTTGCTCGGTCCTTCGGGATCGGGCAAGAGCACGTTTCTAAACATCTTGGGTGCGCGCATGGTGCCGGACGAGGGCAAAGTGTGGTACGGCAGTACCCCGCATATTCGCGTGCCGTTGGTTCCCGGGCATCCCCGGATCAAAATGGTGCGGCAAGATTTCGGCCAGATGCCCTTCAAGACGGTCCGTGACAACCTCCTCGAATATGCCGGCATTCGCAGCGAAGCGTCCGAAGACCGTGCCGTGCGCACCTGGATTAAAACCCTCGATCTTGCGCCCGCATTGACCGAAAAAGCACGCGGTCTCTCCGGTGGCGAACTGCAACGCCTCGCCATAGGTCAAGCGCTCATCGGCCGGCCAGGGGTGCTCTTGTTGGATGAACCCTTTTCCCACCTTGACCCCTACCACAAACGTCGCTTGCAAGACATGCTGCGCGATTGGCAGCAGCGTTCCGGAGCGACGGTGGTCATGGTCGTCCACGATGTACGGGACGCCATGGAATGGGCCAATCGGATTGATGTCATGCAGGATGGGAGCATTGTCGAGTCGGGTACGCCAGAACAGGTCTACGCGCGTCCGAAGACCCACGCCATGGCCCATGCCTTTGGGCGAATCAATGAACGCCCCACATTCTCCGTTCCGGCAGACCTCGCGGCACATCCTGCGGCCTTTGTTGTGGACCAAACGTGGTACCTGCGCCCGGAACACCTAGCTGAGTCCCAGGTTCCCATCACAGCATCCCGAGGCCGGATAGAACGCTCGGGCTCGGAGGCCATCCAGATTTGGGAAGAGGGCGAACAGCGTTGGTACACACGCCAATCATAGTTCTGACTACGTAGCGCCGCTCAGACGCGGTGCTCCTAGGCAGCGAAGCCGCAAAAAAAAAGCCGATGCATGTGCACCGGCTTTTCATAATCAGCAGAACCTTACTTACTTCACTTTATCGACAACGGCTTTGAACGCTTCCGGGTGGTTCATGGCCAAATCAGCCAATACCTTGCGGTTGAGTTCAATGTTGTTGGCGTGCAGCTTGCCCATCAATTGGCTGTACGAAATCCCGTTGATACGAGCTCCAGCGTTGATACGAGCAATCCACAAAGCACGGAAGTTGCGTTTTTTGTTGCGGCGATCGCGGTATGCATACTGCAGACCTTTCTCGACGGCGTTTTTAGCGACCGTCCACACATTTTTGCGGCGGCCGAAGTAGCCTTTGGCCATGGCCATCACGCGTTTGCGACGGGCACGAGAGGCGACATTGTTTACTGAACGTGGCATAGTTTACATTTTTTTTGGCAGCGCGGTAGTCAGGACTACACTTGGGGGCGTTTGCACAGGGTTAATGGATACCAAACAGGATTACAGAACCAACTGCTCCTTGATAGACTTAACGTCGGACTTGTGGACCAACGTGGCATGCGTCAAACGACGCTTGCGATCGGTTGCCTTTTTGGTCAAGATGTGACTCTTGAAGGCATGCTTGCGCTTGATTTGTCCAGTGCCGGTCAGCTTGAAGCGCTTCTTTGCGCTGGACTTGGTTTTCATCTTAGGCATAGTTCCTTCGATTTGGGGTTGCTGATTATTTCTTTTTAATAGGAGCGATCAGAATGAACATCCGTTTGCCTTCAAGGTGGGGGAGGGCCTCCACTTTTCCGAGGTCCGAAACATCTTGGGCCAAGCGAAGCAGAAGTAATTCGCCTTGCTCTTTGTAGATGATCGAGCGTCCTCGGAAGAACACAAAGGATTTCAGCTTAGCGCCTTCTTCCAAAAACTTGCGTGCATGCTTGAGCTTAAACTCGTAATCGTGGTCATCCGTTTGGGGGCCAAATCGGATTTCTTTGATTACCACTTTTTGTGCTTTGGCTGCAATCTCCTTCTGCTTTTTCTTTTGGTCGTAGAGGAACTTCTTATAGTCAATGATCTTGCATACAGGCGGGTCGGCCTTTTCTGCAATCATGACCAAATCGAGGTCTTCTGCTTCGGCCATAGCCATGGCCTCGCGGGAAGAAATGACTATGGGTTCTTGACCATCGCGAATCAAACGAATCTGAGATTCGCGGATCGCTTCGTTGATTTTGTGTGGGTTTTCGGGAACTACAGGTCGGTAAGGACCGCGTCCACGACCCCCATTACGGAAGGGCTGTGCCAGAGTTTTTCGTGTTTAGTTACTGTTCAAACATGTGTTAAAATTGGGCCAGTCGGCTGGAAATCTCTTCGTTGACTAAGGCGCTAAATGCCTGAATATCAAATGTTCCGAGGTCTCCTTGACCATGTCGGCGAACCGACAACTGACCGCTTTCAACTTCTTTCTCACCAACGATAATCATGAAGGGAATCTTCTTGACTTCCGCATCGCGGATCTTCCGACCGATCTTTTCATTCCGATCGTCAATGAGGGCGCGAATATCGGACATTTCTAACAGACTGACAACCTGTTCCGCATAGTCGTGGAATCGCTCCGAAATAGGAAGGACCACCACTTGGTCGGGGGTAAGCCAAAGTGGGAAGTTTCCGGCGCAGTGCTCGAGGAGTACGGCCACAAAACGTTCCATGGATCCGAAAGGCGCTCGGTGGATCATCACTGGGCGGTGCATTTCATTGTCCGCGCCTTTGTACTCGAGGTCAAAGCGTTCGGGCAAGTTGTAATCCACCTGCACCGTTCCAAGCTGCCAAGAGCGCCCAAGGGCGTCCTTCACCATGAAGTCCAACTTGGGACCATAGAACGCAGCTTCGCCGTATTCGACGACCGTATTCAGGCCCTTGTCGGCGGCCGCTTGGATAATGGCTGCTTCGGCCTTGTCCCAATTTTCGATGGAGCCTATGTATTTGCCGGGGTTGTCCGGGTCGCGAAGGCTAATTTGGGCCGTATAGTTTTCAAAATCAAGCGTTTTGAAGATATAGAGGACCAAATCGATGACTTTCTTGAATTCCTCCAGCAATTGATCCGGCGTACAGAAGAGGTGGGCGTCGTCCTGGGTAAAGCCTCGGACACGCGTCAAACCATGCAACTCTCCGGACTGCTCGTAGCGGTACACCGTGCCAAACTCGGCAAAGCGGATCGGTAAATCGCGGTAGGAGCGGGGGGAAGATTTGTAAATCTCGCAGTGGTGCGGGCAGTTCATGGGCTTGAGGAAGTACTCTTCGCCTTCTTCCGGGGTGCGGATGGGTTGGAAGCTATCCTTGCCGTACTTCTCGTAGTGGCCGGAGCAGACATAAAGCTCTTTGTTGCCAATGTGCGGGGTAATGACGCCTTGGTATCCCGCTTTCTTTTGCGCTTTTTTCAAGAATTGCTCCAAACGCTCGCGGAGGGCAGCGCCCTTGGGTAGCCACATTGGCAAGCCTTGGCCGACGCGTTGAGAGAACGTGAAGAGTTCCAATTCCTTGCCCAGCTTGCGGTGGTCGCGCTTTTTAGCCTCTTCAAGGAGCGTTAGGTGGTCCTGAAGCATGGAGGCTTTAGGGAAGGAAACGCCGTATACGCGAGACAGCTGAGGATTGTGCTCGTTGCCACGCCAGTATGCACCCGCTACGCTCATGACTTTGGCGGCCTTGATCAATCCCGTATTGGGAATGTGGCCACCCCGACAGAGGTCGGTGAAGGTGCTGTGATCGCAAAACGTGATGGTGCCGTCTTCCAAGTTCTGGATCAGCTCCGTCTTGTAAGGGTTGTTGGCGTATTGGGCCAAGGCCTCGGCCTTCGACACCGGGCGCAACTTGAATTCGGCCTTCTCCCGGGCGAACTCGAGCATCTGCTTTTCAATTTTCTCAAAGTCACTCTCGCCAAAGGACTCGCCTTGAAAGTCGACATCGTAGTAAAAGCCCGATTCGATGGCGGGGCCAATGGTCAGAAGGGCATTCGGGTAAAAGTGGAGGATGGATTGCGCCAAAACGTGCGCACTGGAGTGCCAAAACGCCTCTTTTCCTTCGGGCTGATCCCAGGTAAAGAAGACCAAGCGGCCAGAGGCGGGCAGGGGATCGTTGAGTTCCACCGTGCTGCCTTCCCATTTGGCGGTCAGTGCGTTTTGAGCGAGACCACGGGAAATAGATTCGGCCACTTGCATGGCAGTGGTTCCCGCGGGGTACGAACGGACCGAACCGTCCGGCAATGTGATTTCAATCATGGCTTCGGTACAAATGAAGTGTGAGCCGGCAAAGGTAGGCCTTCCCCGTATCTTTGCCCCATGACACACGAGGAAATATTGGCTATCCTGAATGCCCGTTGCGCAGGCACCCTGATGGAGACTTTGTCCATCGAGTACACAGGCATGACGGAAGCTACCTTGACGGCCCGAATGCCGGTGACGCCAGCGCATACCCAGCCCTTGGGATTACTTCACGGAGGGGCAACCGTCAGTTTGGCCGAAACCGTAGGGTCCGCCGCGTCCCATATTTTCTTGGACGATCCTCACACCTATGTGGCTGTGGGCCAAGAAATCGCGGCCAACCACGTGCGTTCGGCCCGCAACGGTTACGTGCATGCCACGGCAGAATTTCTGCATAAAGGCAGGCGTTCCCATGTGCTCCAAATTCGGGTGGTGGACGACCAAGGGGCCTTGATTTCCTTTGTTAAAATGACCAATGCCATCGTGGAGCGTGTAGCCAAGGAACGCGCATGAAAGGATTTGCGCTGATTCGCGAGCCGGGATTTGCCCCCGTTTGGATGGCCCTCCAGGCACACCCCGAGGGGCAGTTTCACTTTGCGGCATTTTCGGGCCACGTCGAGTCTTTTGCCATCGGAGAGCGCCAAGAAGCGGAGGCCGCCTTGCGTCGGGCAGAGGAAGGCCTCGCCCAGGCCACCTGGCCCGCGCTTCAAGGAACCTCCTCCCATGACGTGTCGAGTTATGTGGCCTTGGTCGAGTCAGCCCGTCGGGCCTGCGAAGAAGGGGCTCTCGAAAAAGTCGTTTTGTCACGCTGCCAGGCCTATCCGGGCGTTCATTTGGATCATTTGGAGACATACAACCGACTCTGCACCCAATATCCTCGAGCGACCGTCTACCTGATTCACCGCGAGGGCCAATCCTTGTGGATGGGGGCCACGCCGGAATGCTTGGTGGAAACACAGGGGCATACCGTTCGAACCATGAGCCTAGCGGGAACACGTATCTCGGGGGCTGAGGGGTCATGGGGAGCCAAAGAGCGCGAGGAGCAGCACGTCGTGACCCGCGACATCATTCATATGCTTCAGGTGATGGGCTGCAAGCACCTCACCATCGAAGGGCCAACCGTCCTCAATGCAGGGCCCGTGGAGCATCTTTGCTCACTGATTCAAGGCGAGCGCAATGGGTCGAGTTCAGAAGAAATTGCCCGTGCCTTGCATCCCACGCCGGCCGTGGGGGGCTTGCCTCGAGCGCAAGCGTCGGCCTTCATTCGACAGCGCGAGGGTTATGACCGCCGATTTTACGCGGGATATTTTGGCTGGACGGAGTCGGAACGCTCTGTGTTTTATGTGAATTTGCGCTGCTTGGAATGGGGCTCGGACGGTGTTTTATGCTATGCAGGAGGGGGAATCACCTCGAAGAGTCGTCCGGAACAAGAATGGGAAGAGACGGAGCAAAAACTTAAGACGCTCGAGCGCGTTATCTTCGGGTAATGTCCTCCGTTTTTCAACCTCTTGCGGCCTTGCTTGCCAAGGCTCTGAACGACCTTCATCCTGCCGTGCGGGTGGCGTCCCCGGGGAGTCGAAACGCTCCCCTCATTGAAGCATTTTCTTTGGTGCCCGGAAAGGAAGTGGTGGTCCTCGATGAGCGGGCCGCGGCATACATGGCCTTGGGTGCGGCTATTCAAACAGGCAAGCCAGCCGTGGCGTACTGCACAAGCGGGACGGCGGGCTTAAACTATGCTCCGGCCATCGCGGAGGCGTTTTACCAGCGGGTTCCCTTGTTGGTGATTACGGCCGACCGCCCGGCCCATCTCATCGATCAAGGGCATGGCCAGAGTATTCGTCAATCACAGATGTACGCAGGCCACCTTCGTGGGCAAGCATTGCTCGACGCTTCGGCTTCTTTGGAGAGCCAAGTGGCCGCGGTTGGATCTGCCTTGCAAGCCCTTTCCGAAGGGCCAGTGCACATCAATATCCCTTTTGACGAGCCCTTGTACGGAACCCCCATTTGGCCGGAATCTCACCCTTGGTCCCCCTGGTCTTTTCACGCCCAACCGACCTTGGAACTGATGCTCCCCGAATGGATTAAAGAAGCCCATCGGCCTCTGCTCGTCCTAGGTCAATGGAATCCTGCATGGGGATCTGCTGTGCGCAGCCTCGAGCAGTTGAAGGCCAAAGGGTGGTTGGTCGCGGCGGAGCATTTGGCGAACCTCCCAGCGTCTCTCGCTCTCCACCTGGAAGATGCCTGGGTACATGCTCCAGCTGCCCGGGTGGATGCCGTGGTGACCCTTGGTGGGGCCTGGATTGCGAAAGAATCGAAGAAGCGCCTTGCCGGGACGCCCCACTGGCATATTGGTTCCGCTCCGCCCCATCCGGACGTTTTTGGCAGTCTGGTTGAAGCCACGGAAATGGCGCCATTGGAGGCCATGCGAGCGCTGGCGACAGTATCTCCCGTGTACGAGCCGAGCTGGGCACGCATCTGGGTGCAGCAGCGAAGCTACCCAGCAACGCGTTGGTCGGATCGGTGGGTTCATGAATACGTCTCGCGGCACAGCCGCTCAGGCATGGACATCCATTGGGCCAACTCCACCGCTGTGCGCTATGGCTTGCACACGTGGGCTCATGGCGGTTGGGTCGGCGATTACCGCCACTACAGCAACCGAGGGGCCAGTGGGATTGATGGATGTACGTCAACGGCCATGGGCTCTGCTTGGCTGTCTGAGCGCCCGACGCTCTTGATCACCGGTGAGCTAGCCTTCCACTACGATATCAATGCATGGATTCACGGCGAAATCCCGGCCCATTTTAAAGTGCTGGTCCTCCACAACGGGGGAGGAAATATTTTTCGCTGGATTCCCGGTCCTAAATCGTCCCAACGCCTCGATAGCCACTTTACCTGGGCGCATCAGCGCAGCTCCGAAGCCTTGGCAGCCCATGCGGGTGTTGCCTACCGGGCCTGCGCCGACATGGCAGACTTCCCCGCGGCCTACCAAGAACTCTTAGAATCCCCTGAAGCCGCTATTTTGGAGGTTTTTACCGACGCTGAAGTCAGCGAACACGCCTGGAAAGACCGTTTTCAACCTTAATTTTGTCCCTATGAATCCCATATCCTGGACGGAGATCAAAGCCTACTCCGATATCAAATTCGATTTTTTTGAAGGCATCGCCAAAATCACCATCAACCGTCCGGAAGTGTACAATGCTTTTCGGCCCGAGACCAACATTCAGATGTTGGATGCCATGGATATTTGCCGAGAGCGCTCCGACATTCGTGTCGTTGTTTTGACCGGTGCCGGGGAGAAAGCGTTTTGTAGCGGTGGCGACCAAAATGTGAAAGGGGTTGGCGGCTACGTGGGCGAAGATGGCGTTCCTCGGTTGAATGTCTTGGACCTTCACAAACGCATCCGCGAGATACCCAAGCCTGTGGTAGCCATGGTCAATGGGTATGCGATTGGTGGGGGCCACGTTTTGCACGTGGTCTGCGACCTGACCATCGCCTCAGACAACGCTCGTTTTGGTCAGACTGGTCCCAAAGTCGGCAGTTTTGATGCCGGCTTCGGTAGTAGCTATTTGGCGCGCCACGTGGGACAAAAAAAGGCCCGGGAAATTTGGTTCCTGTGCCACCAATACACGGCCCACGAGGCAGAGCAAATGGGAATGGTGAATAAGGTGGTTCCCTTAGCCGAATTGGAAGCCACGACGGTGGAATGGTGCCGCACCATGATGATGCGCTCACCCATGGCGCTGCGTATGATTAAACGCGGCCTCAATGCCGAACTCGACGGCCAGCGCGGCCTCATGGAGTTTGCTGGGGACGCTACCCTGATGTATTACCTGATGGAAGAGGCCCAAGAGGGCAAGCGCGCATTTCTCGAGAAGCGCGATCCAGACTTCGGAAAATTCCCCATTTTCCCTTGAGCACTTCCTGGGCACCGTGGATTCAAGCGGCTCGTCCTCGAACGCTTCCTTTGGCCTTGGCATGCATTGCACTGGGCTCGTTGCTCGCAGCGGACCGGGGAGCCTTTGACCCCTGGTTGACCCTTTGGATGGTTTTGACGGCGGCGTCCTACCAGCTTTTGTCCAACTTGGCCAACGACCTGGGGGACTACCGAACAGGAGCGGATCAGCACCGGAAGGGCGGCGATGGGATTGAAGCACGCGCTGTTGCGAGTGGTCTTATCCTCGAATCGGGGATGCATCGCGCGGTGCAGCTTCTGACCTTCTTGGCCTTGCTCTTTACCGCTTTGACGGTAGGTTGGGGGACGCGAACGTTGAGCTGGGAATACGCCGTTTTTTTCGCGGGATTGGGCCTTTTAGCCACGGCCGCTGCACGCGGTTACACGCTGGGTTGGGCCTATGGATACAAGGGATTTGGAGACTTTTTTGTGATCCTATTTTTTGGTCCAGTGGGTGTAGCAGGAAGTTTTTTTCTCCAAACCCAATCCTGGGATACGCTCATGATC
>Ga0255783_10002114_pt1 | contig 20352 bp, 16 predicted proteins | sample 011ome_22_FD_179981 | JGI IMG/M metagenome (GOLD analysis project Ga0255783, IMG submission 179981) | Coastal salt marsh microbial communities from the Groves Creek Marsh, Skidaway Island, Georgia - 011507BT metaG (version 2) | ecosystem: Environmental > Aquatic > Marine > Intertidal zone >... | reverse complement strand
GAGGAGACAACCGACTCTTTCTACTATACACGTGAAGCAGCATACACCATATTGGCTTTCTTAGCTACTTCAGCCCCAAAAACTATATTAAACGAGGACTCTGTCTTCGATGTTTGAAATCTTTAGATTCATTCGCGCAATCCAACCCGCTTCCTCGCACGTATAGGAACCAAACAGACTTACTAGAAACGCCATGAACTCTTTCTCTTTCCGTTCGATTTTTGCCGCTATGCTACTTTCAGTAGTTTTGCTGCCGAACTTGCGATCCAACGATCTCGATGAAACCAAGGTCGCTCTGGAGTCGACTCTCAACCAACTGCTAGACGTTCTTCACGCCAATCACAGGACTGCTCCTTATTCGGTGAAAAAGGATCAGATCATTGGGATATTGAACCAGCAGTTCTCTTTCGACGTCATTATCCAGCGTTCGCTTGGCCGCAATTGGAATAAGCTCAATGATTCCCAGAAAGATCAAGTCTATGCCCTCATAACGGATTTAGTACTACAAAGCTACACGCGGGAGCTTCAGGACGGACCTCGGCCCCAACTGACTTTCTACGAGCCCAAAGTAATCACCTCCAGTAAAATTGAAATCGAATCCCTCGTCCTGCTAAACGAATCGAAAATCAATATTAGCTACCGAATGGCCAATATCAAAGATCGTGGCTGGCAGGTCTATGACGTACTCGTCGAAGGAGTCAGCATGGTTAGCAATTATCGCAAGCAATTCGACGAGCACTTTCTCAAAAAATCTGCTTCCGAATTAATTGATCTCCTTAAGAGCAAACTAAAAGGGGCCTAGTCATGAAACATCTGATACGCTCTGGAATTTCTTTCGCAGTAATTGCGATGTGGGCCCTTTCATCGAATGCGCCCGCAGAAGACTTCGTCGACTTGGACGACTTAATGGAAATGGACGAGCTTCTTGACGACGATGGCACGGTAGCCAGAGGAGGGTCCGCGGAAATTGCTGATCCGCTCAAGGGACTCAATCGGGCCATTTTCGGATTTAACGATTCTGTATACAAGAATGTATTTCAGCCATTCACTCGACAGTACGTCAGAGTCGTGCCCAAGGAAGCGAGAAAAGGGGTCGGCAATTTTTTCAATAACCTGGAGTACCCCGTACGCTTGACGGGCAACTTACTCCAATTCCGCTTCGGGCGAGCCTCTCAGGAAACTGGCAAGTTTTTCATCAATACAACTGCGGGAATGGCCGGCTTCATGAATGCGGCTCAAGAATTTGAAGGACTGCAGCCACCCAGAGAAGACATCGGACAGGCATTCGGAGCATGGGGAATCAAGCACGGATTCTATTTCGTCCTCCCATTTCTCGGCCCCACGAGCTTGCGTGACTTCGTCGGCAGATTCGGGGGAAATTATGTCGACCCCATATCCGAGCCTTGGACACAAGTCGATGACTCCACCGACCGCTTGATTTTGACAGCTGTCGACACAGTGAAGGATCTTCCCGAGATTATTGACGTCTATAATTCCATTACAGGATCAGCCATAGACCCCTACACAGCAGTACGGGACGGCTATGCCCAACTTCGAGCCGCACAAGTAGCCGAGTAAGAATTCGTTCCAACCGTTTCCAAGCGGAAACGGAGGCGATGCACTTACACAGGTGAAGCTTGACGTAGCGTTCTACCAGTCAGTTCTCCGAACGCTCTTTCGCATCATCGAGGATCGCTTCTTTGAGCCTATCCAAGTTCGCTCGCGTTTTCGACTTTGTCGTTTCCAACGCGCCTTCGTCTGCGACCGGCTCACTCCCGAACAAGTAGAACTTAATTTTGGGCTCCGTTCCGCTTCCACGTACGGCATACCGATAACCATTCTCAAGCTCGAGGAAATAGAGATCCTGCTTAGGTATCTCTTTTCCATCAGGATCCACAACGGTCTCTACTCCAAAGTCCGTAAACTTTGAAACGTTAGCATCCATGAATTCGGTCGGCGGATTGGACCGGTAACTCTTCAGAATATTCTCAATCTTGGCCGCTCCCGCCGCGCCTTCGTACACAATTTGCCCGAGGGACTCCAAAAAATAACCATACTGGAGATAGAGACTATCAAGGTAATCAAGAACCGAGCGACCTTCCTTCTTTAAACTCGCCGCTAGCTCGCAGAAAATGACGCACGCTGCATTTCCGTCCTTATCTCTAACCGAATCGGTTGGCAGATAGCCATAGCTCTCTTCCCCACCGAATACGTAGAAAGTACTGTATTTTTGCAGCAGCTCAGATCTTTCCTTTTGGCTAAGTTGATCGTAGTCCAAGGAACTGCCGAACTCCTTTTCATAGGAGGCCTTTAGCTCCTGTTCGTAAAGATGCAGCTTTTCGCCAATCCACTTGAATCCAGTTAGCGTATTGATAGTCTTGATACCGTGACTCCCAGCAATCGCATCCTGCATGGGCGATGTCACGAAGGTCTTAATTAGAGCCGCAGATTGAGTCCCTTCTTGAGGAATCCAGCCCATAGACTTGAGCTTCCGTATACGATAGTCAGCCATCATGGCCCCGATCTGGTTCCCCGTTACCAACACCATCTTGCCTTCATCGTTTTTCACCGCAACTCCCATTCGGTCACAATCCGGATCCGTCCCGAGGAGTATGTCCGCACCTTCGCGCTCAGACAATTCAATTGCCAGACCAAGAGCTTCCGCGTTTTCAGGGTTGGGAGACTTTACGGTTGGAAAATTCGAGTCCTGAACCATTTGCGATTCCACCAAGAGCGGCTGAACTCCAAAATTCTCAAGAGCTGGAAGCGTGGACACGGCACCCGTTCCGTGGATTGGCGTGAAAACGACTTTCAAATCCGTGCCTTCCAGAGCACTGCGATCAATAACGGTTTCAACAACCGCTGCAACATAAGCTTCGTCATTCTCCTGACCGAGCGTTTGTACGGCATCCAAATTAATCGCCAAATAGTCTTGTAACCCGCTCAATGGGGCAGATTCGACTTCTTGAATCACCCCCTGATCATTCGGCGGCACCAACTGCCCCCCGTCCTCAAAGTATGCCTTGTATCCATTATCATGAGGCGGATTGTGGCTAGCGGTGATAACAACACCGCAGGTCGCCCCCAAACTTCGAACCGTAAAGCTCAATTGAGGAGTGGAACGGGGTCCATCAAAGATGAACGCTTCTCCTCCACAACGCGTCCAGACCGATGCCGACAATTCGCAGAAGTACCGCGAAAAGTGTCTAACATCATGCGCAATAGCGAGTTTTGGGACCGATTCAGTTCCCTTTTTCTCCAGATACTTCCGCGCATATTCGAACAATCCGATGGTGGCCTTCGCCACCGTGTATTCGTTTAGCATGTTGGACCCCACTCCAGGGCTTGCTGGAACTCCGGTTTGATCCATGTCACCTTTTTCTGCGGTGGTCGATGTCGCTCCTATTGTACGACCTCTTAGACCTCCTGTACCAAAGGCGATGTTTTTATAGAACCGATTGTTTAACTCTTCCGCATTGCTGGTCTCAACTAATTCGGCAAGACTTGCTAGAGACTCTGACGACAGGAACCCACCTGAAAGCCAGTTCCTGATATTAGCGGCAGCTGACTCCAGCAGTCCTCCGCCCTTTTGCAGATCTTCAATCCGTTCGACTAGTGAAACATTCATCGAGTTTAGTAGGGCGACATTCTTCTCTAGAATCAATTTCTTTTGCAGGTGAAATTCCTCAATTTGCCTGTTGCCCGACCCCGAATAATAATCATCTTCGATCCTTTCATACGATCAAACAATCAAGCAGGCGATGTCGGAACAAGACTTCACATACATTATCGGCCACAAAAATCCGGATGCAGACTCGATCTGCTCGGCAATCGCTTACGCGAATCTCAAGACGCTCCAAGGGCACAAAGGGTTCATTCCTGCCCGATGTGGCAACACGAACGCCCGAATTGACACGATTCTCAATAAGTTCAGCCAACCCGTACCGCTGTTCATCGGAGACGTTTCCCCACGAGTTCGAGACATAATGGTCCGCAACGTGGTCAAGGTGCACGAGAACGCTACCCTATTTGAGGCATTGGAGCTGATCGACGAGCATGACGTCCGAGTACTCCCAGCCGTAAACGACGAAGGCAAGTTGAAAGGCTATGTATCCATTTTTCAAATGGGTGACTATTTCGTTCCGAAATTCAGCGAGCCCAAGGCCATGCGCCAGGTTCACACGAGCATCAACGACGTTGCGAAGGCGCTACGCGCCGATGTAAAATTCACTCGAAACCCTGATAGCATCGAAGACATGTATGTCAAAATCGGGGCTATGGATATTCGGTCATTTGGAAAGTTCACCGGTTCCGACGCGATCCCTGCCAACGAAACCATTATCATCGTTGGAGATCGTTGGGACATTCAGCAGAGATCGATTCAGATCGGAGTACGACTTCTCGTAATCACTGGCAGCCTCGGTGTGGACCCTGAAGTGATCGAGCTCGCGCGTGAAAAAGGCGTCTCGCTCATCATCAGTCCACTTGACTCAGCAACCACTGCTTGGACAATTCGGACCGCAACTAGAATTTCGAAAATTATAGCGACCCAAAGTGTTGTCTTCAGCCCCGACCAACTCGTAAAGCAACTCGGCTGGCGGGTGGCGAATTCGAACGCCCAAGCGTTCATGGTGACCGACGAGTCAGAGCGGCTACTAGGGATTTTTAGTAAAACCGACATTCTGAAGCCCAACAAAACCAAGCTCATCCTCGTCGATCACAACGAGATGAGCCAAGCAGTTCCGGGTGCAAAGGAAGTAAATATTGTCGAGGTCATCGACCACCACCGGCTCGGGATCAATACTGCCCAGCCCATTCGCTTTATCAACGATCCCGTTGGGTCCACTTGCACGATCATCGCCGAACAGTTTCGCAAGAGCGACATAGAGCCTTCGCCGGAGATCGCGGGTATTATGATGTCAGGAATCATCTCTGACACTCTGAATCTAACAGGGCCCACCTCCACGAAGCAAGACTCCGAGGCGATGCTCTGGCTAGAAGAAATCGCCGGAATCACTGGAAAAGATCTGGCAACCGAAATCTTCAACAGCGGATCCATCATTCTAACAATGACTCCTGGGGAGATAATAAAGGCCGACCAGAAATTCTATGAAGAAAACGGCTTAAAGTTTTCTGTTTCGCAAATTGAAGAACTCGGGTTCCAAAACTTCTGGAGCAACGAAGATCAGTTGATGGATGCCTTAGATCAACTTGTGAAAGCAGAGTCCCTCGACTTTGCCTGCGTATTGATCACCGACATAAACAAACACAATTCTATCTTGATGGTTTCTGGGCACGACGAATTCGTGAGCAACATTTCTTACCCCAACATTCACGAGGGTCCTATTTTCGATCTCAAAGGAGTCGTGAGCCGCAAGAAGCAGTTGATTCCGTATATTACGAGCACTCTCAAAACGATCGCCCCCGTGCGCTAGGGCGTCCTATATGAGTTCCGCCAAGGCTGAATCCACCACAAACCGTTCTCCAAACAGGGTGAATTCGGCGCGGACATACTGTTTTACGCCCATTGTTGAAATGAAAAGCTCGTCCCCGAACAGCGACATGGGTATCGTCAATTTTGACTTGTGACCGAGCACTTCCAGCGACCCTTTAAACCCGCCTCCGACGACATTGGCCAATTCGCCGCAAACGTCGAAAGCCATTTCCGGAACTGAATGGGCAGTCGCTTTGTTCGTAATCCGAGTAGCGATTTTTTCAATAAGCGACGGATTGAAAAAGAGGTAGACCACTCCGTTCATCTCTCCGACGAATCCAACCGACCCCACAAACAAACCGCCTTCTGTACCGTTCCCCAGCCTGGGCGTGGAAATCTGAGTCTTTGACAAATCTTCAGAACCGGTAAAGACACAACTTTCGCCAACCATCGTCTCACATACGTTACAAACAGATTTCGCAATCTTGCTTTCGAGAACTTCGTAGGGAATATCTGGTAGACTCATTCGATAAATTACATTTTCCATAAACGAGCAAGGAGCGAGCGAACTCAAGCCTGAAGAAAACCAATTAAATCCAACTGTTCATTTGCCAGCATCATCTAAAGCAGCGACACGCTACCAACCCACAAAACTCACCCAATTTCATGCCGCACAACTTTTACGAGTCAGACAAAGCAGTATCGGAGTATCTGTTATTTCATTACGGATCCGATTCAGATCTGCTTTTTGATCAAATAGGACCGCAGGAAGCGCTTGGATTCGCTCGTCGCAGTGGACTTTTACATAAAGGTCAATCGATCGATCGAAAACGAGCCTTGGATCTTGGCTGCGCAGTGGGCGCCGCCTCCCATGCTCTGAGTGAATCATTCAGTGAAGTAGTTGGAATTGATTTTTCCCACGCCTTGATTCAAGCGGCTAATCGCATTTCGAGTAGTCGCGAAGCAACCATCGAAATCGCTACGGAAGGCGATCTGACTCGGCGTGTTACGGTTTCAGTACCGGACAACTCTCAACCCGAACGTATCACATTCACCCAGGGCGATGCGATGAACCTAAACTCTGAATTGGGAAAGTTCGATTTCATTTTGATGGCCAATTTGATCGACCGTCTTCCCGACCCCAAAACGTGTCTTCAGAATATTCACGCTTTTACCGCCGCGAATGGAGTCCTCGCCATTACCTCGCCTTACACCTGGCTTGAGGAATATACGCCTAAGTCGAAGTGGCTCGGCGGCTATGAGGAAAATGGCATCGCCATCAGAACCGCGGATCAGTTAGCGGGAATATTGGCTCCGCATTTTGAACAGATCGAATCCCGGAACCTCCCTTTCCTAATACGTGAACACGAGCGAAAGAACCAGTATTCGATTGCCCATGCGACCCTTTGGAGAAAGTGTTAACGGTTTTATGAGGCGCTTCAGTCTATTCTCCTACCTTCGCATAGTTTCAATCTATTGCCTGGGCATTGCTTTCATTTTCCTTTCCGGCTGCTCGAAGGAACGTGATGCTCAGATATTGGTGGTCGGCATGGAGTTGTCCTATCCGCCATTCGAAATGACGGATGAAAACAACCAGCCAACGGGTATCAGCGTGGAAATGGCCCAAGCCCTTGCTGGTCGACTGGGCAAGACTCTGCGCATTGAGAATATTCCTTTTGCAGGACTTATACCAGCTCTCAAAACCGGTAAAATCGACCTCATTATTTCATCGATGACCCGAACCGAAGAGCGTGCGCAATCCATTTCCTTTTCCGATCCCTACTTGCATACCGGACTGTGTGTTCTTGTATCCAAAAACAGCGATTCCGATTCGATCGAAGACGTCGACCAGCCTGGCTCAAAGGTGGCAGTAAAGCAGGGAACCACCGGACACATATATGCGAACGCAAATCTTGGGAATGCTGAAATACTGCTTTTCGATAAGGAATCCGCTGCCTCCCTGGAAGTAGCCCAAGGCAAGGTCGACGCATTCATCTATGACCAGATCTCAATCTATTTAAACTGGAAAAAGCACTCCGACACAACCCGGGCCCTCCTCAATCCATTTAACAGCGAATCATGGGCCATAGGCGTTCGGAAGGGAAATGACGAACTCATGACGCAAGTGAATCAGTTTCTAGCTGAATACCAGGCGAGCGGCGGATTTGACCGACTTGGCGACAAATATTTGTCGGAACAAAAGCGAGAGTTTAAAGAACTCGGATTCCCATTCTTTTTCTAGTGTCATTCGTCTCATTATTTCTTGGCTCAAACGACCGGAGCGAAACGGAAAGCTCTCCCATTTCTCAATGGGCATCCTTCGGAGCGGCAATTCTGTTTCTCTCCCTCGTATTGTACGCTTCGTTTTCCGCTCTAGAATACCAATGGAATTGGGAATCCGCCTTAAGGTACAAGAAGAAGTTCTCTGATGGCTGGATCGCCACTTTGTGGATATCCGCCCTTTCATTGTTTTTCGCTTTCCTAATCGGCTCTCTGGCCACCTTGTGCAGTCGGGCTCGTTTCTTGCCAGTTCGCTACCTCTCTATGATCTATGTAGAACTGACTCGGGGAACTCCTCTCCTTGTGCAGATCTTCTTTTTCTTCTACGTTGTTGCTGACGCAGCCGGCATCCAAAATCGTTATGTGGTCGGGATTGCCATTATGGCCATATTTAGCGGCGCCTATATTTCAGAGATCCTCAGAGCTGGCATTGAAGGAGTTGGCAAGTCCCAGCTCTTGTCCGCCAAGGCCATCGGTTTTACCGAGTATCAAACATTTCGTTACGTAATCGCTCCTCAAGCCCTTCGTAGCAGCCTTCCCGCTCTCGCCGGACAAACGGCAAATTTGATCAAAGATTCCTCACTTCTTTCTGTCATCGCCATCAGCGAATTCACTTTGAACGCCCAAGAGGTCAACGCGATCACCTACAGCTCCTTCGAGAGTTTTTTCCCTCTAGCTATCGGATACCTCATTCTCACCCTACCCATTATGCGGCTATCCCGATCGATTGAAAACCGCCTCAGGTTCGAAACATGAAACTGGAGCTTGAATCGGTTGTTAAGACCTACGGATCGCAACACGCGCTTGACTCGCTTGACTTAGCGATCGAGAACACCCTGTGCCTCGCCTTGATCGGTCCTTCGGGTGGTGGCAAATCGACAACCCTTCGCCTGCTGGCAGGTCTCGAATCTCCCACCTCCGGAACCATTCGAATCGACGGAAATGAGATCGCTCACGAGGATCGGCAGCTGCGCGAGTATCGCCAAAAAGTTGGGGTTGTCTTCCAAGCCTACAATCTCTTTCCCCATTACGACGCGATTACCAACATTTCCCTACCTCTCGAAAAGGTTCACGGGTATAGCAGGGAAAAGGCGCTCGAAAAGGCGGAGGCGCTATTGGAACAGTTTCAACTAACGGACCATCGATTTAAAAAGCCCGCCGAATTGTCTGGAGGGCAAAACCAGCGGGTCGCTATAGCCCGCGCCATCGCTCCCGATCCCGACATCGTGTTCCTAGACGAACCGACATCTGCCTTGGATCCCGAAATGACAGCGGAAGTTTTGGAAGCGATTGAAACGCTGATTGAGTCGAAAAAGAAGCTGGTTATCGCCACCCATCAAATGGGTTTTGCTAAACATGCGGCTGACACCGTTGCGATTATTGCAGAAGGGAAACTTGTGGAAGTGGGAAACTCCGCCCTAGTAATCGACTCCCCACGCACTGCTCGTGGGCAGAAATTCCTAAAAGCGTATTTGAAATTTTAGCAGCTACCCTCGTGGCGGAAGGAAACTTGCCTGATTAACCTTACCCAGCCCTGCGGGAGAGAGCACCGAGCGTTTCTTCGTCACTGTATCAAATAAAACAATACGTTCATCACTTCCATTCCGGGAGGTGTATATCAAATGACGGCCATCGTTCAGCCAACAGGGCTGAAGACCATCACCTCGTTCGTTGGTCAGAAATTCGCTTTTTCTCGTACTGAATCGGTAGGTGGCCACCTGGAACCGATTTCCTACTCCCACAGTAAAGGCAATCAAATCCGGGTCGGCATGATTCCAATCGGGCTCCGCGCAATAACCGCTTATCTGTGTGGGAATATGACTAAACCGACCTCCTGCAGCAGAACCTCGATAAAGGGCAAGGCCTCCATTGCGATCCGATGCGAATATGATCTCCCTGCCATCCCTCGACCAGCAAGGGGTCGCCTCTAATCCATCCGAGTTCACAATTCGCTTCAGCCCCTTGGCCAAACTCGAGCCCACATAGATGTCCGCATTCCCTGGTCCCGTTAGTACCATAGCAAGCCGCGTCCCATCCGGACTGTACTGAGCGCTGGTATTGGTACCTTTGAAGTCTACCATGACCTCGGAGCGCTGTCCGCGGATGTCTATCCTCCGAATATTAGGGAAACCGGAAAGGTAGCTTGTGTAGACGATGTAATTGCCATCGGGGGACCATCTCGGACGAACGGCTTCGACTCCATGACTGGTCAGGCGCTTCCCTTCTCCGAATAGAAAATCCCGATAGTAAATCTCCATCCCCCTGCCTACTTCACCCACATACGCGATTTTTCCTGCGAAAAAGCCCTGCATGCCACTTGTTTTGTAAATCGCGAGATCGACCGCCTTGAGAATCGAATTCCGACGCGAATCTCCTTGCACCTGCGTCGTATACTGAAGGCGCTCCGGGATACCTGAAAATATTTTCAAAGTCGAATGACTGGATCCGACTGGATCCACCTGTATCGCAAACGAGGCTTCCTGCATGGAATTGGCAACCCGATAGCGTCCATGGATGCTAAATGCCGTCTTTAGAATCTTCAGGGCTTCACCATCCTGCGAACGCGTCACCACAGGTACCACGTCTCGCTGGACATTCACCTCGCCCACACCGATGTCCCTTTGGGCAAAGGCGGCAGGGCCAAGAATGAGAGTAGCCGAAACGGCGATTAAACTGATAAAGGTAATTTTGATGCGTTTATTCATTCGCTATAAGCCTGGACTTGACAGATCCTCGAATGTTTCAGGTTTCTAATGAGCTTTTTCGATTAACTGATTGAAAAATTGTCTTAACAGGAAAAGCAAACAATCCACATACATCAACAAGCTGTGAGTAAAGAAGCTATCAAAAACGCTCTAAGTACCGTCAAGTACCCAGGGTTTAGTCGGGATATAGTATCCTTTGGCCTAGTACGGTCCGTCGATTTTGAAAACGGGAACGCCGTGATTGGCATTTCCGTGACCACTAGCGATCACAGCGTGGCAGCCCAAATACGCGACGGGGTCGAGTCCGCCCTTAAAGCGATCCCCGAGATCACAAACGTCGATGTCAACGTATCGATTTCCCCCACGAAAAAGCCGGAGGAAAGCGCTACTCCTGGCGGCGCCAATCTCGCCGGTCTCCCCGGCGTAAAGAATGTCATCGCTGTCGCAAGCGGCAAAGGTGGCGTGGGAAAGTCTACTTTCTCCTCCAACCTGGCCTGCTCCTTGGCAAAGCTGCTTACAGCTGAAGGGAAAAAAGTTGGACTGCTGGACTGTGACATCTACGGACCCTCCATTCCATTGATGATGGGTGTGAGTGGCCGACCTGAAATCGAAGATGAGTCCATTATTCCCCTCGAAAGCCACGGAATCAAGGTCATGTCTATGGGATTTCTGATCGACGAGGACACACCCGTGGTTTGGCGAGGCCCGATGATCCAAAAAACGATCAACCAGTTTATCAACAACGTCAAATGGGGTGAACTGGAAATAATCGTAGTCGACCTGCCCCCGGGAACGGGCGATGCCCAGCTTTCTCTCGTCCAGACCATACCTCTCAAAGGAGCCGTCATTGTAACGACTCCCCAACTGGCAGCCACACAAGTTGCGAAACGCGGGGCTCGAATGTTGGAGAAGACGAACGTTCCCCTGCTCGGAGTGGCAGAGAATATGAGCTATCTCGAAGGAGAGGACGGATCGAAACAGTACATTTTCGGCGAAGGCGGCGGAGAGAAGACGGCGGCGGAACTTGACATACCGCTTCTCGGCAAAATCCCTCTCGATCCCAGCATTAGAGAGGCCGGAGACGCAGGTTCACCCATCTCCGTTTCCGAACCGAACTCCTCTTCGGCTCGCGCGTTCGACCTGATCGCAACTGAAATAATTTCTCGACTGAAAGGCTAGTTCCGGCGAACCGACAAGCTCTCTAGCCGAGGAGAGCAACCCGTCTTTCGGCGATATTCATTTACCGCAATCGGATCCCCTAAGTAGTACAACTTATTTTTTGTAGCATTTAGTACGTATTCAGGCCGAAATATGTTGGATTCGTATAAATTTTTCGCATCGTTTGATTGATCGCGCATGCGAGGCAACACTCATTTCTGCAGGAATTTAAGCCACTAGAACTCCCTCCCAAACTAGTTCAGTGTTAAAGATTCTAACTTCAGACTCGAAAAGAGAGTTTTAAGCAGGCTTGAGCAAGCTAGCTAAATAATGGCAAAAGAAGATTCTCAACCAGAAGATCAACACGAGTTCGTGAAACGTTCTAGCCTTTACCAAGAGTTTCTCGCAGAGAGAGAAGAAATCCTGCGGCACAAATGGCTCGAGTCAGAAAGACTCGGGAAAGATATCGGTTTTGAACGAGCCCTGCTCGACTGGATTCGAAAATATCGAGACGGCTGGCGCAATTCGAGGCGGGACTCAGATCCCAAAGGAACCTCCGCGTAGCGTTCCCGTTCTAGATTGAACCCAAGGAATTCCTTTCCCCAAAAAAGCGACACCACTCGGGTATCGCCGTCATTGGTCCCTTCTTGGTGAAAAGAAAGCGAAACTACTTTATTTCGCGGTGAAGCGTATGGCGCTTCAGATTCTTGTTGTACTTCTTTTTCTCGACTCGCTCCGTCACCGTCTTCTTGTTTCTGGAAGATAGGTAGCGTGAGGCGGGCTTACCTTCCGCTTTCGCTTCTGTGCATTCTAATGTGATAACTTCGCGTGGCATAATTCGTATGGTTAAAGGAACCGTGGAAGATCTCTACCTGAATACAAAATGCAACTGAATTTTCGTCGCGCCGTCACGAAATTTCAGACGACCCTTAAGAGACTAGCCGTCAAACGACTTTTCCATCAGTGGTAGAGCGATTCCGTTTCTGAAAATCGTTACCTGTCCGCTACTTGCCGAAACTACGATAGCCAGGCACTCCGTCGCCACGGAAACCGCGGCAGCTGCGGCATGTCGGGAGCCGAATCCACTTGGGAGCATATGAAGATATTCCGGGGCGTGAATAAGCGTCCCAGCCGACATAAGCACTCCATCACCCCGAATAACGAACGCTCCATCAAGACCGGAATACTCTTTCACGGTCTCGTCCATAAAAGGGCTGAGAACATTGCGATCCTCCTCTTTGTAGCCGTAGAAGGGATTCAGAACGAGCGGTTTCGTTAATTCTTCGACCGCTTTCGTCGCCCCGATCACAAACAGCGTACCCACCGGATGGCCTTCCCTGCCCTCGACTGAGAGCTCCATCGCAATTCCAATTACGCGCTCGAGCACTTCCGGCAATATATCAGCGGGGAGGAAACTTTCCTGGTCCGCCAGCAATGCTCGAAATTCGTTACGCAGATCGATCACCACGATCGTATCGAACTGATCGCTCCCCGGGATTCCCCCCACGCAGCATATCTTGTCATTCACTCCGAAAATCCCTCGAGTAATACCGACGAGAAACGCAGAGCGCGCCTGGGCTAGCCGGCCTTTTGAAAAAGCTCGAACTTGAATGGTGCTATCAAATGAGGACTCTTCCAACCCTCCCTCATTAGCCCGCTTTGTCACTAGAATGGACTTAAAGTCGTTCAATCCTTCGTGAGGATTCATCCTATCCGAATTCATCACATCGCCAAAGACCGCGATGAAATCACAACTGGCCCCCTTGGCGATTCGCATGGCCTGGTTGAATATCAGCTTGTTGATCGAACTCTCGTTTTTTTTCCCTGCAGTCGCCTGCATTCCCCCAAATCCAAGCAATAACCGATCGTAGAGCGTGTCCAAGTCTGGCGTGCCAACCATTGCATCAATAAGAGCCTTGTCCTTTACCAGGCGGGCCACGTCAGCAAGGACCTTCAAATAGTTCTGCGCGCTTTCGCCAGCCAGCATGAGGATTATCAAGTGGATCTTCTCCTCCTTCTTGGGACCGTCGTGGGAGATACCCACCCGGCAACGGCCGATCGCGAAGACGTAGCGACGCTTCATCTTTATCCGCAAATGAGGCAGTGCGACTCCGTTACCCAAATAGGTAGTCATCGTCGCCTCTCTTCGAAGAAGGCCTGGCAGAAGATTCTTTTTTCGACCTAAATCCTTGAAACTAGCAGCGCAGGACTTGATCAGCTCCTTTAAACACCCTTCGAGCGTATCGCTTTCAAGTTCTAGTACACGTTTTCTAGAGAAGTATTTGTCTAGTCGCATCGAGTATGGGCGCTTCAAACCGTTGCGGGGCGCTCGCCCCCATTAACTCACTATTTTTCCCAATCGAGTCCGCCCTTTTTGATTTCGTAAACGAGCCCAACGACCAGAACAGTAAGGAAAAAAAGTATCGGCCCCAGAATGGGCAGACTGTTGGCTATGAAATCGCGATAAACCAAAACCCAGGGAATCAGGAACAAGACTTCAATATCGAAAAGAATGAAGAGCATCGCGGTCACATAGAATTTGACCGAGAACCTCGTGCTGGTCTTTCCCTCTGACTTTATCCCGCACTCGTATGCGGAATTCTTGATACTCCCTTTCGAGCCCCGCTGACCAAACAGGTGGCTAGCTGTTATTATTATACCCGCGAGCCCCGCTGCGAACGCGATCTGGACCAATATTGGGGCGAAATCCGAAACCTCCATAACGATGAAAAATCCGCAATAAATTTTACAATTTCAAGGTAAAAGAATCCCCAGAACAAATTAAGCTAATTCCGGTTGTCTTTGATGATCAAACAGAGTTCTCCAGAGACGAAAAAAAGGCGAGCCCTGAATCGGACTCGCCTTTGAAAAAGTAGTTAATCGCAGAATACAACTTACTTGGTCGCCTGATCGAGAATATCTCCCAGGTTCATCAAGTCGCCACCATCCTTCATATTATCGTAAGTCTGGGTTTCGGCTGCAAGCTGCTCTTCGTCGTAATTAGCCGCCTTGATGCTTAATCCGATGCGACGTTCTTCACGGTCGATCTTGATTACGCGGGCCGTGACCTCATCACCAACCTTGAGCGAATCCTTGATCTTCTCGATCCGCTCTTCGCTGATCTGGCTGATGTGAACCAGTCCATCGATATGGTCCTGAAGCTCAACAAACGCTCCAAACGAAGTGATCTTCGAGATCGTTCCAGTAACCACGTCACCGATACGGAAGCGTCCATCAATGTCCGCCCATGGATCATCAGTGAGCTGCTTCATACCGAGGGAAATGCGCTGGTTTGAAGTATCGACATCCAATACGATGGCATCGATTTCGTCACTCTTCTTAAGGACTTCACTTGGATGGTTGATCTTCCGGGTCCAAGACATGTCGGAAACGTGAACCATTCCGTCAATTCCTTCCTCCAGCTCGATGAACGCGCCGTAGGTAGTTATATTGCGAACCTTGCCGTGTACATGGGCGCCCACTGGGTAGTTGTGAACCACCATATCCCATGGATTTGGATCCAACTGACGAATTCCAAGTGAAATCTTCTCTTCGTCCTTCTGGATTCCGAGAACCACTGCTTCGACATCGTCTCCCACCTTTAGGAGTTCGCTCGGTTTGGTAATGCGCTTTGTCCACGACATCTCTGTTACGTGAACCAATCCTTCCACTCCTTCTTCGATTTCGATGAAAGCGCCGTAAGGGACCAAGTTGACCACTTTGCCAGAGACATGCGCCCCAATTGGGTAACGGTTTTCAATGCTGTCCCATGGATTGGACTTCGTCTGTTTAAGACCGAGTGAAACCCGCTCTTTTTCGCGATTGATTTCAATTATCATCACGTCGATTTCCTCTCCCTGCTTGAGCATTTCGCTCGGATGCGAGATCCGGCCCCAGCTCATATCGGTAATGTGAAGCAATCCATCCATGCCATCGAGGTCGATGAATGCTCCGAAGTCGGTGATGTTCTTGACGATACCCTTAACCACATCGCCTGGATTGATCTTGTCGAGAAGTTCGCGGCGCTTGGAAGAGCGTTGCTCTTCAATGAGTTCGCGGCGCGAAAGAACGATGTTCTTTCTCTCCAGATTGATTTTGAGAACCTTGTAGTCGTAGGTTTGGCCAAGGTACTGGTCCAAATTCTTAGGAGGCTGTATATCGATGTGCGATGCCGGCAAGAATGCATCCACTCCCATGCCGACGATCAAGCCGCCCTTAACTTTACCTTTAACGCGACCTTGGACGATTGAGCCCTCTTCGCATTTGGTAATGATATTCTCCCAATTCTTCTTTTGCTCAGCTTTGTCGAACGACAGAACGGGGTTTCCATCCCTATCCTCGAGCTTTTCCAGAAAAATCTCAATTTCCTCGCCAATTTGAAGGTCACCGAGATCGGAGAATTCCGATGCAGAAATGAGGCCTTCTGATTTACCGCCGATATCGACAACGACTTCGGCTTGGCGAATTTCAGTGATCGTGCCCTTGATAATAGATCCTTCTTTGAGTTTGTCAAAGGTGGTCTGGGCGAGAAGTTCTTCCATTATAGAACTCATGGTACTTGGTGTCAGCAAATCCGGAATCGCTTCCGAAAATCCGCGGTTTCCTGACTGATAGTGCGTTGCCTGTGAGACAACATTGTTATAATAACGATAGCCCGTTCGGAAGCGTCGCGGCGGAACGAGCTGTTAATGAAATGCCGCAAGGGTCACGGAATGTGACCCATAAATTCTCGGGAGCAAGCGAAATCGAGCGTTCTCTCAAACCCGTTCTTGAATCGGATTCTCTCTTCAGGCAGCCCCAAACTCAGTAGACGACCTTGTTGAGCGGATATTCAATGATTCCTTCCGCTCCGAGCTCTTTCAGCCTCGGAATGATGTCGCGAACGTCCTTTTCACTCAAGATCACTTCAACTGCAGACCACCCTTCATCACTCAACCGATTGACTGTAGGATTTCGCAAGGCCGGAAGAATCTCAAGAATGCGTTCCATACTCTCCTTGGGAGCGTTTAGTTTCAAACCCACCTTATCAGTCGCTTCTAGAGCAGCCTCTAGCATCATCGCTACATTCTCGATCTTCTGCCGCTTTATGGGATTAGCCCAACTTTCCTTGTTAGCGATCAACTTGGTGTTTGTCTTTAACAAGGTCTCAACGATACGAAGCTTGTTCGCGATCAGTGAATTCCCTGTCTCCGTCAAATCCACAATCGCGTCGACCATATCGGGGACCTTCACCTCAGTTGCCCCCCAAGAAAATTCGATCTCCGCCTCGATCCCTTTGTCCGCCAGAAACCGACGTGTTAAATTCACTACTTCCGTAGCGATGCGCTTACCCTGCAAGTCTTCGACTGTCCTTATCGGCGAGTCTTCTGGAACTGCCAGTACCCAATAGGAAGGTCGATTGGATGCCCGACTGTATACTAAGTCGCAAACTTCCACGACATCAGACCCATTCTCCACGATCCAGTCATAACCGCATAGACCCACGTCAAAAAAACCGTGATCCACATAGCGGCTAATTTCCTGGCTCCTCACAAAACGGCCGTCCAATTCAGCGTCGTCAAAGCTCGGCTTATAGGATCGGGAGCTCTTTCGGATATTCCAACCCGCTTTCGCGAATAGCCGAATCGTCGGCTCTTCAAGGCTGCCTTTCGGCAACCCAAACATAAGTATTGGCTCTTCTTTTGGCACGCAACAGGTCGAAATCCATGCATCCCAAAGTCGCAAGCCTAATCTTTTCCACTTTTATGGATTTTTTTACATTTTTACATTTTACACTGGTTCATTTAGCAATTGTAAATAATTAATGCGCCGCTTCTACAACTCGTAACAGTTAGCTCCTATAGCGTCTTAATTTTTGATTCATCCACAAAATAACCCCGCAATCCTTTTTTCGCACAACCAACTAAAAATAATTCACTCCTATGCCTAGTAAACCCAAGCCCTTAGTTTTAATCGTAGAAGACGAAGCAGAACTTGCGAACGTCATCGCGGAACACCTCGAAGCAGCAGGCATGCAAACCCAGATTTGCAATCGATGCTCTCTGGCAATGCGCTTTCTGAAAAACAATTTCGCCAATATCATTTTATTGGACCTAACGCTTCCGGACCAGAACGGGTTTGCGTTTATGGAAGACCTCAAGCGTGAGGACATCAATATCCCCACCATCTTTCTAACTGGGAACGATTCTGAAATCTCAAAAGTGAAAGGGCTGGAACTGGGAGCAGACGATTACGTCACCAAGCCATTTAGCGCTCCAGAGCTCGTTGCTCGTATTCATGCCGTACTTCGAAGAGCAGAGGTCGCCAACGACTTCAACGTAACTAAGAACGTGAAGCTCACTGACTCGCCCTTCATTTTCAATACGGCATCCATCAATCCCACCACGATGGAAATCTCCTTTACGGACGGGGAAGTTGTACCCATCGGCCGTAAGGAAATCGGTATCCTTTCCTATTTCCATGATAATCCTCAGACGATCATTACACGCAAAAATCTAATACACTCCGTTTGGGGAATTCACGCGGACATCCGCAGTCGCTCTCTCGACCAGTACATCGTGAAAATCAGAGATTTGTTCAAGCGGAAGAACGTGCCGTTGGACAATCTCAAAACAATCCACGGAATTGGCTATCAATACGAGCCGCTCAAAGCGGCAGAAGCTCCCCTAGCCGATTAGGTGTCAGCAATAAAGTCGAATCGACCCCTCTTGAGTTCCACTCGCAAACGCTATTCGTAACGTCAGATTCTTGTTCGGGCAGCGACGCGATCCATCCCCACCCCAGTCCTTTTGCCAGAAATAGCCTGTCCGGCAGCGACGCTGGAATCGACCGATTCTTGCGAACCGTAGTGAAAGCCAGATTCCGACTGATAACCCTCCGGCGCGTTTTCAGAGCTCACCACCAAAACAACGATTCCAGCGACCGCAGAAACCGCAAAAATTATCAACAAGGGTATCATCACGTTGAGATCGGCCGGTCGGTTCCGTTCTGAAATTTGATTGGGGGCATATCGTAAAAATAAGGGGTAAACGGCATCAATACCTGCGTATACGCTGGTTACCAACCCTTATAATCAGGTGCGCGCAAGCTCATCAAAATCAATCTGAGACAGATCGTTTCGGAAAATGTAACCGAAAACTGACAAAACACACGTAATGATGCTTACCCCGATTTGGGGAAAGACTTAGATGAAAGACCATCTCAACGCCAAATCCCGAAAGGGCCTCATTTGCGTTGAAAGCAATGCGACCCGAAGCGCCACGAACTTCAAACGACAGCCTTAGCGAAGCCGATAGTACCGATCGGGATTGTACAAATAGTAAAAGTCGAATGGCTCGAGTCGAGGAAGGGCCATAAATGGTTTTCCATCCTCATCCAGACTTTCCTCCAGCGTGCCTTCGGCAAAAATGAGACTTCTGCCAAATCGGTCCGGATTCTTGTCTACCGACATTTCCCAAATTCGATCCACTACCTGATCGATCCACTTCAACTCCTGCGCCCGGTCTCCAAACTCCCGCCAGTCCCCATCTGAATTCTTCTCGTACATCAGCGCGATAAACTCGTCCAGAGTGAGATCCATCTTCTCCGCAACCGGTCGCGCAACGCGACGCCACCACTCTTCCGCTTCCTCTAAAAATTCTCTTTGCTGAGTTAGATTCCCACTCACTCCCCAACTGATCTGATGATGGAGAATCACAGCGTTTGGATAGCTATAGGAACGCTCTGCCAGTGTAGCAATACTGGCCGCCATACTGGCAGCGTAGGATTTAACGACAACAAATACCGGTGCAGTGCTTCCATGCATCGATTTCAAAATCTTGTATCCAGACATAACCGAGCCGCCTGGCGATGAGTCGATTACGAGGAATATGGGATACTCCACGCTCTCGTTGTTGAAAAAGTTGATCCGCTCGCTCACATAATCAGCCAACCCACTCCATATTGGTCCGTTCAAGGCGATTCGTCTATCGCTGACATGTAGAACCCCATCCACAAAAGGCTCTTGCAGATACATGAGCTCCTCATCCCTGTATACGATGCTGTCTACTAGGTCGCCCTTTTCCTTCATAGAAAGCTTCGCTTGTAATTCAGCAACCTCGACGTCCAACACGGACCGTTTCAGCTTCAGACGAGTATCCTCAAGCCTTAGCCCGGTCAGCTCACCCTCCATTTTTTTTGAAAGAATCGAATTGGAGAGAATCAGACGCTCCTCCTCCAACCTTAGAGCCGCTAACTCTTCCGAAAGCGCTTTTTTCGATTCTAGAGAGGCCAGCGATATCTCCTTATTCAAGGCGTCCATTTTGACACTCAATCGCTCGTTTTCGGCTTTCAGCTCGGCCAGTTCCTGGCTCAATCGCTCTCTCGCCAAAGAATTCTCTAATGCCAGAAGTTCCTTCTCCTCTTTGATTGCCGCGAGTTCTTCTTTGAACTTCTCCGCCCGCAAAGACATCCGAGCTTGAATCAACTCTCGCTCATCGTTTAAAGCCTTCAATTCCGCTTTGCGCGCCTCTTCCTTTGGATCGTTCGCGTCATCATTTTCGCCCTTAAGCTCAGATTTTGCTTCGGAACTCATTCCACTCCCTGAGGCTGGGTCTGAGCCTTCGAAATCTGCCCCTTCGCTGGCCTCAACGACCAGCGGCTCGAGCTCGCTTTGAGCAACCACCTTACCACCGGCTAAAAAAGCCGCGATGAAAACAAGTCGAATAAGAATTTGAAAATGGCTCATAATAAAAGCAAACGGACCAAACCGAATAGATATGGCGATAATTGCGCCGA
>Ga0255783_10002101_pt1 | contig 20378 bp, 21 predicted proteins | sample 011ome_22_FD_179981 | JGI IMG/M metagenome (GOLD analysis project Ga0255783, IMG submission 179981) | Coastal salt marsh microbial communities from the Groves Creek Marsh, Skidaway Island, Georgia - 011507BT metaG (version 2) | ecosystem: Environmental > Aquatic > Marine > Intertidal zone >... | reverse complement strand
ATACTCTTATTGAATCAATTAATATTATTATTAATAATTTTAATAATGAAAATGATAATATTAAAATAAAAAATTCAAATATAATTTTAAATATAATTAAAAATAATTTAGAATTATACGAAAATACAGATTTAATAGTTAAAAATAATAATAGGAATAGTATTAATACTGATAATATTTTTATTAAATTATTAATATTATTAAAATCATTAGGTACATCATATCAATTATTAACTTTTAATAATAGTATTTTTCCTATTTATATTAGTAAAACACTACCTAATAATGATACATATTCAATACAATATAATAAAAAAGAATATGAATTTATTAAAACACAAGTATATTATAGTCAATTTAAATATAGTGAAAATCTAGGTACATATTCAGGAACAACACCTATAAGTATGAATATTATAAGAAAAGTTATTTATAATGATGAAAATAAACCTAATACTGATACTCCTTTAATTACAATATTAAATGATAATAAAGATATTCTAGTTAAATATAATATAATATTAAGAAATTATTTAAATGATAAACAAGAAAAAACTAATAACTATAATACTAGAAATTTTGAAATTATAAATGAAGTTAAGGAAACTCATGATAAACACACTGATATATTATCTGAAATTGAAGATAATTTAACACAAATGGATATAATTTATAATGAATTAACTGAAGTATTAAATAAAGAAGATGGTGAAAAATTAAATTTAGATAATGTATTTAGTAGTAGTAATAATTTAAATTCTGGTGGAGGATTAAATACTGGTAATGGTAATGGTAATACTGGTAATGGTAATGGTAATGGTAATGGTAATGGTAATGGTAATGGTAATGGTAATGGTAATGGTAATGGTAATGGTAATGGTAATGGTAATACTGGTAATGGTAATGCTTTAATAACTAGTGGTTGGGTTAAAAAATCTAATGGTAGTTATACTAATCCTAAATCTGGTAAAACAGAATTTACTTTAAAAGGTGCTATTGCAGTACAAAAATCATTTGATAAAGGAGAAAAACCTTTAGAGGGTTGGAGTATAAATCATTCTGATGTTGATGGAGTTTATTATACACATCTTGAACGCGAATTACAAAAATTTACACATAAAGAAATGCTTAAAGAAGATAAATCTTTAAACCCAAGTAATGAAAATGAAAAAAAGAAAACTGGTCTTATAGTAGGAGTAACTATTGGTAGTATTATATTTGTAGGTTTAGTTGTGTTTTTAGTTGTTAAATCTAAAGTATTAAAAAAATCTACTAAAAAAAATAAACCAAAAAAAAAACTAAAATAACTAAAAAGTAATAATATTATTTCAACAAATAATGTAATGTCATAAGGAGTGAATCTGCTAAATCGTCTTTTTTTTTACTAGAATTAAACACATCTTTCCATTTTGTTGAAGGTTCCATTTTATGAGATAATATACGTTCAGTTATCATAATTGAACCCTTTTTATTCTTTGTATATTTACTTTTAACTTGTTTTAAAACATCTGTTATATATGTTTGTTGGTCTTCATCTAGTAAGGATACCAATTTATTTTTTTGATTTGCGGAATAACATTTAATTGTTTCTATTGGTTTTTCTAATTTTCCCTTTCTATAATCACTAATACCACGTATTACATAATAACCATAAAGAAGCATTTGAACTGATTTCATAGTTGGATTTTTAAGAACAGGTTGATTTTCTAATAATACACAATTAACTTTTAAAATAATGGGAACCTTGTCTAGTAATTTATAAAGACTAGTTGCTAATTTAGTGAGGTTTATACTAGTTGCTTTAACTTTTTTGTCTACTTTAACATATTCTACAGTTGGTTCTTTTTTCTTTAATTGATTATAATGAACACCACAATATGTTATATATTCGTGAGCGGTAGTATAATATGTAGCTAATTTCTTACATTCTTCTTTACAACATTTTGGTTTTTTCTCTAAAAATATAAAATCATTTTTGTGGTTATCTCCTACTTTTTTATAATGAATAGTACATAAACCGAAATAATTATTATTTGTTTTTTCTTTATGACAATATAATCCTTTTTTTTTACAATTACCAAAACCACAATTTATAGGTGTTCTCTTTTCAAAAGATGGTGTTCCTATTGAAACATCATCAACAATATTTATTACTCCCCAATCTACGATTTTTATTTTTTTACCAGATAATGATATAATATTTTCTTGATTATTAGTATCTTCTGTATTATTATTATCAGTTACATCATCTAGCAAACAATATGAAAGATTTTTAATACCAATGTCCCATCCTATATACATTATATAAAATGTATTTAATTATAAATAACTTTATTTTCTTAAATTTTAAATATATTTTTATTTAAATTTTATAACTAATATTGATGAAATTAAAACAAAATTGATTTAATTATATAATCTGAATACTATAAAATAATATGGATATTATAATTTATACTACTATTTCCCCGACTACTTATAAAAGTAATATTAATAATAGAAAACCCAAATATGTTGTTATTATTTGTATTTCTATAATATGTATGATATGTTTAGTTTGTATAATATACTCTATTTATGAATGTTATATTGAATATATTAAAAGAACAAAAATTAAACCATATAGAATAGAATTTATCAGGAGTAATGTAGATAAAAATATTGACAATTGTAGTATTTGTTTAGAAGAATTGACAGGAGATGTATGTAACTTGAATAATTGTTCTCATAAATTTCATAAATTATGCTTTGAACAATTACAAAAATATAAGATAATACATTGTCCATTATGTAATCAACATTTTTACATAGAAAGTAGTGTATGAATTATTATTAGTATAACACAAATATAAACAAATATAAACAATAAACTTTATTTAATATATAACTTTATAGAAATATATAATCCTTTTTAGTATGAATTATACTTATTATTTAATTGTGAATGTTCATAATAATACTAATCCATATTATAATAAAAATGCTATAAACTCGCTTATAATATTAATATTAGTCGTTGTAGTATTATATCTCTTTATATATTGTATAAAACATATTGCTAAATATAAGAAGAGACCATATCCTTTTGAAAAAATAGATAATATAACTGATGAAACTAGTAATTTATTATGTCCTATATGTTTAGATAATTTAACAGATAATTTAGTAAAGTTTAAAGCGTGTTCTCATATTTTACATAAAAAATGCGCTAATCGTTTTTTATTACATTATATGATAAAATGTCCTATATGTAGGAAATATATTTATCTTAATCCTAGACATATAAATATATAGTATTGATAACTACTAACAGTATAAATAATGGTGAATATTGAAACATTTAAATAAAATTAAATAAAATTAAATAAAATAAAATAGTTTTTTTTTTACAAAATTGATTTATTTAAATCATAAGTTATTTTGAAACATAATATAAATTCGAATTATGGATGATTTTATTTATGAAGAACGAGGTTATATATTAGATTTAAAACTTAATAATTCAAATATAACAAATGTGTCAAATAATACTATGGTTAATGTTAATAACAAAACCAATGTATTAATAGTAAATATAAGTATTATAATATTTATATATATATGTAGTGTTTATACTTTATTAATACAAAAACCTCATAATGCGATTGAAGAGAATACTGAAATAAGAAGAGCAACTCATATGTATAGAGATATAAATTATGTAGATGAAAATCAAATTGTATTAGAATATAATGGAGAAGAAAACAATAATATTAATATTATATTGAGGGGATTGGATAGAAATTATAATACAAATATGATTAATTTAATAAATGATAGAATCGAAGCATTTTTTGAAAATACAAGATATTCGAATGAAATTAATAGTATAATAAATGGAAAATATGGTAAATATGGAACAGATATAACTGATATTTCTACAGATTATATTTTACAAGAAAATAAAGAATGTATTATATGTAAAGAAGAATATGTAAAAAATGATAAAATGAAACAATTAAAATGTGAACATTATTTTTGCGAAGAATGTATTAAAAAATGGCTAACTTGTAATAATACTTGTCCTAATTGTAGAATATCTATTTATTAAAATTGAATTTATATTAATAAAGATAATTATATAAGATTTGTTAAATATGCCATATATTATGATAAATCCAAAATATTCTGATTTTGAAAGTGGTAGTGGTTTTGAAAGTGGTAGTTCTAGTTCTTATGATATAGAATTAAAAACATTTATAAAATTTAGTATGCATCCTGCAATCTATTTTATACTGTCTGTTGTAGGATTAATATGTTTAGTATGTTTATGCCAATTATGCTCGGGAGAATTGCGTATAATAAAACAGAAAAGGAATATGAATAGGAATAGAAGAGATTCCGATGATTCTGTTACGGAGATGGAGAATCATCAGGATGAATTAGCATATGCTTTTGTTCAACAATTTCAATATAAAGAAAATAATAAAACAGAAAATTCAAAAAGAATAAATAAAACAGTTGAAAGTCAAAATATGTTAAATATTAATATGAAAATAGATAGAGATAAATATAATAGTTTTAATTTTAATGATAACAAAACAGATTGTTGTATTTGTAATGAAAAATTAACCAAAACTATAAAGTGTTCTAAAACTAATAAAGAATATTTTCCAAAATTATATATGTTTCCTTGTGGTCACACTATACATAATGAATGTTACAAAGATTATAAAATGTCTATAATTGTAGATAATAATACTGTATTTAAATGTCCTATTTGTAGAAGTTAATAAAGTTATTAAATATTATTAATTAATTATATGTTTAATAAATAAATTTTTTTTATTATTTTTTTAATTTAAATAATTATAGTTTATAGTTAACTAATAAAATAATTATTAAAATGAAGGATCCTGATAAAATTTGGGAGGAAGCAAATGCGTTAAAAAATGATAGGTATATATGGAAAATGGGACTTAATCATAAAGATTGTAATAAAGCAGAATTTGTTCAAAAGATGGAAAAAACATATAAGTATTTAAAAGAAGCTAGTTCTACTATATTTAATAATCTAATAGAAGAAGATAATATTGAAATGGATAAACTTAAATACATGTTAGATATGATGCGTTCTATGGGTGAAAAAAAAACTACATATGAAAACGCAAGTAAAGATGTTGGACAACGATTTGCGGATGAATATGTTAAACCATTAGTTGATAAATTAGAAAAAGAGAAAAAAGATAAAGAGAAAAGAGCACAAGAAAAAAATGATAATGGAAAATCAATTGAAGAATTAGAAGAGGTCGATTAAATTTATTTCCTTTACAAAATTGAAAGTTTTTAGATAAAATTATTTATTATTATAAAATGGCTTTATTAAAGACAAAAATGATACTGAAACATAATAATCATATGGAAATTTTAAAAACTTCTAATCAAATAAACAAATTACTAGGAACCAGTATTAAACCGATTTATATTATATTAATATTTATGTTAACCATATTTTACGTATTTTATTTAACAACACAATATTTAGAGACACTATATGAAAATAGATATAATGATAATACATTAAAAATAGAATATATTTTATTTGAAAATTTTAATAACTTAATTTTAGCTTTTAACATACCTATTTTAATATTTTATAGTTTAAATAAAATTTTTATGTGCGATTTTTGGGATTTTTTAGGTATTACTGTAAATGATAATTTGATTTCATCATCAGAAATAAAAAAAGAGAATAAATTAATTTATTATCCTAAGAATGCGTATTCTAGTTCTTGTCAAATATGTACGGGAATATATTTAATGATTCGTAGTAACACTGTTATTAATTATAAAACAACATTTATTCTAGGTATTAATATGTATTTTATGGGTATATTTAGTTATTTATGGTGGTCTTCTAGTAAAGAAATTATAAGAAAATTAGACCACTTATTTATGGAATTACATTGTATTTCGTTGTGTTTTTCATTTATTTCATTAATTGGATTTCATTACGATTATGATATTGAAAATGAATTAGTATTAATTACATTATTTTATACATATATTAGGTATAGTTTTATAACTAGAGCAAAAATAGATATTTTAATATTATTTATTAATGTATGTTCTTTAACTCTAATTATTTCATTAAAAAATGTTGGTAATATTGATTTATATTATGGTGGATTTATTTCCATTTTATTTGGGTCATATATTAAAACAATTGATAAATTATCAGGTTTTATTTGGGGAACAGCATTATTTCATTTATTTGCTTCTATTACATTTGTACTGTGTTTTGAATGGTCTCAAACATTACCAATTCAATAATGAGAAATTAAGTAATAATTATTATTATAATAATAAATAATTTACAAAACTTAATTAAATTAATTTAAACCTTATTTATTTAATATCATTTATATTTTTTATTATACATTTTTATTCTAAGTATTTATTTCTGTGTCATTCAGTTTATTAATTAAATTTGTAAATAATGAAGCTTGAAGAAGGTATTAAGTTGGATTTTAATGATGTTCTTTTTAGACCAAAGCGTTCTACATTGAGTTCTCGTAAAGAGGTTGATGTAGAACGTGAATATACTTTTAAATACAGTGGTCGTAAGTGGAAGGGTGTTCCAATTATATCTAGTAATATGGATACTGTAAGTTCTATTGATATGTTTAAAAAATTATCGCAACATAAAATGCTTACGTGTTTTCATAAATTTATAGAAATTGATGATGTTATTTCTTGTATTAAAAAAGGGTATGACGCCCAATATATGATGTTAAGCACTGGTATTACAGATACAGATTTTGTTAAATTACAATTGAATATTGAAAAATTGCGAGAAAATAATATTGATTTACAATTTATTTGTATTGATGTAGCAAATGGATATATGTTTAAATTAGTGGAATTTTGTCAAATGGTAAGAATGATTTTTCCAAATATAACACTTGTTGCTGGTAGTGTTGTATCCCGTGAAATTACTGAAGAATTAATTATTAATGGTAGAATTGATGTAGTACGTGTGGGTATTGGTAGTGGTGCGGTATGTACTACACGACTTCAAACAGGCGTTGGTATTCCGCAAATGTCAGCAGTGATTGAATGTGCTGATGCGGCCCATGGATTAAATGCGTGTATTATTAGTGATGGAGGAATTTGTCACCCCGGAGACGTAAGCAAAGCATATGGAGGAGGTGCTGATTTCGTTATGATTGGTAGTATGTTTGCTGGACACGAAGAATCACCTGGTGACATTATAGAGGAAAAAGGAGAAAAATATAAATTATATTATGGTATGTCATCTGATACCGCTATGAATAAACATCACGGAGGTGTTGCTTCTTATCGGTCATCTGAGGGTAAAACAGTTAAAGTCCCTTATAAAGGAAGCGTTGAAGGAACAGTTCAAAACATTCTAGGTGGTGTTCGTAGCACTTGTACTTACATTGGTGCTTCTAGGGTGAAAGACATTTACAAATGCGCTACATTTGTCCGTGTTAATAACCAAGTCAATAATTTTTATAAATAAAGACCGACCTTATTTACTTTTTTAAAATTGAAATTTTTTTAAATGACTTAAAATAGTATTATATAAATAAAATAAATAAATATGTCTAGTGAAAATAACAATAACGATAATGATATTGAACAATTAACAGAAACATTAAGTGAAACACATATTTCTAAAGAAGAAGAAAAGAAAACAATCCTAAAAAAATATTATTCTATTATATGTTGTTTAGAAGAAATTAAAAGTTCCCCTTATATAGATAATAAAGATAGTAATCATGAAAAAAAAATTATTGAAATATTAGAAAAACACGGTTTTAAAAAACATATATTAAATGAAAAATTAAATAAAGAAGAAACTCTTAAATGGTTAGATAAACCAAGTTTATCAGAAGAAGTTCCAGAATTATCTTATATATATCAACCATTTGGTTCAAAAAATAATCCTGATTTTATTATTAAAATACATAATGAATTTGTTATGTTTTTAGAAGCAAAATCCGCAAAAAAAGATAAACCACTTTATAATAGTGGTAGTGTTCATTCAAACTATTTTTATGCATTATGTAGTCAAAAATATAATAAAACAACTATTTATAAAGGTAGTAGTATTATTACACCTAAAGCTATAGAAATTATAAACAACTATATTGAAAAACAACACAAAGAAGATGAAGAAATTAATGAACTATTAAAAAAAGAAGATATTCATCATAGAGGTATTAGTTACTATACCAGACCAATGATAGGTCAAAAAGGTGGTGCTGAATATTCTGATTATTTTACACACAAAAATAGAGAAAGAGATGAGGCATATGTTTTTAAATGGGTAAACGAACAAATCGAAAAGATAATTTAAAAATAAAAATAATATTAAAATTAATATTAAATTTTAAATAATATTTTAAATAACATTAACATTTTATTTACATTTCATATATAGGTAAAATATGGTTTAATTCTGTTGTATTAATGGCATTATTACCAAAATATAATTTAATAAATTTTTTTGTTTTTTCGTTTTCTAATGATTTTATTATTTTATTATATTTTCCTATAAGTTCAGTCTCTTCTATCTTTTTTGTATTATCTTTATAATTAATACAAACAAGATGATTTTCAACTAGATATGTTTCATCTTTTAATAAACAATATTGAAAATTATAACTACCAACCCCATAACCTCTATTAACTAATAGTGTTGTTGTATTTATACCTTTTTTATCAATAAATGATTTTTTTTGTTTATCTTTATACGTTTTTGGTTCTTGTAACTTATTATCTTTAATATCTGAACTATAGATTAGTCTTGTATTGTATTTTACAGCGATTGTTTCTTCTGTAGTGGAGGTTGTTTCTTCTGTAGTGGAGGTTGTTTCTTCTGTAGTGGAGGTTGTTTCTTCTGTATTTGTAGTGGTGGTGGTAGTTGATTCTTTTTTTTTAATTTTTTTAGGGCGAGTTTTATCAACTTTTCCAACTAGAATATCTTTACATTGGTTCCATACAACTGTTCCTACACTTACTTTAAAATTTAAATCGTGTAATGTTTTAGATTCTTTGTATAGTTTCTTTATTTCTGTAATATTATTAGGTGTTCCAAAAATCAAATTATTAGATTTTTTAAGAGTATATTTATCATTTTTTTTTTTTATAGTATCGTTTGTTTTCTTTTTAATTGTTAATACTATAGTAGGTTGCTGTGTTTCAAGATATGTATCATCACATTCCGTAATATCAAGAATTTCATAATGATCATAAATTCGTTGCCTCGTTTTATTATAGTACAAACAATTGATAAAACTTTTTGGAAGAACAAAACATAAAATACCATTATCTTTTAATAAATCCATTGATTTTAAAATGAATATGATAAAGATATTTGGTCTTCCATCAAACCATTCATTATATTTAATATCATATTTATTTTCTTCTAGTTGTTTATATTCTTCTTTCTTCTCTTCTTTCATTTTTTTAATAATAAAATAAGGGGGATTTCCTATAATTAAATCAAATAATGTTTGTGTAGAATATATTAGGAAATTTTCATTTAATAAAGATATATTCTCTTTGTCATATTTCTCTTTTATAGCTTCATAAATAGTTTTATTAAACTCTATACCTGTTATATTTACAGTTGGATATTTCTCATTAATTGCTTTTATGAATTCACAAGAACCACACGATGGTTCTAATATAGTTTTTATTATGTTCTTTTTATTTGTAAAATATATTTCTAGTTTTTCCAAAGTAGATGAAATTGTGATAGGAGGTGTGAAAAATATACCTGACTCTTTCTTGGTTTTTTTTGAAATTGATTTTGTTAATTTACTTGATAACTCGTCAAAGTCATATTTTTCCATTATTTCATATTATTAAATTTAATTATATGTTTATTATTTAATTATATATTATTATATATTTTATATTTTAAATCAATTTTAAATTTAATATAATAATTTCTATTCTAGTATCTTTAATATACAATTATTTATATTTTCGTATTTTTCACTTAACCAATATAAATGATTGGTATTATCTTGAATTGAATCGTTAGTTTTATTATAATTTTCCATATTATTGTTTTTATTGATTAAAAAGGTTTTCCAATTATATTGAGATGCCGAATAAAGGTTGATAGGTAAGTCATCAAAAAAGAGGATTTCATCTGTATCATTTATTCCACATAATTCCATTACTTTTTTATATGCTAGTGGATTTGGTTTAAAGTGTTCTAAATCATTAGATGAAATAATACTAGAGAAACATTCCTTAATATTAAGAATATCACACCAATAATCACAATGAGAATATGTGGCGTTTGAAAACATTATTAACGTCCCTTTTTCTTTTAATTTTAGTAATAACTCTTTATCTATTGCTTCTACAATTTTCTGATTTTCATCTTGTTTATATAATGTTTCATCTAGGTCAAAAATATAGTATTTCATAATTAAGATACTATATATTAATTATATATTATAAAGTAATAATAATTTAAATTATCATTTTATACAACAATTTATTTTATTTTTAAATATTATATTATATTAGTTATAAGTAATTATTAAATATTAAAATATAAATAAATTATGGTTAAAAAGAAATTAACTGTTATATTAGATAGTAAAGAAATAGATGATTTATTAGAGTATCTTAATAAAAGAAAAATATTATTTACAAATACAGAATTAAATTCAATCAATAAAAATGTTATAAGTCAGTTATATTCTTTTAAAGAAAATATTAATTATCATCTAGTTAAATATAATCAAACAATTACAAAAAAATCTTCCAAAAGTAAAAAATCCAATAAGAAATCTAAGAAGAAATCTAAAAGGAAATCATCATTTATAAATAATAATTCGATACTTTCTAAAATAAATAAAGTAAAGGGATATCATTATAATGAACTAGATGATTTACAGGGAACTCACATATTGGGATTTAAAGTGCGTGAAAGTTTATTAAATAATATGAATGAAACTAAAATACCACATTCTGTTAAAAAAGTAAGTGAGGGATTTGCTAGAGGTGTCGCTCAATATGTTCTCATTAACTTCAAATTGCCCCATAAAACTAGTAATGCGTATATAAAATTATGGGAATTATATGCTTCTGTTCCACAACTTCTTCCTAATAAAAAACAGCTTAATATATTTCATCTAGCAGAAGCACCTGGTCAATGGATTAATTGTACTCGTCATTATATAGAAACAAAGCGTCATAAAGTAGAGCATTATAATTGGATTGCTAATTCACTCAATCCGACACATCCATCAAATGTTGCCAAATATGGTAAACATATTTTTGCGGATGATTATGGATTCCTTAAAAAATATCCCCAAAAATGGTTATTTGGTGAAGACGATACTGGCGATATAACCAGTGGTAAAAATGTGAAATGGTTTAAAGAATATATGAATGAATTTAAAGCTAAAAGTGGTGGTGAAGGATTACATTTAATTACTGGTGATGCTGGTATGGGGAGTGGTTCTGGTATTAAATTGGTTGACCTTCAAAAAATAGATTACGCTCAAATGTGTATGGTTGCTGCGTGTTCTACAAAAGGAACTAATTGTGTTATAAAACATTTCAACTATCTTAATATGGATTTTAAAAAATCATTTGAAAGTTCCGGATTTTTCATTAGTTATTTATATATTTATTATTTAATGTTTGATAGTGTTCGTCTTATTAAACCAAATACTAGCAGTCCCAATAGTGGGGAATTTTATTTAGTAGGATTGCGTTTTACTGGTATAGAAGATAATGTATTAGATACATTAATAAAGGAACTAGATACGTTTAAAGAAAATCAATGTTTCTTTAAAAAAGAGGAAATTCCAGAAGCATTCACATCGCAAGTTGTTGAATTTGTGGAAAAATTGCTAGAATTAAACAACAAACAATTTGATATTGTGAATATGTTACTTACTTGTATTGTTGATAAAGATGGTGAGAAGAAAGCTAATAAAGAAGATAAAAATAAAGGGAATGCTAAAGAATGTAAAAAATATTTAGATAAAGAATTCATAACTAAAATACAAACCAAAAGATATAAAGAATGGATAAAAACATATCGGTTTGAATAATTAATTAAACCAAATAATCAAAACTGATAACATAAATAGTATTTTGTGTATATAATGGGAAATTAAGTGTATTAAGAGGGGTGTTTTTTCCAATGACTTGTTTATTGTATCCCATTAGATTAAAATCAATATGTTTACTTTTAGATACTTCATATGTTTCTAGCTTAAGTTTAAAGAAAATACTAGCAAAATAATCTTCCATTGTTGTTAATTGTTTTTTAGTCCATTTTGATATATCAACCGTTATTTTACCTTCGGAATTTTCTGTTCCATATTTGTATTTTGCTCCTTCTGTAAAAAATGTGATTAAAAATTCAAATATTTCTTTTACTGATAGATTTTCAATAAATTGTAATTGAAATGATTTCTTTGGTTGTGGTTGTCTGTTAAATATATTATTTACTAAATCTTCAAGTTCTAATTCCATTATTAATAATAATAATACGAATTTATTTAAAGTGTTTAATTAAAATATGCTTTGATTTTTATTTTATAAAATAAACACATTATGTTTTATAATTGTAGGGAATTGTTTATAATGTTTAATTATATAAAGGTATTATATGTTTTTACATTTTTTTTTTAATGTTTTATTAAGTATTTTATTATTAAAATGTTTTTTAATGATTGTATCATCTTCTAACCTAGTTGTTATTAAATTTATAATATTCCTCCCTGTTTCTTCTTTAATATAATTATCTTTGCTATTTAATTTTGTTTCTAAATGTTGTAGGGTGTCTCTTGCTAATTTATCAACACTTTCTTTATTATTGACTAATATTTCCATATTTTTCCTTCTTTCTCGCATTAAACATAAATCGTCTAAAAATGTTTTGAATGTTTCTAATATATGGTATGGTATATAAAACTGGTCTTCTTTAATATCTAGTTGAATTTCTTTTCTATATTTATAAAAAATATTAATTAAATATTGACTTTTTTTAATGTATTTTTTAACATAGTTGAAATTTCTTAATGGATTGTTTTTTATAAATAATGTCTTTCTTTTTTTTATTGTATTTGGTTTTTTTAATATTTTCTTTTTTATATCTGTTTCAGCATCTTTTTTAATATGTACATTATGTGAAATTATATTTCTAAATTCTATTAATTCTTCCAAATAATTTACAATTCTTTTTTTTGGAAAATTTTTAATATTCAATAAATTTTCATTAAATATATATTTCAGTAATTTCATTTGTATTAAACCATCTCCAGATAAATCTTTATTAATATCAAAATATTTTGTTAATCTATTAAATTTTTTATGAATTATTAAATCTATTTTGTGTTTATTATTATCTTTATTATAAATATTAATTATAATTGGGGATAAACATAATGAAATTATAGATATTACACCTGACGCTATTTTAACCGCACTTAATGATAATGGGTCATTAATATGGAAAGGAACATTTGAAATATTAATAGAAATAATACCGGGTGATAGAAGTGAACCTTTATTAACTTTTAAAACATTGTCATTATTAACTAAATAATAATTACTTAAATAATCTATATTTTTTTTAGATAATTTAAATCTATAATTTTTAATATTATCTCGTTTAATATAAGTTCTTGTGCTTTTACCTTTTTTTATAATGTTATGTTTTGATTTTTTCATATTTATTAAATATATTAAATATATTAATTATTACTCATATATTTATAATACTAATATATAATATTATTATATGTTTAAAAATATTAAAAAATTGAATTAATTATTTTAAAAAATGATTAATATCCAAAAAACAAAATGGAATTTCTAGACAATATTTTGTTTATTTTGTGTGTATGTAGTCCTTTTTTCATAATAACTTATATTCCAGAAAGTTGGGCTAAATGTATTGTAGGTATTATGATTTTATGTGTGTTATTTATTATTTTTGCTATTATAGCACACTGGTTTATTGATAATCTTACATTTATAATACAATACAACGCATTTGTAGAACATTGAACTTAATATCAGATTATATAAATTACTTATAAATATATAAATTATTTTTTTAATAAGAAATCTGCGAAAAACGGCGCAATATGGTGTATTTTGGCGCGTTTTAGAGAAAATACACAAAAATAGACATAATTTGAAAAAATTGAATTTATAAATGTAAATTAAATATATTAATAAATCACGATGTGGAAGAATCGTAAGTTCTTGTTTGTTCTTGGTTTTTCTGTAACGGCGACTATATTCTGCTTTAGCCTTGGTACCGGCATTGTCATTTGTGTGGCTGCTGTTGCTATTGCGGTAATTTCTAAGCGTCCTAAAGAAACCCCAGAAGAAGCAGCTATAATAGAAACTAGGTGCGGGGATGGAGGCCTTTAAAAAACGCAACAAAAAAAAAAAAAAAAAAAAAATTTTTTATTATTTCACATAAAGTAATATATATATTATTTTTTTAATAAGAAAACCGCGCAAAACGGTGCAATATGGAGTATTTTTGCGTATTTTTAGCTAAAATCACCAAAAATAGACATAATTTGAAAAAATTGAATTTATAAATGTAAATATATTAAATAAAAATTTTTGTTTACTAAGATGAAGTGGTTTAGAAGAATTTGTGGACGGATTTGTAGACGGATTTGTAGACGGATTAATATAAAATATATTACTCGTTGGGATCTCATTGGGGCCTTAGTTGGGGGTGTATTAGTTGCACTCTCGATGTCTCCTTTCTTATCTGTTGGATGCATCATCGCCGCTGGTGTATGCATGACTGTTGTTTTAGCAGTCTGTATTGAGAAGATACATCGCGACATTATTCAACCAGAATACAACCAATTGATTGAGAATTAGAGAGAATCCCATTCAAAAAAAAAAAAAAAAAAAAAAAAAAAAAAATTATTAAAAAAATTAAAAAAAAAAAAAAAAAAAAAAAAAAAAAAAAAAAAAAAAAAAATTTTTTTTATTATTTCACATAAAGTAATATAGATTATTTTTTTAATAGGAAAACAGCGAAAAACGGCGCAATATGGCGTATTTTAGCTAAAAAACGCAAAAACTAACATATTAGAATAAAATTGAAATTTCTACCCCGATACTTATGTATTACAACTTCAAAACAACGATGCTCCCGCCTTCGATTAAAGACGCACGAGCTGCAGCAGCACGAGCTGCTCGTGCTGCTCGTGCTGCTGCAGCTCGTGCTGCTCTTGTGGCTAATCCTGTTGCAAAACAGCTGTTCCCCTAATGCGGTAGTGGTCTATTTGTTGCGGTAACAAAATAAAAAAAAAAAAAAATTAAAAACCAGCAATGGACCACGCTTTTTTTTATATGAAAGTTAGTTTTTTTTTTAAATCTTTTATGCTTAAATCTAATGCTTCTAATTCTTTATTATCTATCATATTTAATCTAGTATCTGAATTATTGTTGTTGTGATTAGTATTGTTATTATTAGTGTTATCATTTTCATTTTTTATAGTTTCGCACGTATTATATTTAAGATAGTTTAGGACATATTGGGGGTTTTTGAACGTAATAATATTACCATTTTTGATTTTAGTTTTAAATAATGTCCATGTTTTATTATTAATAGGTGGAGCATTTAAATAAATATCATTTTTTTTTATTTTTATTTTATTGAGGAATTTATCACCATCCTCACGTCCTCTATATGATTGATGTAATTGTTCGTCTATGTCATTACTTAATATTTGATATAATTTACTACTGTTTCTATTTTCGTGGATTAAATGTATAACATTTATAAAATCACGTGATGATTGTAGAACAGTTCCTATAATGAGTAATATACCAAAAGATATGACGATATATCTATCATCTTCTAATCCTAAACTAGAAAACAATGCCGTGCTAGTAATAGCAGATATTAAAATGGATGGTATAGAAAGCCATTTATCTAATTTAGAATAATATTCTGCGTTATAATTATGGAGCCAACTATGCATATCACTTTGTACTCCCCATTCTTTCAATAATTTTTCTTTTTCACTAGACCAGTTATTCGTAGTTATAGAACTGATAGTGTTTGTATTATCCATAATTGAATATTGATTTAATATAAATTGACTATTAATTTAAAATGCTGTTTAATTTAAAATGATTATGATAATAAAAATATGAAAATAAATATTTAAATTTAAAAATTCCAAGATATAGGTAATCCTATTTTACAAGGCGCATAACCATATTGTTGATATATAACTGATATATTAGATACTATTAATATAATGAAAAATAAAAATATAACTTTATTAGCTAAGTGTGCGTTTTCATTACTAGATATAACTTTATCTAAAATAGTTCTGGCGTCATTTTTATTAAAATACCGTATAAACACTGTTAAATTAAATATGATTAATCCTAAAATTAATACTTGTATTATAATTCTACCATTTTTTGGTAATAAACCTTTCGGGGGTGGTGAAAATTTATAATCAGCATTATCAACTGTATTTACTACAAATGTTGTATCTGTATCTACATTTTCATATCCTATTTCATTCTTTTTAATAAATGAATCAGTATTATAATATAAAACTATTAATGCTGTTATAAATGGTATAAATATAAAGAAAACAGGTAATAGATTAGTTTTAATATTAGATATATTAAGTATTGTAAGTTGTTTACAATATAATAATATTAATATGGTAAATATAGAAACAACACCATATAAAAATACTGATTGTTTATTTGTTATCCCAATTATTGTTTTTTTATTTGAAAATCTAGATAAATTATTAGCTATCGCAAATATAACTAAAGATAATAACACAACTTCTAATAAAATATTAGTAAAGTAATTTTTAACTTCATACCCCATCTTTTTAATATTGCTTTTAGCTTTTTCATTCATTTTTATTAATAAATTAAATTTTATATAACTATATATTAATATTAATATATATTATAGTTTTAATAATTAAAAATGGATAAAAATAACAATAATAATAACAATAACAATAATAACAACAATAACAATAATAACAATAATAACAATAATAATAACAATAATAATAATAGTATTAAAAATAAATTAAAAAATAAATTTAATAATGTAAAATTTACATTACCAGTTACATTTGCTATTATAGGATTAATTTTTTTTTTAATTATAGTACTTTCTGGTAATTTTGAAAGGAGCGATTCAATTGGCCCGTATGGTAGTAAATTCTCTAAAATATTAATATTATTAATACTTATATATTTTATAATGACTATAGTATTAAAAAAGAAAATCAGTACAAAAAAAACAAATTTTTTAGGATTCTTTAAAATAGAAAGAAGTTTATTAATATATCTATTTGTAGTTTTATTAGTATCTTTATTATTATAAAGTTTTTACATTTTTATTAGATTTTAATTTATATAGTTATTTATTCTTCTTCAGTAGGTTCAGGTTCTGGTTCTGGATCTTCTTCTTCTTCTTCTTCTGGTTCTGGTTCTGGTTCTGGTTCTGCCTCTGGTTCTGGAGTTGCCTCTGGTTCTGCCTCTGGTTCTGGCGTTGCCTCTGGTTCTGCCTCTGGCTCTGGTTCTGGTTCTGGTTCTGGTTCTGGTTCTGGTTCTGGTTCTGGCGTTGCCTCTGGTTCTGCCTCTGGCTCTGGTTCTGGTTCTGGCTCTGGCTCTGGCTCTGGCTCTGGCTCTGACTCTGGCTCTGGTTCTGGTTCAGGAGTTGGTTCTGGTTCTGGTTCTGGTTCTGGTTCTGGTTCTGGCTCTGGATCTGGCTCTGGCTCTGGCTCTGGCTCTGGCTCTGGTGTTTCTTCAACAGGAGCAATTTCATCTGGTAATTTTGGTTTTTTAGATGAAACTTTCTTTCTTAAAGATTTTTTTTTCGCCTTAGTTGTTTTCATACCTTTAATTTCTTTCATCATACGTTTACGTTTAATAATAAGAGCTTCGTCATTTATTTTAATATTTTCGACAACGTTATTTATTTTTTTTGCTAATACATTTCCTCTTTTAACATTAGAACTCTTACATTTTTTGTAAAGTTTGGTATATAAACCATATAATTGTTTTAGCTCTCTATCTTTAATTTTAAACGCTTTATCTAATCTATTAAATTTTTTAATCATAACTCTCATTTTATTTTCCATTGATAATGACGGATTATTATTTAAATAATCATTATCTTGTTTATTATGTTTCATTAATTTTTTAAGCTGTCTCTCAAATTTTCTTAATGAACTTAATTCTTTTTTTTGGCTTTTAAGGTCAGATTTAACTTTTTTAAGTCTTTTCATTTTTTTTGTTTTAGCACCTTTAATAGTGACACCAGAATGTTTAAGAGATGTTGTATTCATTTTAAGATGTGTACCTGGTAACACGATGGATTCTGTTAACTTTTCTTTAAGGCTTCTTTTTAAATTTCTTCTTGCAGTCTTCTTCTTTTTTGCGTTTTCTTTCTTTTTTTCTATTGCTTCTAATTCTTTTTTCTTTAAAGTTCGTGTATGTTTCTTTTCCATTGTTTCTAATTTATTAGCGTGTCTAGTGACTTTGCTTAATTTACTTGTTAGATTTTTCCTTTTTTTTGTCAATTTTTGCGATCTTACATCTAATGATTTTGATTTAGACATTAATTGTCGTTCTTTTGATTTTAATTCTGATTCTTTTTTTTTATTCATTTCATCTTTTCTTTTATTTTTATTATGTTTTTTAATGAGTTCTTTCTTAACATCTTTAATAGCAGACACAAAATTAGAAGATTTCTTCTTTGTAATTTTACTAGATACAATATTTGAATTTTTCTTTTTAGTAGCGACCATATTTGAAAAGTTAAATATTAATTATAAAAATTTAATTAATTAATTTATTTAGTATATTATTATAGTATATTATAATATATTTTTTTTGAAAAATAATTTTTATTTATAATAATAAAATTTTTTTCTGTTTTATTAAATTTTTATATAATATTATTAACATATCATTTGATAAACTATCTTCTTTTTTAATATAGCAATTATGAATCAATTTATATTTAATATTATTTATTAAAGTATTATCATCGTTAACATTACTATAATAACCTCCTTTGCTTTCATCACTTTCATCAATATTATAACTATTTTTATTTTCAAATAATAAATTATTATATTTTTCATTATTAATATTATATTCCCATATTTCTTCTTTATAATCAGTAGAAAAATCTTCTATATTAGAAAAATCATCTATACTATAAATATCTAATTCATCGCTAGATATATCATCTAAACTTATATTTTCTTTATTTATACTTTTTATATTATTCAATGGTATACCATCTACCGAATATTTGATAGTTTGTTTTTTATTAGTTAATTGTTCTGTTATTTTTTGTTCTTTACTTTCTTTTATCACTCTTTTCTTTTTTTGATTATCTTTAATATTTCTGGGTTTTCTTTTATGTTTTTCAATATACATATATTGAAGTTTATCTAGTTTATATTGTTCATCTTGTAATTTTTTTATTAATTGCTGTTCCTTTTTAATATCATTCATAATTTTAATTTCACTTTCCTTACTTTGTATTTCTAGAATTTTTTGTTTCTTTAATTGAATTTTTTTTAATTCTAGTAATCTTTGTTCCTTAAGTTTTTGTTTTTTATATTCCAAAGTATTAATATGTGGAGATTTATATTTTAATTTAAAATTAGTATTAATATAATCACGTTTTTTTAACATATTCTGTTTTTTTTGTGTTTTTTTAGCCTTTAATTTTAATAACGCATCTCTTTTCTGTAGTAAAAATTGCTTCGTTTTAGTTTTATAAGATTGTTTTTTAGTAGCTATATGTCTTGTTTCTCTTGGAATATTAAAATTATATTCTGGATTAATTGTAATATGTTTTCTAGGTGGTGATTTTTTTTTATTTTTAAAATATTCTTGTACTGGATTGCTTCTATTTATTTGCTTTTTTTTTAAAGAATTTAATTGTTTTTCAATTTCTCTCTTACGTCGTCGAGCCTCTATTAATTTATAATTATATTCAAGTTGATATTGATTAGATTGATTATGTTGATTATGTAATTTGTTCTGTTGGTGTATTTTAACAGGGGATTTCTTTTTAGGACTTTTTTTTCTTGAAAGTGTAACTGAATTATTTAATAAATATTCTGGTGTTTTATTAATAGTAGTTTCTATACTATTTACTTTATTTACCGTAACGTTTGGGATTGATTCTATTTTTGTTTTTTTTTTAGTTCTTTCTTTCTTTTCTTGTGTTGGTTTTTCATTTTCTCTTTTAATTTCTGTTTTTTTTTTTTTTTTTTTTTTTTTTTTTTTTTTTTTTTTTTTTTTTTTTTTTTTTTTTTTTTTTTTTT
>Ga0255783_10002095_pt1 | contig 20396 bp, 16 predicted proteins | sample 011ome_22_FD_179981 | JGI IMG/M metagenome (GOLD analysis project Ga0255783, IMG submission 179981) | Coastal salt marsh microbial communities from the Groves Creek Marsh, Skidaway Island, Georgia - 011507BT metaG (version 2) | ecosystem: Environmental > Aquatic > Marine > Intertidal zone >... | reverse complement strand
TGAGGGCTGAGAAAGGAGGCGAGAGACGAGATAAGCAGTCAAACAAGGCGTCACCACTCCGCAAGCCTCAAGCCTCAGCCCTCAGGTCTGTTCCTTCACTTGCCCAGAGGGCACCCAGTTCAGTCACCCTTCGCTTCGCTCAGGGCAAACCTCCGGTTTACCATCTGCGCACTCTCGTGCTTCGTCAGCCCTCAGCCCTCAAGCCTCAGCCCTCAGCTCTCAGCCCTCCTCCCTCAGCCCTCAGGCAATCAGCTTTAAGCCACCGATCACCACAAAAACCCAGATCAAAACTTCAAACACCGTTTGATTGATACGCTTCACGATCAACGGAGCAATCAGCGCCGCGCCAATCGCATATGGCATGAAGTTGGCGCTCAAGCCCAGTGAGTCGAAATCAATGATGCCAAGATCCATCATCACCGGCACCTTGATACAGTTCACCAATAGAAACAGCCAAGCCGTGGTACCGATATAAGCATATTTCGGCAGGCCTGAAGCAATGAAGTACAACGCCGCGACTGGCCCTGCCGCATTCGCCACCATCGTCGCAAAGCCACCAATGATACCCGTGGTCGCAATAAACACCGGATGATGCGGCAGCTGATCCGCTTCGCCGTGATTGCGGCGACTCCACTTGCGGAGGAAATGCACCGCGGTCATCGACAGCAGAATCACACCGATCATCACGCGCACATGCGCATCATTGACGTGACTAAAAATCAAGTAGCCGATCAGAATCCCGACCAGCATCCATGGCAACAGGCGGAAGATGTATGCCCACTGCGCATGGCGCCGATAAATCACGACCGCCATGATGTCCGCGGAAATTAGAATCGGCAACAACACCCCAACCGACGTCTTTGCCGGCAGCGCCAGCGCCAAAAGCACTACCGTCAAATTACCCACGCCAGGCAGCCCGGCCTTGCCGAAGCCAACAAAAGCCGCACCGAGTGCGATTACGCCATATTGCCAAAGTTCCAGAGCCTGCATGATTACCCAGCCTTGCCACCGACAACCAGATTCCAAGCTCTAAGGTTCGTGCGCCCCGTACAAGTGACACTCTTGACGCTTTATTTTTCACCATTCTGCGCTGAACACAGCGACAAGAGTGTCGCTTCCACGTTTTGCCAGTGTCCTACAAAAGAATTTTCCACCCAAACTTCATTCTTCACAACTCAGCCAAAGCCGACACTGTGCTTACCATGCGTTGGAAATGTATTTGCGCCTATGACGGCACAGACTTCGGCGGTTGGCAGCGCCAACCGCATGGCGACGCGGTGCAAAATCACATCGAAACGGCGCTCAGTAATATCTGGGCCTCCACCGTGCAGATCCATGGCAGCGGCCGTACCGATGCCGGCGTACATGCCAACGGCCAATGCTTCCACTTCGATGCCGATTGGAAGCATTCCGCTGAAAAGTTGATCCGAGCCCTGCATGCGCAGTTGCCGACGACAATTCAAATTAAATCGATCCAGCCGGTGAGCGACCAGTTCCACGCCCGCTTCTCAGTCATCGGCAAGCGCTACACTTTTCGCTACTACCTAGGACGCGCTGAGCCCCGCGACAATCGCTACGTTTGGGCCTGTCGCGACATCCCGCTTGACCTCGAGGCGATGAATGCGGCAGCGCAGCGCTTGATCGGCGAGCACGATTTTACTGCCTACAGTGCCAGCCATAGTAAAGACAACGACCCAAACCCAGTCAAAACGGTTAGCCGCCTCGACATCACTCAACACGGCCAACACCTCACCCTCACCACCGAAGGCTCTGGCTTCCTATATAAAATGGTTCGCAGTTTCGCCGGTGCATTCTACGCCGTCGGCCGCGGACGCCTAAGTCCCGAAGACATCAGTGAGATTCTCGCCAGCAAGCAGCGCACCCACCGTATCGTCACCGCTCCCGGCACTGGCCTGAGTCTCGATCACGTTTTTTATTAGTAATCGAGCAGCACCACCTAGCGCCAAGCGTTTTAACTTGTTGAAACCAAACGTTTCGTTGAATATTAAGTAGTGAATCGTCTGATCAAAGCTGCTCTCGATCTCATCTTCCCGAGGAGTTGCGTGCATTGCGGCGATTCGATCGAAGCTGCTGCTTACGATTTTCTCTGTTCCGAATGTGAGCAAGACATCCTACCGTGCCTGCCACCCGCCTGTAAAACTTGTGGCTATCCCTTTTTTGGCGCGGTGATTGGGCCCAAGGTTTGCCCTCAGTGTATTGATCTAGATCCAGTGTTTGATCAAGGTAAGGCGCTGTTTATTGCAAAAGGCGCAGGGCGCAGCCTGCTGCACAACCTCAAATACCAACAAGGCTTCTATGTATTGCGCGACTTTCATAAAATGGTCACCACCACGAGACATTACCTTAACTACATTCAAGATGCCACGCTGATCCCCGTTCCGCTGCATCCAACCAAGCTGCGCGAGCGCGGCTTCAATCAAAGCGAAAAGATTGCAGACATGTTAATTTCGACCACCAAGCGCAGCTCCACGGTCGAAAATCTACTCATTCGACAGGTTTATACCCAGACGCAAACTCGGCTAAATCAGCTGGAACGGCATCAAAACGTAAAAAATGCCTTTGCTTTAGCCCCCAATGCAGTTCTAATTCCCGATCAACAATACATCCTAGTCGACGATGTGTTTACCACGGGTTCGACCCTCAACGCCTGCGCTCGGGTCCTCCGCGATGCTGGCGCAACTCGTCTCAAAGTGGTTACAATCGGGCACGGGTAGACCACTTTCATACGCTTCACCTACCTAAATTATGGCTCTCTTCGGAAAACCCCAATACTCAACAGTCACCGTCAAAAAGAAGGACATCCCAAAGGATCTTTGGACCAAATGTCCGAAAACTGGTGAGATTATTTATAATCGTGTGCTCAAGGAAAACCTCATGGTGGTGCCCTCCAGTGGCTACCACTTCCCATTCAAAGCGCGCAACCGCATCGATTCAATGCTTGATGAGGGCACCTTCGAAGAGATGGACACTGAGGTCAGCTCGCTCGACCCACTTGATTTCAACGCCACCAGCTCCTATCCAGAAAAGCTAAAAGCGAATCAAGCCAAGACCAAAGAAACCGACACCGTCATTTCGGGCGTGGGCCAGATGGACGGAATTCCCGTGAGCATCGCCGTCATGGATTTCCGGTTCATGGCCGCCAGCCTCGGTTCAGCCGCTGGCGAGAAGTTAACCCGCACAATCGAGCGCGGCGTCGAGCAACAGATTCCAGTGATCATCGTTTCCGCTTCCGGCGGTGCACGCATGCAAGAAGGTATCCTCAGCCTCATGCAATTGGCCAAAACCAGCGCGGCATTGGCACGCTTGAGCCAAGCAAAGATCCCTTACTTCTCGATTCTAACCAATCCGACCATGGCAGGCGTGATGGCTAGTTACGCCTCGCTCGGCGATGTAATCATCGCAGAGCCTGAAGCACTCATCGGATTTGCTGGCCCTCGCGTGATTAAAGAAACCACTCAGCAGGATCTCCCTGCTGGTTTCCAAACTTCTGAATTCCTACTTGAGCATGGGCTAGTCGATCTGATCATTCATCGAGGTGAAATGCGCGAGCGTGTGATCAATTTGCTCAAGGCGCTCTATCGGGCACCTAAAGCAGCAAAAGCTAGCTAAGGCGGCATCGATATGTCCGCTCCGGCCGACTATAACGCCACTCGCGACTACCTGTATTCCCTCAAATACCAGGGCTCAAAATACGGCATTGATCGTATGCGCCTGTTCGTCGATGCACTGGGGCATCCCGAACGTGTGTTCCCGATCATCCACGTCGCGGGCACCAATGGCAAAGGCTCGACTTGCTCGATGCTGGAAGCGATCTACCGCGCCAATGGCTACAAAACTGGGCTCTACTCGTCACCGCACCTCGTGCGCCAAGGCGAGCGCGTGCAAGTCAACCGCGAGATTCTCGACGAGGCCGATATCGTCGCCTACACTCAGCAGCTTAAGCCCCTGGCCGAACAAATCGGCGCCCACGACCCTGACGATCATCCCTCTTTTTTCGAATTCATGACCGCGATGGCCTTGCTGCGCTTTGCCGAAGCGCAGGTCGATCTCGCTTTCATTGAGACTGGCCTTGGCGGACGACTCGACGCGACCAACGTCGTCGATCCAGAGCTCTCGATCATTACTTCAGTCAGCCTCGACCATATCGAGCAACTCGGCGATACCATCGAGCAGATCACCAGTGAAAAGGCCGGCATCATTAAGCCCGGCAAGCCCGTGTTGATTGGCAAGCTCCCCGCTGAAGCAGAAGCCGTGGTCCGCAAGGTCGCACAACAGAACGGCTGCACAGTCACTGCCGTGCGCGAACGTTTCCCAAATGTTGATGCCTTGCCAGAGACGAATCTGGTTGGCTCCTGCCAGCGTTGGAATGCCGCGACTGCGGTGACGGCGACTGAAATCCTGAGTAAATGCTTTCCGATTAAGCCGGCACTGACCGCCGCAGCACTGCAATCCATCGACTGGCCGGGCCGCTGGCAAACCATTCAATTGCCCGACAAAACTCTGATCCTCGATGCGTCGCACAATCCCGAGGGCTCCGAGATGCTCGACGAGAATCTAACTACGCTTGTCGCACACTTGGGCACAAAGCCGATCATCGTCGCGGGCACCTTGGGCGAATTTCGCGCGCGCAGTCTGATGGCAGTGGTCAGCCGCTACGCCCGCGAACTGCACCTGCTCGCACCAGACCAGTCCCGTGCCACTCCTACCGATGTGCTCGAATCCTGTATCCCCGATACGAATACAGCGCCAATTAATCACCAGCAACTCGAAGATATTTTCCCCGCAGTCGGCAGCTGCACTTTAGGCGGATCTGGCGATACGATTGTGGTGACAGGCTCGCTCTATCTAATCGGTGAAGTGCTGGAGCGATTGACCTGTGAGACGCCAGTGCAACAGGGCAAATTACAGGACACGCCGTAGGCAGAACCACTCCCTCGCAGCATGATTTGTGAAAGAGGCATTTCTATTCAAGGACGGTTTCAGTGATCGCACAAATCCAGATTATGGACCAAATTATAGGAGCAAAGAACTATTACCTTCGCAATTATTAACCGCCCGCTACGCTTGAGAACGCTGAGTTGAATTAGAGAGTAGAGTGCACACTCTAACCCTCCTGTCGACCTCGGCGCTCTCAGCGTGCTCTAGTGACCAAAGGGAACGGGCGATTAAACCCAATCCTAAAAAGCCATTGCATTTGTCTGACAGTTCGGCGGTTTAATGGTTTATCCAAAATCACAAATCATGATGAGCGGCAATATAGTTTACTCCCTCCCGCTAAATCGATCAAACTTCCTGAACCTTGAAATGCCAATGCGATTTCCGGCAAGCAGAGCCTCTACAAATTAGAACACGCTGAAAGATTGCCAGTTCAGAAGAACCACTTTTGATTAATCACTGATGCCTGCCAACGATCTTCAGTTACTTCTCAATCTGGGGTTTATTGTCATCACCGCGGCCACTTTTGCATTTATCGGAAAGCTCATCCGCATGCCCACCATCGTGGGCTACATCCTCGCCGGGATCGTCCTCGGGCCAGTGCTGCAGCTCGTCGAACTCGACCATTCGCTGGAGCTTATTTCAGAACTGGGCATTGCTCTGCTACTGTTTCTAGTCGGCTTAGAGCTGAGTTTTGCAAAGGTCAAAGACCTGGGGCGTGTCGCCCTAATTCTCGGCGGCGTACAAGTACTACTCACTGCCACTGGCGGGATGCTGGTCGCTCATTTCATGGGCTTCACGCCGCTGGAGGCGATCTTCCTCGGCGGCACGGTCACCTTCAGCAGCACCGTCGTGGTGATCAAACTGCTCGATCAAAAGGGCGTGATGAACCGCCTGTACGCGCGTATCTCGGTCGCGCTCTTTCTGGCGCAAGACATCGTGGTGATCGCGGCATTGACGGTACTCACTGGCTTCGGTGGTTCCGAACCACTCGCGCCAATCGAGCTGCTGATTAATTTCAGCAAGGCCTTCGGTGGGATGGCCGTACTGCTCATCCTCACACTTACTGCAGCACGCTATCTACTGCCAAAGCCATTCGCATGGGCGGCGCGCTCTCCCGATACAGTATTCATTTGGGCGCTCTGCTGGTGCTTTCTCGTCGTCATTCTCGCACATCAATTTCACCTCTCAGTCGAGATTGGTGCCTTCCTCGCGGGAATCGCTATTGCCCAGTTACCAATCCATGAAGACCTACATCGCCGCCTGCACCCGTTGATGACTTTCTTCATCGCGGTCTTTCTGGTGACGCTGGGGATTAAAATGGAGCTCAGCAGCTTTGCGGCGATCTGGCCCGCAGCCTTAGGGCTCAGCGCTTTCGTCTTATTGATCAAACCGATCATCGTGTTCAGTATCTTGGCACGGATGCGCTTTAGCGAATACACCGCGTTCCAAGCCGCGATTGCCACCGGCCAAGTCAGTGAGTTCGCCTTCATCCTGCTGGCACTAGGCGCCACCACTGGACTAATCGGAGCCGATATTGTCGCACTGGGCGGTCTCGTCGGCATTACCACGATCGCACTCTCCTCTTATCTGATCATTCACAGTGAAGCACTTTATGCTGCCATCGCCCGCATCGGCATCTTAAAATTACTGCGCGCAAAACAGGAGCCCGACGGTGAGATACTGCGCCACCGCAAGGATCATATTATCGTGGTCGGCATGAATGCGCTGGGCCGTGAGATCGTCCAGCAACTGACAATGCGCAACGAACGTGTGCTCGCCATCGACACCGACCCGCAAAAGCTCGAAGGCCTCGGCGAGGCCGACATCTTGATCGGCAATGTCGAATATCAATCCGTAGTCGAAGAGGTCGGCCTACGTGAAGCGCGACTAGTGGTGTCGGCGCTGCAGATCGAAGACACTAATCATTTACTCGCCTACCGCTGCCGTTCGGCCAACGTACCCTGCGCGATCCATGCATTCGACCTGTCGGTGGTCAATGACCTGCTCGATCTCGACACGACTTATTTGATGATGCCTGCCGCCGACGGCATCTTACAGCAACGCCAGCTCATGCGGCAGGAAGGGATTTTCCAGTAATGGCCGGGGTCTGCATTCTTCTCGTCGCGGCCGCAGTCGCATTCGGACTGGCAAAACTCTTGCGCCTGCCGTCAATCCCACTGTTGATATTGGTCGGTGCGGGCCTGCATGAGCTCGCCAACTTCTGGCAGGTCGAGGTGCCCGAAGACCTGCTCAGTAATATGATGGAGCTCGGCCTGGCAGTACTGGTTTTCACCGCAGGCGTCGATCTGAGTCCACGCCGCATGCTCGGCCGCACACGCTCGATCATTATCGTGGCAACGGTGCAATTCCTGATTCTCGGGCTGGCCGGTGTGCTCACCGCATTCGTACTCGGCTACAATTTAACCACCGCGCTCTACCTCGGCTGCGCACTCTCGGCTAGTTCTACGCTAGTAGTGGTGCGCCACTTGCAACGTCGCCGCCAGATGTTTGAGCCCTTCGGCCGACTGGTGCTCGGCGTGCTATTAGTCCAAGACCTGTTCATCATCCTTATTATGGTGGCACTGCTGAAGGCGCCCGACGGCCTGCTCGAGAGCTTCTTTGCACTCACCCGCGCGATCGGGCTCGGGTGCGTGGCGGTCGGCATCCACCGCTGGTTTATACCTTGGCTCACGCGCCGCCTCAAACTCGATGACGAAGAATTGATGCTCGGTGCGCTCGGTATCCTATTCATATTTTCTGGGTTCGCCTACCTACTTAAACTACCGTTTCTAGTCGGCGCGTTCTTTGCTGGATTCTCGATCTCCGCCTTTCCGATGAACGGACTGGTGCGCGGCATGCTCGGCTCGCTCTCGAGTTTCTTCCTCGCACTGTTCTTTATTAGTGTCGGGGCGTCACTCACACTGCCACCAGGCGACATGCTCTGGCACAGCTTAATTTTCATCATCGTGCTGATCATGGTCACGGTCGGGCTTGTTTCTGTAATCAGCGAGGCCGTCGGCTTCTCTACGCGCGCCTCGATTGAGGCCGGCATCTTACTCTCACAAACCAGTGAGTTCTCGCTGCTACTGGCACTCACGGGCATGGCTTCTGGGCAAATTAGCGCCGAACTGTTCTCAATGATTACGCTTATTACGGTGAGTACTATGACCTTCACCCCGCTGATATCGCGCGACAAAATTGCGTGGTCGTTGATGAAACTCCATCCCCGCTATCGCCGCGGCGAGTTGGACTGCGCAACTTTACAAAACCACGCTGTGATACTCGGCTACGGCCGCGCCGGCCACCAAACGCTGCAAGCATTTAAGGAACACGGCATTGCTGTGATTGTGATCGACGAAGACGCCGCCGTGATTCGCAAATTAATTGCCGCGAAGGTACGCTGCATTCAAGGCGACGGCTCCAATAAGCGCATCTTGGCGCGGGCTAACTGCCGCGGCGCTAAAGTGGTAATTTGCTCAATGCGCCGCACCCGCGATGCAAAAATCGCATTGGATCACCTTAAAAAATATCCGACCAAAGTCTTTATTCGCACGTTTGAACCGGAAGAAACCGAATTCGTTAAAAATTTTGGCGGGATTCCGATCGAAACCGCGCATGCCTCGGCCCACAGTATGCTCAAATGGTTGGATGTGAATTTGCGGCAGTGATTAACAACCAATTTCAACTAACCAACCCTACCCCGCGTTGGCCGCGACCAGCTTGTAGAAATCGACGAATAGTGCATCGGCATCGTTCGGGCCAGGCGCCGCTTCGGGGTGGTACTGTACCGAGAACACCGGCTTATCCTTGAGGCGCAGGCCCTCGACCGTGTCGTCATTCAAATTAATCTCGGTGACGATCGCACCCGCCTTCTCTAGTTCTTCGCGCGTGGAAGCGAAGCCGTGATTTTGCGCAGTGATCGAGACCTTGCCAGTCTCGAGATTCTTTACTGGCTGATTGCCACCACGGTGGCCGAATTTGAGCTTAAAGGTCTTCGCGCCGATGGCGTGCGTAATGATTTGATGACCCAGGCAGATACCAAAAGTCGGGTAATGCTCGATCAACTCTTTCACAGTCTTGTGCGCGTAATCGACTGCACCTGGATCGCCGGGACCGTTCGAAAGAAAGACGCCATCGGGATCGAACGCTTTGATTTCATCCGCCGGCGTGGTCGCGGGGAAGACCTGCACATCGAAACCATGATGCTGCAACTTGCGGTAAATGGAAAACTTCGCACCAAAATCCATCGCAGCCACCTTGTAGCGCTTAGTGGGTGCCGCATTCGCGAGCAACTGCGTGCCTGGCACCGTGAACGGAGTCGACTGCAATGCTTCTGGGTCCCATTGGTAGGCTTCCTTCGCAGTCACTTCCTTGACAAAATCAACGCCAACGAGACCACCAAAGTCCTTGGCACGCTGCACTGCGTCTTCGTCTGAAATGTTTTCGGTGCTGATACATGCCTTGAGCGCACCGGATACGCGTAGCTTCTTAGTAATCGCACGTGTATCCACACCTTCGATACCAGGAATACCCGCCGCGGCGAGATAGTCTTGGATCGAGGTATTACTACGCCAGTTGCTTGAAACTGGGCTGACTTCGTGGACGATGAAGCCTTTGACCTTGGGGCCATCGGATTCAACATCGTCTGGGCAGATTCCATAATTGCCGATCTGCACCGCAGTCATTGTAACGATTTGTGAGAAATAAGAAGGGTCGGTCAGGATCTCCTGATAACCGGTCATGCTCGTGTTAAAGCACGCTTCCCCGACATTTGTTGCCTGCGCCCCAAAAGCGCGACCACGGAAAATCGTTCCGTCTTCAAATGCAATAATTCCTGTTTGAGTCGTTTTAGCCATCTTAGCCGAGGAGCAAAAAGAGAATTTCGCGCCATGCAAATCAAAAGCGGCGCTTGGTTGCAGATCAGCTGTGATTTTTGAGCGGCAATCACTGGGAGCCTTAGAACTAGAACGACAGCGGCACTGATTGAGCCTGCGGCTGAGGCTCAGTCGTGTGTGCGGTTGCGCGCGCCTGCAGTGCCTGTGCGCACAGAACCCCCGTCTCACGACCGAGGCCACGGGCACTGCGCTCAAACCAAAATCGGTGCCACTTCCACCGTATAGAACCCCCGTCTCACGACCGAGGCCACGGGCACTGCGCTCAAACCAAAATCGGTGCCACTTCCACCGTATAGAACCCCCGTCTCACGACCGAGGCCACGGGCGTATCTAAACCGTTCAGCGCAAGACCTCGTGCAAGGTCGCGATCGCTGCATCCGCAGCGTCGAGTTGCAGCCAATAAATCATATCGCGACACTTCTTCTCATTAGTGATTAGCCCCGCTTGTCGAAGAATGCGCAAATGGTGCGAGGTCGCTGGCTGCGACAAGCCAATCCGCTCGGCGATCTTAGAGACATTGCAGGGGTTCTCGCAGCTTGGTTCGGATGGCAAAATTTTCAGGATCTGCAGCCGCACTGGATCACCGAGCGCCCACAGCTGCTTGGCAAGCGAATCAAGATCGAGATCTGTTTCTGGAGTAGGCATTGACTTATTTAAGTATATGAATACGTAAATAGAACTATCCCGCAAGGGGTAATTCTAATGTCCCACCAACTTCATTTAATTTTCCACCTTTTGCCACCTTCATACTTTCTCACTTCCCCGCCTCATGTATCCAGACGACTCTCTCTCAAATTGGCATAGCGGCCAAGGCCACTGGCCTGACGTATCGCCCGACCTCTGGCAGGACTGGAAGTGGCAGCTCAAAACCCGGATCACTTCGCTGGAGCAGCTGGAGCAATACCTCGAACTGACACCCGATGAGCGGGCCGGCTGTCTGTTTGCCAAGGATAAGCTGGCACTGGCGATCACACCCTACTTTTTCAACCTGATTGACCCGAACGATCCGAACGACCCCGTACGCCGCCAAGTCGTGCCACATGCTGGCGAGATGCAGACCGCGCCCGAGGAGCTGCTCGATCCCGTCGGCGAAGAAAACACCACACCAGTCGATGGCATCGTGCACCGCTATCCAGACCGCGTCCTGTTTCTAGTGACCGACCGTTGCGCGGCATATTGCCGCTACTGTACTCGCAGCCGGCTGGTCTCCAACGCGCAGGATTATAACTTTCACCCAGAGTTCGAGAGCGGCCTCGAATACATCCGCACCCACCCCGAAATCCGCGATGTGCTACTCAGCGGCGGCGATCCGTTGCTCTTATCCGACAACAAACTCGATTACCTACTCGGTGAGCTGCGCAAGATTCCGCATCTCGAATTCATCCGCATTGGTTCCCGGATCCCAGTTTTTTTGCCGCAACGCATCACACCCGCGCTGTGCGAAATCTTCAAAAAACACGGTCCGATTTGGCTCAGCATCCACGTCAACCATCCGAACGAATGCAGCCACGAGCTGCGCGAAGCCTGCGAGCGCCTATCCTTCTCCGGCGTGCCGATCGGCAACCAGTCGGTACTGCTCAAGGATGTCAACGACGAGGCGGAAACGATGAAGTCGCTGATTCACCGCCTGTTAATGATGCGTGTGCGCCCCTACTACCTGTATCAATGCGACCTGATAACTGGCAGTGCCCACCTCCGAGCCGACGCCCGCAAAGGAATAGAGATCATTCGCGCCCTGCGTGGCCATACCACTGGCTATGCGATTCCACAGTTCGTCATCGATGCCCCCGGCGGCGGCGGCAAGATACCAATTAATCCGGAATACGTGAAGGAGGTGACTGATACGGAAATTATCATGCAGAACTTCCAAGGTCAGGAATATCGCTACCCGCTGATCAACGCTGCGGAACACCCCGTCGATGAGGGCACGCCGACCCTCGACCCGATTTTAGTCTAAACGGCGCAAAATTCACACCGGCTGCATAATCGGCCCCGTTTTATCATTGCGGTTCGGTATCCAGCGTCTTTGCTCTGGGCTTCCTCGCCTATTAAACCAGAGACAATTAGATGACTACATTTTTTGCGATTTTCGGCGCCCTCGGGCTTTTCCTCTACGGAATGAAAGTAATGAGCGAGGGCCTGCAAAAGGTCTCTGGCGAAGGACTACGCGCACTCATTCGTAATATGACGCGCAATCGATTCTCCGGCATTGTCAGCGGCACACTGATGACGACGTTGGTACAGTCCTCCAGTGCCACGACCGTGATGATCGTCAGCTTCGTGAACGCGCGGCTACTGACACTCACCGAGTCGATCGGCATGATCATGGGCGCCAACCTCGGCACCACCACCACCTTCTGGATCGTCGCCTTCCTCGGCTTCAAGTTCAGCCTCGCCAAAATCGCCCTGCCCTGTGTCGGCATTGGTGTGGCAATGATCTTCTTCAAGCGCCCTAAGGTGCGTGATTCAGGTGAAGCGCTGATCGGCTTCGGACTCCTCTTCCTCGGCTTGAGCTTACTGAAAAAGGCCGTGCCGGACGTTAAATCAAATCCAGAAATATTTTCCTTCCTACAGGATTGGAGTGATTTCGGCATGGGCGCGGTTCCGATTTTCTTCATCTTTGGCGTCATCCTGACCGTCGTCGTGCAGTCGTCTTCCGTCGCGGGTGCGATCACTCTGACACTGGCCGCCAAGGGCTGGATCGGCTACGAACACGCGGCCGCCATCGTCCTCGGCGAAAACGTCGGCACCACGATTACCGCCAACCTTGCAGCAATGACCGCTGGCACCGAAGCTAAGCGCGCGGCCCGTGCCCACTTCATGTTCAACATGGTGGGAGTGCTCTGGATGATTCCATTATTCGGTGTCTTTGCTGGTTTTATCGACAAAATCACACCAGGCGATGCCAACGATCCCGTCTATACACTCTATCACCTGGCGCTGTTCCACTCGATGTTCAACCTGACGAACATCTGTATACAGGTGCCATTCGTCAAACAACTGGCACAAATCGCCACCAAGATGGTCCGCCAAAAAGAGGGTGCACCCGAAGAAGGCGAGCACGTCACTTACCAAGCACCCAATCTGCCGCAAACGGGTGAGATCAATCTTGCCGAAGCTGAACGTGAGATCAAGAGCATGGCCGAACTCACTCAAGTGATGTTCCGTGGCTTCAACGAAGTGTACGAAAACCCCGACAAAGACCTGTCCGCCCGCGTTAAAGAACTCAAGGCAATGGAAGAGCGCAGCGATCGGCTGGCCTTCGACATCACCCAATATTTGATCTACTGCACCTCTTCAGAGCTCAGCCGTGAGCGTCTGAATGAAGTGACGGTGATGCTGCGCGTCATCTCCGAACTCGAAGAAATTTGCGATTGTGCCTACAACCTCGTGAGGCTGGCTCAGTTAAAATACGATAAGCAACGCGTACTTCCCGATGGCACTCAAGAAGCGATCCGCAACTTCTGCGGGCCAGTCGACCAATTCATGAGCTTCTACATTCAGAGCCTCACACGGAAGGTCACGATGGCTGATATCGAAGTCGCCCAGCAACTCGAAGACACCATCGATGCCTCTCGTAAGAAACTGCGCAAGGAAGCGGTGCGCCGTATGAGCGACAAGGCCAACATCAAGTCCGAGATGATCTACATCGATATCTTGAATAACATCGAAGGTATCGGCGACCACTCGCTCAACATTCTAAAGCTACTCGGTCAAATCGACTAAGGCGGGGAGACCCAGTTGGGCGCTGTTGCTTGCGGACAAACCCCGTAGCGAGCGGGTTTACCCCGTTATTATGCCTGTGGGTGCGATCCGTCCTGGCGTAAAGCCAGTCACTACGACCCCACCTACTTCCAACTACCGCGCTCAAGCACGCGAATTATTTGATCATTCCCCGATTGCAGACGAGATAGTAAACGAATGAAACGACTTATTTGTGGCGGCAGCATCTTGTTGGCGGTTCTTTGCGGACCTGCCGAACGACGTGTACACGCAAGCGCTGCGAGCCTGCCGCATGCATTTAGTTCATGGGATCAGTTTTCGTTTAAAATCGATGATACTAAATGCCGTATTGGCATCGCCTCGGTAAAGCTTTCAGTCAGCGAGTTAACTCCCCAAGACGGCAACTTGGTTGCCACCTATACCATCAGCGTACCACTGAAACAGTCAGAGAATGACCAAGGCCTGATCGTGCTGCCGATTAATCTCACCGTCGACCAGCTACACCAGCACGGTGGCGTGCTGCGAGGCAAAGCTCACAGCCACCAAAAAGGAAAAGCACCCAACACGATCATTTGTGAAATTGGTCCCCATAACACCAAGAGTATCCAGCTCGAAATCATCACTCGTAAGCGCACCTTAAATTTTAAATCACGCTACACCGTGATCGAATCGAACGATCAGAGCTAACGCGCGGCCCTAAGCACGCGGCCGGCGGATATACTGGAGGGGCAGCGTCCCGATGCCCGCACAACACCCGCGGACATCGAGACGATGTCCCTCCAACAGAGCATCCATTCGTGGAACGCGATGCGATGCCAAATAGCGGGAGGGACGACCTCCGCGTCGTCCGTATTCTAACCCCGCCATCCATCCTAGCATAAAGCCAGTCGCTACAACCGCACAGCTCCCTCAAGTCTCAGCCCTCAGCCCTCAGCTCTCTCAAGTCTGTTCCTTCACTTGCCCAGAGGACACCCAGTTCAGCCACCCTTCGGTTCACCCCCGACTCATTTCATTCGCTACCCTTACGGCGCGGCTCAGAAGCATCTGCGCCCTGTCGTGCTTCGTCAGCCCTCAAGACTTAGCCCTCAGCCCTCTCAGTCCTCTCAGCTCTCTATCAATTCCCTGGCCCGCGCAGAATCAAGCGCACACCATCGAGCCGCAAGTGCGCCTTGGCGATATGCCGCGTCACATCGGTGATCACATTTTCGGCGATCTTAATCTCCTGCTCACGCACATTCGGGTTCACCTTACGCAGCTCTTTCAAGCGCTTAGCCTCACCGTCCAAGCGCGCATGCGCCTCGGTCATCGCGGTCTGCAGTAAGGTCGATTTCTGCTCGCGCGCATGGCCACGTGCCGCTTTTAGCATTTCTGGCACTAGGGCCTGCAGCAATTCCGGATTCTGCTTCAAGCGGAACGCCTCCTCATCGCGCGCGTGTTTGTTGACGAACGCATGCGCGTAATCTTGCGAGCAATCCTGCCCGCCCATATCGACTACCACCCGCACTGGGGTCGGCGGTAAAAAGCGATCCACATGCAGTCGCGCTGGCGCTACACTCTCCAGCACAAACACGGCCTCAATTAAAATTGGCGGTGCATCCACCGAGTTGCCGGCCCACACCACGATCGAGCTATTACCCTTTTCTGAGCTCAGCACCAAATCGATCGAGCCACGCACCATCGGGTGGTCCCAGGTCAAAAATCCGATGTCCTCACGGCCTAACGCCCGCTTGCGATCACAGGTCACCATCACCCCCTCTTCCGGTAATCCCGGAAAGGAGTCGGTAAACAATTGCCCTGGCGACAAGTGGTAGCTGCGCTCTTCAATATCTTCGACGGTCACGCCGAAGTGATCAAAGATACGGTTCATGAATTGATCGAGCGTGCGATCGCCATCTTGCACACGGATATGATCGACCAGTTCGCTGGCTACCTCTTCGCGGAATGAGTTGAGCGCAATCAAGCGGTCCTGGCCCTGCCCCAACTTTGCCTCCAGCTCGTTGCGAAAGCTGCGGCTGTCCGCAATCAACGCGTCTGCCTGTTTCAGCAGCGCCGGATCGCCCTCGTGATACACTGGCCCGAGCGTGCGAATCGCGGCACCAAATTTCTCCAAATACGCATAGCCACCCTTGAGCGAATGCTCAACACCATCGATGCCCTCATGGTGCCAACGCATCAACAACTCCGTGCAGCTATGCTCCAAATACGGCAAATGCACCTGTATTGTTTCCGTCTGGCCGATGCGGTCGAGGCGCCCGATGCGCTGCTCCAGTAGTTCTGGATTCAGCGGCAAATCAAACAGCACCAAATGATGCGCAAATTGGAAGTTACGCCCCTCGCTACCAATTTCCGAGCATAGCAATATCCGCGCGCCCTCTGCTTCGGCAAACCACGCCGCATTGCGGTCGCGCTTCACCAGCGTCAAGTCTTCGTGAAACACTGCTGCCTTCACATTGATCTCTTCGCTCAGTGCCTCAAAAATTGCCTGCACTTTTTCCTTGGTGCGGCAAATCAACAGCACCTTCGCATCGCCCAATTCGCGCAGCAGATCCGCCAGCCATTTAATCCGCGGCCCATGCCGATAGTCCACCGGCACCTCGGGCTCCGCAGCGGTCGCATCCAAATCAAACTCATGCAATAAACGCGCCTGCAGTTCTTCCTCGGAGAGCATCTTGCGCGGGCTGAGTTTTTGTGGCATCGCCTTGCGCTCTGGAAAACCAGTCAACGAGTCACGCGAATTGCGAAAGATCACGCGCCCCGTGCCATGCCGATCCACCAGCTCGTCCAGCAGCGCCTTGCGGTCCTTTAGACGCGTCGCAAATTCGGCATCCGAATATTCGTCAAACACCGCGCGCAGGAATGCACTCTCGGCCTTGGTCAGCTTCTTGCCATTCAGCAACTTGCCCGCGACCGCTGCGACTTCGGTATAGCTGGCTTGCTCATCTTTAAATTTATCCAGATCCGGGTAACGCTCTGGATCGAGCAGACGCAGACGCGCAAAGTGGCCTTCGGCGCCGAGTTGCTCGGGTGTCGCGGTCAACAGCAGTAGCCCATGGCTCTTGCGGGTCAGCGCTTCGACCAATTGATACTCAGGACTCACCAGTTCCGGCGTCCATTCGAGGTGGTGCGCCTCATCGACCACCAACATATCCCACTTCGCATCGGTCGCATGCGTCGCCCAGCGTTCGTCTGCCAGCAGCGTGCTGAGACTACAGATCACCAACTGCTCCGACATAAACGGATTCGCTTCTGGCTCTGAATCTAAGATCGACTGACAGCGGTCGGCATCAAACAAATGGAACCACAGATTAAACCGGCGCAGCAGCTCAATAAACCACTGGTGCACCAACGACTCCGGCAGCACGATCAACATCCGCTCGGCACGCCCAGTCAAATGCAGGCGGTGCAAAATCAAACACGCTTCAATGGTTTTGCCCAAGCCCACTTCATCCGCCAACAACACGCGCGGCATGTAGCGATTCGCCACTTCTGCGGCGATGTAGAGCTGGTGGGGGATCAAGTCGATCCGGCCGCCGGTGAAGCCCGCCACATCGGACTTGCGCATCGCATGTTGGCGCGCAATCGTCTCGTAACGCAGGGCAAACGCGTTGGACTGATCAATCTGACCACCGATCAAGCGATCCTCTGGCTTGCTGAAGCTGATGGTATCCGCCAGCTCCGCCTCGGGCACTTCCACCCCGCCGCCGACATAGGTCAGCAGGCCATCCTCATCGCGCACCGACTCGACCAGAACGGTTGCACCGCCCTGTGAGTGGATCGTATCGCCGACGCGAAACTCGACCCGCTTAATCGGCGCATTTGCCGGAGCATACAGTCGCGCTTCACTGGCCGCGGTAAAAATGAGCCGGATTTGCTGCCGCGAAACCGACTCCAATATCCCCAGTCCGAGTTCCGGTTCTGTCTCGCTGATCCAGCGCTGTCCGATCTTAAAATCTGCCATCGCGGAAACGTCGACCAGCGACGAGCGCTTGTCAAAGGCAAGATTTGAAAACTCGCAGGTCACGCGGGAGGGACGACCTCCGCGTCGTCCGCATTTTCACGTAGCGAGCGGGTTGATCTCGCGATTCGTCCTGGCGTAAAGCCATTCACTACGACTGCTACAATCCGAACCTGCGGAGCATTCGCCTAATCCGCATAGCCTTCTGGATTCGCCTGATGCCAACGCCATGCGGTTTCGATAATCGCTTGCACATCTGGATATTGGATCTCCCAGCCAAGCTCTTGCTGCGCCTTGGTTGAATCGGCATACAGCGCCGCCGGATCGCCAGCGCGCCGCGCATCCTCAATCACTGGGACTCGCAAGCCGGTGACTGATTCGACCGCATTGATTATTTCACGCACCGAACTGGGCCGACCCGTGCCAAGATTATAGAAATAACTAGCGCCCGGCGTCTGCAATTTATCAAACACCGCGATGTGCGCCCGCGACAGATCATCGACATGCACATAATCACGCAAACAGGTGCCGTCGGGCGTCGGATAGTCCGTACCACAAATCCGAATATTCTCACGGCGGCCAGTGGCAGCATCTATCACCAGCGGGATCAAATGCGTTTCTGGCGTATGGTCTTCGCCGATGGAGCCATCCTCCGCCGCGCCGGCCGCATTGAAGTAGCGAAACGCCGCGAAGCTCAAACCATAAGCATGCGCAAACGACTTTAGAATATTTTCCACGTCCAACTTGGTCTGCCCATACGGGTTGATCGGTGCTTGCGGAGTGGTTTCAACGATCGGCAACACATCCGGCTCGCCAAACGTTGCGCAGGTCGAAGAAAACACGAACTGCTTCACGCCATTCTCGAGCATGCTTTCCAGCAAGCGCAGCGTCGCGACCACATTGTTTTCATAATACTTCAGCGGTTCCTCGACCGACTCTCCCACAAAGGCAAAGGCGGCGAAATGCATGACTAACTCAATCTGTTCATCCCGCAGGATCTGCCCCACCGCCTGTCGGTCGCCAAGGTCACATTCATAAAAAGGCACCGCCGCATGCACTGCCTGGCGATGGCCGAAGATCAAATTATCCAGCACCACCGGACGATGCCCCGCAGCTTGCAACTGGCGCACACAATGACTGCCGATATACCCCGCACCCCCAACAACTAATACATTCATAGCGATTGAAATAGCCCATTCCCAGTCGCTGTCCAAATATTAATGGCGATTCCTGTTCGACCAATAAAAAAGGCAGCCACATCACTGCGCACTGCCTAACCAAATTAATGCTATAGCTTCTATCTAACTGCGTGGGAAACTTAATCCCTCCAAACGGTCAAGATGTATTTCGACTAAATCATTGGCCTCTAGTAATTGTTGCACCACAGGCCAGCGCTTAATCAGTAACTCAATCAAAGCGTTCTTGCGGATATTCCCCAAACGTACCCACACCACTTTGGGCGGTGCGCCATGCACCAGTAAACGATCAAAAAAATCAGTGTCACGCGTCAACACTATCCAATTATTTTCGCGAGCCGTCTTCCACAATAAAGAATCCGAAGCCTGAGCTGCGATTTCAGATACATGTAAACAATCCGTATCGAGTAGCCGCACCAGCGTAAACGGAAGATTCTCGTCAATTAACAATCGGCTCATGAAACCAGCTCAACACGGGAATGAATTTCGCCGACCCGAGCGGCATACCCCAAACAAGCTAAGACATCTTCACGACATAATTGAGGAAATGCCTCAAGCACCTCTTCAGTTGAATCCCCAGCACTCAGATGCGACAAAACAGTTTGCACAGTAATACGTGTGCCTTGGACCACAGGCTTCCCGTTACAAACATCCGTTGACCATTCGATTCGATTCATCCCTTACTAATGAGACAAAAGACGCTTAAAATCAAGCTGTTTGCGCAGATGACAATCGGAGTTACTCGAATTTCAGATTCGTCCCGATGCCCGCACAACACCGGCGGACATCGGGACGCTATCCCTCCAACAGAGAATCAACTCGTGGATCGCGATTCGATGCGAAGCGCGGGAGGGACGACCTCCGCGTCGTCCGCATTTTCACGTAGTGAGCGGGTTGATCCCGCGATTCGTCCTGGCGTAAAGCCAGTCGCTACGACCGCCGCGGAACTGCTGTGCTACTTAACCTGGCGCGGCGCGCGGCGCGCAAACTGGCGCAACTTTCGCAACGGCTTACACAAGATCGCGAACAGCCCAGTCAACACGCCATATCCGTTGATGCGCCACGCGCTGTAGCACTCACGGTTGGCCTGGAGGATGTTTGTTAACGACTGGTTACTGGCGCCTCCGGTGCGCATCTTGACTAGCACCGCAGGGAGATACGCCACCCGACAGCGATATTTGTGGAGCACGCGCAGCATGAATTCATAATCGGCCGCAATCCGCAGGCTGAGGTCGAAGCCCCCGACTGCCTCATAGACGGCACGACGCACAAAAAAAGCGGGATGCGGCGGATGCCACCCTCGCGCGCATAAGCCCGGCCGATACGGGCCAGAGCGCCAATCGCGCACCACCTGGTTTAAATCATCTGCGGCGACGTAATGCAGGTCGCCATACACGCAGTCCACTGCTGGGTCGGCAAACACCTCTGCCACTCGCGAGAGTACTGCTGCATCCGCATAGACATCATCGCTATTTAGGATCGCAATCACCTCACCACTCGCGCGCTGCACACCCTTATTCATGGCGTCATACATCCCTTGATCTGGCTCGCTTACAATCGCTTCAATGCCCGCCTGAAAAGGCTCCAGCTCGGCGACAGTCGCATCCGTCGAGCCGCCATCGATCACCAGATACTCGACCGCCGCATGCTCTTGCGCCAACACCGACG
>Ga0255783_10002093_pt1 | contig 20410 bp, 20 predicted proteins | sample 011ome_22_FD_179981 | JGI IMG/M metagenome (GOLD analysis project Ga0255783, IMG submission 179981) | Coastal salt marsh microbial communities from the Groves Creek Marsh, Skidaway Island, Georgia - 011507BT metaG (version 2) | ecosystem: Environmental > Aquatic > Marine > Intertidal zone >... | reverse complement strand
TCGGCACCGAGGGTCGCCTCCTCGCCCTCCAGGTGCACGAACTCGTGCACGGCATGGAGCGGAGTCGGCAGCTTCTCGTCCGCGACTACCTGATCTCCGCGTCCTACCGCAAGAAGCGCGGCGTCGACCGTGCCCTTCAGGCCCTCGACGAGCGCAGCGACCTCGTCGACCTGGCCACCATCGCCGGGATTCTTGGGCACGCGGAGACACAGGAGGCGCTCGAGACCCCGGTGACACCCCGTGGATTCCGATTGCTCTCCCGCATTCCACGGCTGCCCGAGGTCATCACCGATCGCCTCGTCGGGCACTTCGGCACTCTGCCGCGACTGCTGGCCGCGAGCAGCGACGATCTTCAGCAGGTCGAGGGAGTCGGCGAGACTCGAGCACGGTCCGTGCGTGAGGGGCTGTCCCGCCTGGCCGAGGCAAGCCTGCTGGATCGCTACTCGTAGGAGCTCGGCAGACGATCAGCCCTTGTTGCTGAGGGCGAACGGGGTCGGATCGCTCTTCACCTTGCCGTTGCGCGCCTGAACGTCGTACCTTCCGGCCTTGGCCTTGGCGCCCTTGCCATCCGGGCATCCCTTCTGGGACAGGCGGCCGTTCCAGGTGATGCTGGACGCCACGGTCTCGCCTGCCTCCAGCAGGCTCACCACAGACTTGTTGCTCGCATTGCAGTCGTCACTGGACCACACGTGATAGCCACCGGACGTGATCTCCAGCTCGTTGGCCTTGGGCCCCACATCACGGTTGCAGGCGACAGTGCCCGTGTTCGTGATGGACAGGGTCAGGCGCGGGGAGTCGCCCACCTTGTAGGTCGAGGCATCCGTGGTGGCCTCGACAGCGATGACGGAGTCAGGACAGGCCACCGGCTCCGATGCAACGGTCGGTTGAGCTGAAGCCGCCGCGTCAGTCACCCCGGCGAGCGAGGCTGTCGGGGCGGGTTCGGGTGTGGAAGTCGAACTGCCCCCCGTCACGGCTCCCACAAGCCACCACGCACCAACCGCGACCGTCAAGAGCACCACCAGGATCGCCAGCCGACGAACCCAGTACACCGAGGACGGCTCGGGGCCGTTCGGACGCATGAGTGAGGTCACAGCACCACCGTAGTAGGCGTGCAGTCTCGTCGTGAAACGATCCCGGAGTGGCACGACACGTGGACAAGGCGCCGGATCCGTCCGTCATCGCCGCCGTCACCGCATGGTTCGACGTCCACGAGCGCGCCCTCCCCTGGCGGTCGACCAGCCCATGGGGCGTTCTCGTCAGCGAGTTCATGCTGCAGCAGACCCCCGTCGACCGAGTGCTGCCCGTCTGGACCGCCTGGATGGAGCGCTGGCCCCAACCCGCATCCCTGGCTCACGACAGCCTCGCTGAGGTGCTGCGGGCGTGGGGCCGACTGGGCTACCCACGGCGTGCCCAGCGTCTGCATGAGACGGCAAGGATCATCACCGATCGGCACGACGGACAGGTTCCAGAATCGACCGAGGAGCTGAGAGCGCTTCCGGGTGTCGGCGACTACACCGCCGCGGCGGTTCAGGCATTCGCCTTCGGCCGTCGCTCGATCGTCCTCGACACCAATGTCCGACGCGTCCTGTCACGCACGATGGACGGCTCGGCCCAGCCCAAGGCTCACATCACGGCGACCGAGCGCCAGCGGATGGACGCGCTGTGGCCGCCGGACGATCAGACCGCGGCCCGCTGGTCCGCCGCCGTCATGGAGCTGGGCGCTGTGGTCTGCACGGCCCGAAACCCCAGCTGCCCTGCCTGTCCCGTTCAGCCGGAGTGCGCCTGGCATGCTCAGGGACGCCCCGAATCCGTCGCCGGGCCCCGGCGTCAGGCCAGCTACGAGGGCAGCGACCGGCAGGTGCGGGGGCGACTCCTGGCCATCCTTCGCGAGTCCCCGGAACCAGTCCCCGGGCGTGATCTGGAGGGCGCGTGGTCGGATTCCACTCAGCGCGAGAGAGCGCTGAGCAGCCTGTTGACGGACGCACTCGTCGTCGAGTCACCTCCGGGCCATTACGCACTGCCCCTGTAGGCCTAGCTGCGAGAGCGTCAGGCCTCTGACTCATTGGACAGCGGCTTGCGGTCCTCCGCCGTCACCACCGTCCGGGTGCCCAAGGCGCGGTCCAGCTCCACCGGCACCCACTGCAGGTCTCCACCCATGGTCACCGACTGGCAGGTCGCGGACCGGGACCGAGTCACGGAGCCTTCGACCTCGACGCGGTTGCTCCGCTCGAATGCGACGACGACGAGATCATCATCACGGCACAGACCCGAGCTGGGCAGGTTCACCGCCACCTCGATGACGTTCGCGGACGTGGTCGTTCGATAGGCGACCGTGTCCAACGGCAGGCTCGACTGCCCGAGGGCCCGCAGGGGCCCGACTCCCCCGACGAAACCCGCGATCACCACGAGGACGACGAGAACCAGACCGCCGACCACGACGCCGGTGAGCCATCGTGGCCACCCGCGGCGAGGTCGATCGAACTCCCGGATGCCCGGGATCAGAGGTCCCTGAGCCATGCGCGCATCCTGTCACCCCACGGGTGCGCAGGACGGTTGCCGGACCGGATCAGGCGGAGGTGTCTCCCTCGGTGGCACCGGCCGCCTCGATCGGCGGAACGTCTGGCAGTTCGGCCATCGGAGTCGCCGTGAACGTGAACGGCTCCTCCGAGTCGTCCGTGGCGACATCGACGAGCACGATCGACCCGGACGGCAGGTCGCCGAACAGCATCTTCTCGGCGAGCGGGTCCTCGAGATCGCGCTGAATGGTGCGGCGCAGCGGGCGAGCACCCAGGGCGCTGTCATAGCCGCGGTGGGCCAGCAGCACCTTGGCCGCCGGAGTCAGCTCGATGGCCAAGTCCTGCTCCTCCATCCTCTTCTCGAGGCCGGCGATCATGAGATCGACGATCTCGATGATCTCGAGCTCCGACAGCTGGTGGAAGACGATGACGTCATCGATGCGGTTGAGGAACTCCGGACGGAAGTGCTGCTTGAGCTCCTGCTGCACCTTCGACTTCATGGCCTCGTAGGCGCCCTCGGTGTCGCTGTCGGGGGCGAAGCCCAGGGTCTGCCCCTTGGACACGTCCCGGCTGCCGAGGTTCGTGGTCATGATGATGACGGTGTTCTTGAAGTCGACGACGCGACCCTGGGCATCCGTGAGACGACCCTCCTCCAGCACCTGCAGGAGCGAGTTGAAGATGTCCGGGTGCGCCTTCTCGACCTCGTCGAAAAGGACGACCGAGAACGGCTTGCGCCGTACCTTCTCGGTGAGCTGGCCGCCCTCCTCGTAGCCGACGTATCCGGGGGGTGAGCCGAACAGGCGCGATGCCGTGTGGCGCTCGGAGTACTCGCTCATGTCCAGTGCGATGAGCGCATCCTCGTCACCGAAGAGGAACTCGGCGAGGGTCTTGCTCAGCTCGGTCTTGCCGACACCTGACGGCCCGGCGAAGATGAACGAGCCCGAGGGGCGCTTGGGATCCTTCAGGCCTGCACGCGTGCGTCGGATCGACTTGGACAGCGCCTTGATCGCCTGCTCCTGGCCGATGACGCGCTTGTGCAGCTCCTCCTCCATACGAAGCAGCCGGGCGATGTCGTCCTCGGTGAGATCGGACACCGGGATGCCGGTCATCAGGGCGAGAACCTCGCCGATGAGCTTCTCATCCACCTCCGCGACGACGTCGAGGTCGCCTGCCTTCCACTCGCGCTCACGCTCGACCTTCTCGGCGAGCAGCTTCTTCTCGTGATCGCGCTCCGCAGCCGCCTTCTCGAAGTCCTGCGAGTCGATCGCGGACTCCTTCTCGCGACGCACGTCAGCAATGCGTTCGTCGAATTCGCGCAGGTCCGGCGGTGCGGTCATGCGACGGATCCGCAGACGTGAGCCCGCCTCGTCGATGAGATCGATGGCCTTGTCGGGCAGCTGACGGTCTGAGATGTAGCGATCGGACAGGCGGGCTGCCGCCTCGAGAGCGCCGTCGGTGATCGAGACCCGGTGATGCGACTCGTATCGGTCGCGCAGGCCCTTGAGGATCTCAACGGTGTGCGGGACGTCCGGGGCATCGACCTGGATCGGGGCGAAGCGACGCTCGAGTGCGGCGTCCTTCTCGATGTGCTTGCGGTACTCATCAAGCGTCGTCGCGCCGATGGTCTGCAGTTCACCACGGGCGAGCATCGGCTTGAGGATGCTCGCCGCGTCGATCGCACCCTCGGCAGCGCCAGCGCCGACGAGCGTGTGCATCTCGTCGATGAACAGGATGATGTCGCCGCGGGTGCGGATCTCCTTGAGGACCTTCTTCAGCCGCTCCTCGAAGTCACCGCGGTAGCGGCTGCCGGCCACGAGCGCGCCGAGGTCGAGTGTGTAGAGCTGCTTGTCCTTCAGGGTCTCAGGGACCTCACCGTTGACGATGTCCTGGGCCAGGCCCTCGACCACGGCGGTCTTGCCGACGCCGGGCTCGCCGATGAGCACCGGGTTGTTCTTCGTGCGGCGCGACAGCACCTGCATGACCCGCTCGATCTCCTTCTCGCGCCCGATCACCGGGTCGAGCTTGTTCTCGCGGGCGGCGGCCGTGAGGTTGCGGCCGAACTGGTCGAGGACCAGGGACGTCGACGGGGTTCCCTCGGCCGGCCCACCAGCGGCTGCCGGCTCCTTGCCCTGGTACCCGCTGAGCAGCTGGATGACCTGCTGGCGGACCCGGTTCAGGTCGGCGCCGAGCTTGACGAGGACCTGGGCTGCGACACCCTCACCCTCGCGGATGAGTCCGAGCAGGATGTGCTCGGTGCCGATGTAGTTGTGGCCCAGCTGCAGCGCCTCGCGCAGGGACAGCTCAAGGACCTTCTTGGCACGCGGGGTGAAGGGAATGTGACCGCTGGGCGCCTGCTGGCCCTGGCCGATGATCTCCTCGACCTGCTGGCGCACCGCCTCCAGGGAGATGCCCAGGCTCTCGAGGGACTTGGCTGCTACGCCCTCGCCCTCATGGATGAGGCCCAGCAGGATGTGCTCGGTGCCGATGTAGTTGTGGTTGAGCATCCGCGCCTCTTCCTGCGCGAGCACCACCACACGTCGAGCCCGATCAGTAAACCTCTCGAACATCCTGGTTCTCCGTTCCGTCGCCTTGGGCAACCATAACCTCGGAAACTTCCGCGGCTTCTAGTGTCCAACCTTCTCGCGTGAGGGTTTGTTCCGCCATCCCCAGGGCCACGACTACGCCCACCGCGAACACGATTTGAACCGCTTCCCGGCTCAAATCTGCAGATTTGAGCCGGAACCGGTCCAGTTCTCAAGAACTGGACCGGGAAGCGGTTCAAATCGTGTGGCGCGCTCAACCGGTGACGCGGGCTCCCGGCACGGGCCCCTGCGCTCGACGGACCGAGCGGCACAGACCGGTCGAGGTGAGCGCCACCGCGATGTCCAGCGCTTGGTCGTCATCCCGGGCGAGAAAGGCGCACGTCGGTCCGCTTCCCGAGACGATTCCCCCCAGCGCACCCAGGTCATCACCCGTGTGCAGTAGCTGCTCCAACGCGGGCCGAAGCGACAGTGCCGACGACTGCAGGTCATTGTGCAGTGCCTTGCCCAGCCGAATGGGATCCCCTGCCGCCAGCGCCTGCAGCAGCTGGTCGGACACGTGCGGTTCCGCGACAGTGCGCCCCTCCCGCAGGCGGTCGCACTCGCCGTAGACCGCTGGGGTGGACAGCCCGCCATCGGCCAGGGCGAAGACCCACGAGAACGTTCCGCGCGACAGCACCGATGTCAGCTGCTCACCGCGTCCGGTGCCGATGGCCGTTCCGCCGTGCAGGGCGAACGGCACGTCGGAGCCGAGCTCGGCAGCCAGCGCCATCAGATCCTCCCGAGACGTCCCACCGCGCCAGAGGGTGTCGCACGCCAGCAGGGTGCCCGCTGCGTCGGCGCTGCCTCCGGCCATGCCACCGGCCACCGGGATCGCCTTGTGCAGGTGCAGTTCGACGTCGGGTGCGACGCCCAGGGAATCGGCGAGCAGGACGGCCGCGCGGTACGCGAGATTCCCCTCGTCCACGGGCAGGTGCTCAGCCCCCTCGCCGGAGATCGTGAGGGCGATGCCCCCGCCCTCGTGGGATCGCGCCACGACCTCATCGCAGAGATTGACAGCTTGAAAGACGGTGGCGAGCTCGTGGAATCCGTCCGGCCGTGCGGGACCCACGGCGAGCTGCAGATTCACCTTCGCTGGAACGCGCACGGTGACGGAGTTCGGGGGCACCACGTCAGGCTATGCCGAATCCCGCGGCAACGCGTCACTCAATGCGTCGGCGATCCGGGCGAAGGCCTCGACGTCCAGTTGTTCGCCCCGAAGTCCCGGGTCGACCCCCGCGGCTCGCAGCGCCGCTTCGGCCGCCCCTGGCGATCCGGCTAGGGCCGCCAGGGCAGACCGAAGCGTCTTGCGTCGCTGGGAGAAGGCCGCGTCGATGGTGGCGAACGTCAGCTCACGACCCGCCTTGGATGAAGGGGGTGCATGGCGGGTCATGCGCACGAGCCCGGAGTCAACGTGAGGCACAGGCCAGAAGACAGATGTCCCCACGTTCCCCGCAGCCTCGACCGAGCAGTACCACCGGGCCTTCACGCTGGGCACTCCATAGGTACGACTTCCTGGGCCGGCGGCCAGTCGATCAGCCACCTCCTTCTGCACCATCACGAGCACCGATTCCAGCGACGGGAATCGCTCGAGCAGGTGCAGCACGACGGGCACGGCGACGTTGTACGGCAGGTTCGCCACCAATGCGGTCGGAGGGACCGGCAGCTCCGTGATGCGCATCGCATCGTCGTGGATGACGACGAGCCGATCAGCGAACGACGGCAGCCGCTCCTCCACTGTCACCGGGAGCTGCGCCGCCAGCACAGCGTCGAGCTCGACGGCCACCACCGAGCGCGCGTACGGGAGAAGAGCAAGAGTCAGGCTGCCCAGACCCGGGCCGACCTCAAGGACGACATCGTTCTCCTGCAACCGGGCCGACGTGACGATTCGACGCACCGTGTTGGGGTCGGTGACGAAGTTCTGCCCCATCCGCTTCGTCGGGCGAATGTCGAGCGCATCAGCCAGCGCTCGGATCTCACGTCCCCCCAGCAGAGCCGACGCGGGATCCTGGTCTGCCAGCGTCACCACGCACCGAAGGCCGTCTGGGCGTTGTCGTAGAGCAGGCGGCAAAGGTCGGCCTCCGCCACCGCGCGACGCTCCGCCATGGCACGCACGGTGTGCGGCATCAGGTAGGACGCATTCGGCTTGCCGCGGTGGGGCACCGGGGTGAGGTAGGGCGCATCCGTCTCGACCAGGAGCAGATGATCGGGTACCACGTCGAGAGCCTCACGCAGAGACTCGTTCGCCTTGAAGGTCACCGGGCCCGCGAAGGAGAGGTACCAGCCCTGCTCGGCGCAGTAGCGGGCCATCTCGGCGCCGCCGCTGAAGCAGTGGAAGACAACGCGGTCCGGTGCTCCCTGACTCTCCAGGACGGAGATGACGTCGTCATGCGAGTCACGGTCGTGGATCACCAGCGTCTTGCCCAGATCATTGGCGATGTCGATGTGTCGCCGGAATGCGTGCTGCTGCGGACCCCGCAGCTCCTCGCCTGTGCGGTAGTAGTCGAGACCCGTCTCGCCCACCGCATGGACAACGTCCTCCCGTGCGAGTTCGGCGATCGTGTCGAGAGCCGCGTCAAGAGCCTCCGCACCGTCACGCTCGTGAATCCGCGCGGCGTCATTCGGATGCACCGAGACACCCACGATGACGTTCGGTCGCGTGCGGGCCAGCTCGACCGAGTGGCGGGCGTAGTCGACGTCACAGCCAATCTGCACGACCTTGGGCACCCCGACGGCGGCTGCCATCGCGAGAAGCTCATCCGGATCGGGAACGGTCTCGCCATGCAGGTAGCGGTCGTGCAGATTCAGATGCGTGTGCGAGTCGATCACCGGCGCGGCCAACGGCTCCGGCGGCATGACAGGACCCTCCGAGGTCACTCGGTGTCCTCGATCCGCGGGAAGAGGGCATCGCCCTTGGTCACCATGCTGCCGGGAGGCAGCTGTCCCCACTGAGCGACGCGTGCGATGCGCTGCTCCGCCAGCGGCCCGAGCTGCGCCTTCGCGCCCAACTGCTCCCACAGCGAGCTCATCGCCTTGGGCATCAGCGGGTTGTACAGGACGGCAACGGCCCGCAGGGACTCGCAGATCGTGTTGAGCACGACATCCAGGCGATCGGCCTTCGACTCGTCCTTCGCGAGGACCCAGGGCTCCTGTTCCGTGACATACAGGTTCACCAGGTCGATGAACTCCTTGACAGCGACGATCGCCGTGGAGAAGTCGAGCGCACAGAACGCCGGGTCTGCCACGTCGACGGTCTTGGCGAGGGCGTCGATGACCTGCTGCTCGGCCGCGGTGAGGTCATGGCCCGCTGGCAGTCGCCCGTCCCGATAACGAACGACCATCGCGGTGCCGCGCGATGCGAGATTGCCGAGCCCGTTGGCGAGCTCGGACGTGTAGCGGGCGTGCATGTCCTCCCACGAGAACGAGCCGTCCTGACCAAACTGGATCGCCCGCAGGAAGTAGTAGCGGAAGGCATCGGAGCCGAAGGTGTCGATGATCTGCTCAGGGGCGATGCCGGTGAGCTTGGACTTCGACATCTTCTCGCCGCCGACGAGCAGCCATCCGTGGGCGAAGACCTTGCGCGGGGGCTCGAGGCCGGCGGCCATCAGCATCGCCGGCCAGTAGACCGCATGGAATCGAAGGATGTCCTTGCCTACGAGGTTGACATCCGGCGGCCACACCCGCGCAAAGCGCTCGGCATCGGCACTGCCCGGCTCAGCTCCGTAGCCCACTGCGGTGGCATAGTTCAGAAGCGCGTCGAACCACACGTACGTGACCTGAGATGAGTCCCAGGACAGCGGGATGCCCCAGCTCACGCTGGAACGCGACATGGAGATGTCGACGAGGCCCTGTCGAATGAACGACATGACCTCGTTGTAGGCACTGCGGGGCTGGATCGCGTCCGGGTTGGCCTCGTAGTACTCCAGCAGCCGGTCAGCGAAAGCGCTGAGCCGGAAGAACCAGTTCGTCTCCTCCAGCTGCTCGGCCGGGCGACCGTGGACAGGACACACCTTCTGCCCCTCGAACTCCCCTTCCCCGTCGATCAGGTCGCCGGGGAGCTTGAACTCCTCACAGCCCACGCAGTAGGGACCCGCGTATTCGGCGGAGTAGACGAAGCCGTTGTCGCGGACGACGTCCCAGAAATGCTGGACGCGCTCCCGATGGCGGGGTTCGGTGGTGCGGATGAAGTCGTCGTTCGCTGCATCGATCGTCTCGAGGACGGGCAGCCACGAGTCGGCGACGAGGCGGTCGACCCACTGCTGCGGGGTGACGCCGCCGTTCTCTGCCGCACGCTGAACCTTCGTGCCGTGCTCGTCGACGCCCGTCAGGAACCAGACATCCTCACCGCGCTGGCGGCGCCAGCGGGTGGCGACGTCACCCGCCGTGCTCGTGTAGGCATGGCCGATGTGCGGAGCGTCATTGACGTAGTAGATGGGCGTCGCGAGGAAGAACGCCTTGGAATCGGCCATGAGGCGATCCTACTTTCGCGCGGGGGCACCCTTGACGACCGCGTCGTACACCTCACGCTTGGGAACGCCGGCGCGCCGAGCAACCTCCGCGATGGCCTCCTTGCGCAGCATGCCCGTCGCCTCCTTCGCGAGAACGGCCTCGACCCACGACTCCGGCGTCGAGAGCCCCGCCGCATCGCGACGCTCAGCCTCTGAGGCCCCCGAGACGACGAGGGTGATCTCTCCGCGAACTCCTTCGGCAGCCCAGCCGGCGAGTTCGCCCAGCCCGCCCCGGCGCACCTCCTCGTACGTCTTCGTGAGCTCGCGGCACACAGCGGCGGACCGATCGGGCCCGAGGCGCTCGGCCAGTGCCTCGAGAGTCGCCGCGAGGCGGTGCGGCGCCTCGAAGAACACCATCGTGCGGGGTTCGGCCATCAGTTCGGCGATGCGGGATGCCCGTTCACCGGCCTTGCGGGGCAGGAATCCCTCGAAGCAGAAGCGATCGACCGGCAGGCCCGACAACGCCAGTGCAGCGAGAACGGCACTCGGCCCGGGCAGCACAGTGACGCGGATGCCCCGCTCCACGGCCAGCGCGACGAGGCGATAACCCGGATCGCTGACCGCGGGCATCCCAGCATCACTGACGACGAGGATGTCCGCTCCCGCCTCGGCAGCATCCGCGAGCTCGATCGAGCGTTCGCGCTCGACGGCGTCATAGAACGACACGATCCGTCCGGGTATCGACACCCCCAGATCGGAGGCCAGACGCCTGACGCGTCGCGTGTCCTCGGCCGCCACCACATCAGCATTGCCAAGTGCCTCGATCAGGCGGGCCGACGCGTCACCGGGATTGCCCAGCGGCGTCGCCGCGAGCATGATCCGTCCCGTTTCCTCCACGCCTGCATCCTGTCAGCGCACCTACGATGAGTCGGTGACCGCCACGGAGACCGCTGCCGCGCAGGCTCCGCCGCGTGACGTCGCCAGCCTCCCGGATCGCTTGCGACGGCCGATGCCCTCGAGAGGCCTGATCGGCTGGATCGGTCCCCTCGTCGTCACCGTCCTCGGCGGCATCCTGCGCTTCGTCAACCTCGGCACTCCGCACGCCGTCATGTTCGACGAGACGTACTACCCCAAGGACGCACTGTCGTTCCTGCGCTTCGGCGTCGAGATGAAGACGATCGAGAACGCGGACGATGTGCTCCTCGCCTCGAACGGCGATTGGCGATTGGTCGACATCTTCACGTCGGAACCGGCATTCGTCGTGCATCCCCCGGTGGGCAAGTGGACCATTGCCGTCGGCGAGTGGCTCTTCGGTGCAACGCCGTTCGGTTGGCGGTTCGCGGTCGCAGTCCTCGGCACCCTGTCGATCCTCATGGTCGCGCGGATCGTTCGCCGCCTGACCCGGTCGGACCTCATCGGCACCATCGCCGGCCTCGTCCTCGCCGTCGAGGGAATGCACATCGTCCTGAGCCGGACCGGGCTGCTGGACATGGTGCTGATGTTCTGGGTGGTGGCAGCGTTCGGCCTGCTTCTGATCGACCGGGATCGAACGCGGGGGCGTCTGGCCAACCTGGTGCGGAATGACGGGCTGGTCGACACCGCATCCCGCTGGGGTCCGCGTCTTGGTCTTCGTCCGTGGCGGTGGGCCGCTGCTGCTGCACTTGGGCTGGCGTGCGGGGTGAAGTGGTCGGGCCTGTGGTTCGCCGCGTTCTTCCTCGTCATGTCCGTCGTCTGGGATGTCTCGACACGTAGAGCAGTCGGGGTCGCGTGGCCGTGGCGGGCGACCCTCCTGCGCGATGCCGTCCCCGCTGGGCTGGGGGCGCTCGCCATCATCGTCGTCGTCTACGTGGCCTCGTGGACCGGCTGGTTCATGTCGGATCTCGGCTACGCGCGTGCCTGGGCTGCGGACCAGCCTGCGTCGATCATCCCGGAGGCGCTGCGCTCCTTGTGGCACTACCACTCCGAGGCGTGGAGCTTCCATGTGGGATTGACGGTCGAGCATTCGTACTCGAGCAATGCACTGTCCTGGCCGTTCCAGGCCCGACCGACGTCGTTCTTCTACGACGGGTTCGATGCTGGCGATGGGGGGTGCGGTGCGGAGTCGTGCTCGGCGGCGGTGACGGCCCTGGGCAATCCGCTCATCTGGTGGTTCGGGATCCTCGCCGTCCTCCATCAGCTGTGGAGGTGGATCGCCGTACGCGATTGGCGCTCCGGGGCGGTTCTCCTGGCGATTGCGGCCGGCTGGCTGCCGTGGCTGCTGTACCTGGATCGCACGATCTTCACGTTCTACACGATCGTGATCTCACCGTTCCTGGCCATGGCCATCGCCATGACGCTGGGCTCGATTCTCGGGCCTCCCGATGCGGGCAAGCGTCGCCGGAGGGAGGGCGCCATCGCCGTCGGCTTGGTCCTGCTGGCCTTCATCGCCGCCGCCTGGTGGCTCTATCCGATCTGGGCCGGGGAGACGATCACCCACGAGGCCTGGCGGGCTCGCATGTGGTTCGCCACCTGGGTCTGACCCCGGCACCAACTACCGATTTGAACCGCTTCCCGGTTCAAATCTTGAGATTTGAACCGGTATGGGCCTGGAACCGCCGATGTGAACCGCCTCTACCGGCGCCCGGGCTCAACTCGACACGATTGAGCGTGCGGCTCCAGTGCGATGAGAGGCACGAAGGAATCCAATGACGGGCGGTGCAAATCCGCAGTTCTCCGCTGATACCGGTTCAAATCTGAAGATTTGAACCGGGAAGCGGTTCAAATCGGAAGACGGACGTGGTGGAGCTGAGGGGATTCGAACCCCTGACCCCCTCGTTGCGAACGAGGTGCGCTACCAACTGCGCTACAGCCCCTGAATGGTGTCCGAAGGGTAGCAAGCCGCGGGAGCGGCAACGTCAACGGCTACGCGTTGGCTACTGATTGGCCGCGCGACGACCGGCGTACGCATCGTCGACAACGGGAATCTCGGTTGTCTCCGCCGAGTAGTCGATCTCACCAGCGTTGGCGAGCGGGCTTGAGACCGGGCGGCTGCGCATCGCTCGGGCCGTCTCGACCATGGCCTCGCCGGTCCACTCTCCCGGATGTGAGCGATCGATCTCGCGCGGCACTGCAGATGCACGGGGGGCACTCACGTAAGTAGGCAGAGTCGTCGGGACGGCGTCCCAGGACTCGTCATCGTCGTCCCACGCGTTCCAGTTCTCCCAGTCGTCCTCGACCGCTGCCGGCATCGGCTGAGCAACCGGCCGATCAACCGCTGATCGGCGAGGAGCGGCAGAGCGGCGCGATGTGGCCGGAGCCGCAGAACGAGTCGACGCGGTCAGCGCCGTGGCAAGAACGAAGGCGACGACAGGCAGGGCAGCAAGAATAGGAGCCCACTGGGGAGCCACACCGGCGATCGCGAGCACGAGGACGAGCAGCAGCAGACCGGTGAGCGACGCGAGCACCATCGCGCGCCGAGTTGCGGCAGCCTGGCGTACCAGTTCGCGCTCGTAGTCCGGATCCATGCCCTCGCGCTGAGGGTTCTCGCTGCCTCGCACCATGCGAGCCTCCGTGTGGTCGCGGCCCCGGGAACTGCCCCGGTCCTGAGTGTGCATCGGAGTTGCGGGGGCGTACGCCTCATCGAGGTCGTAGCCATCGGTCGCGAACTGCATCTGCCCCCGCCCACCGAGGGACTTCATCGCCGACGAGAAACGGGCGGTGGAGCGCACCTCGCTGATCTGATCGTGACGCTTGATCCAGATAGGAATCAGGACAGCAGCCCAGAGGCCGATGATCACCACGTAGATCAAGCCCGTCACGGTCGGAACGCTATGCCGACAGCGAAGAAACATGGGGGATGCTTGAGGTGAACGCCTTCGGCGTGTCGCGATGTGCTACGAGCGTCGTCGCGCGAGTTCCGCCGTCATTCCGTCGGGGAATTCCCCGGCGAGGACGACGAAGGTGACGTGATCCCGCCAGTCACCCGCGATATGCAGGTAGGCAGGACGGTCCCCCTCACGTCGCAGGCCCAACTTCTCGACCACGCGAAGCGATGCCGCGTTCTCCGGACGAATGTTGATCTCAATGCGATGCAGGTGGAGCACGTCGATGCAGTGATCGATCGCCATGGCAACGGCCTGCGGCATGATCCCGCGCCCGGCGACGGCTTCATCGATCCAGTAGCCGATGTAGGCCGAGCGCAGGGATCCCCATGCGATGCCCCCCACCGTCACCTGGCCGACAAGATCTCCCCGGTAGGTCAGCACCCACGGCAGCGTGCGCCCTTCGCGGGCCTCCCGACGAAGACGTCGCACCATCATCCCGAACGTCGGGAGGATGTCGCCCTCGCTCAACCCGGCCGGGGGCAGCGTCGCCTCCCACGGCTCCAGCCATTCGGCGTTGCGTCGCCGGATCTCACGCCAACGACGCGCATCGGACTGCCGGATCGGGCGCAGGGCGATGTCACCCTGCGTCAAGGTCACCGGCCAAGGACGTGGACTCACCGAAAGGTCACATTCGCTCGGTGAAATCAGACAGCCACGACCGCAGTCCCGGGCCAATGTCGTCGCGCTCGACTGCAAGGGTGATGACGGCCTGAAGGTAGGAGAGACGATCACCGGTGTCGTAGCGCCGACCCTCGAAGACGTAGCCGTGAACGCCACCGCCCTGCTCGGCCGGCATCGTCGCCAGCACCCGGAGGGCATCGGTCAGCTGGATCTCCCCACCTCGCCCGGGTGGCGTGTCGCGCAGGACTGCGAAGACGGCCGGATCCAGCAGGTACCGACCGATCACCGCGTAGTCGCTGGGTGCCTCGTCGACGGCCGGCTTCTCCACGAGATCGCTCACCGTCACGACGTCATCCCTCGAGGTCAGGCTGACGGCCGGGCATCCGTAGAGGGAGATCGTCTCGCGCGGCACCCGCATCAGGCATACGACCGAGCCACCGTGCTCAGTGCGCACCCGCATCATCTCCTGCAGGACGGGATCACGAGCGTCGATGAGGTCGTCGCCGAGCAGGACGGCGAACGGTTCATGACCGACGTGACTCTCGGCCATCAGCACCGCGTGACCGAGCCCGAGGGGATCGCCCTGCCGGACGTAGTGAATGCGCCCAAGCGAGGATGAGGCAGTGACCTGAGCAAGACGCTCCGTGTCGCCCTTGGTCTCCAGCGCCTGCTCGAGTTCGAGGTTGCGGTCGAAGTGATCCTCGAGTGGTCGCTTGCTCCGGCCCGTGATGAACAGGATGTCGTCCATGCCTGCCGAGACCGCCTCTTCCACCACGTACTGGATGGCCGGCTTGTCGACGACGGGAAGCATCTCCTTGGGAGTCGCCTTGGTCGCTGGGAGGAACCGAGTGCCCAGCCCCGCTGCGGGGATGACTGCCTTGCGCACCACTCCGTCATTCACCATGGTGTGACCCTAGAGGATCAATCTCCGGCACCATGGTCCTGTGAGCTCCACGTCCACCGCCAAAGCGAGGTTGCGACGCGCCCTGCGCGCGGTCCGCTCCGAGCGGACGGAGGCTGATCGCGCCGATGCGGCAGAGGCGATCGCCCAGCACGGGATCGACCTGCTGCGCGGTCTCTCGCGCGACATGCCCCTGCTCGTGGCCACATACCTCTCCATGCCCACGGAACCCGGGACGGACTCACTGATCGCGTTGGCGCAGGACGACCATGACGCCATCTGGGTGCCCAGGGTCGTGGAGGACCGGCTCGACTGGGTGGCGCTCCGTCGCGGAACTCCAGTGGCCACAGGTCCTTTCGGGATCCGCGAGCCCGAGGGCACTCCCGTGGGCCCCGAGCATCTCGTCGGGCTCGACGTCATGTTCGTGCCCGCCCTCGCCGTCGACGAGCAAGGCCACCGACTGGGCCAGGGCCGCGGCTACTACGACCGCGTCCTGGCTGACTTTCCCCGCAATCGAGAAGGGGGGCCGCTGCTGGTCGCGGTCGTATTCGACGACGAGCTCCTCGACTCCGTCCCGACAGAGGACTTCGACCAGTGTGTTGACGTGGCGCTCATGCCGTCGGGTCTGGTCGACCTGGGCTAACCGCCCACGAACGCCAGCGTGACCTGCCAGGTCAGCCAGAAGGCGGCCACAGCAGCGATCGGCGTGAAGATGAACGACGCCCAGAAGTCCAGGCGAGGCCCGCTCCACAGGCGGTTGAGCTCCCACGCATATCCCGAGAACGTCGTCAGCGCTCCGCAGAAGCCGGTGAGCAGGAATGTCTGGAGCGCTCCGGACGTGGCAGCGAACACGACCCCGGCGAGCGCCGAGCCCGTCACATTCACCGCGAACAGTCCCCAGGCGAAGGCCACCACGAAGGTGACGCCCGACATCCGACTGGTAACCCAGCGTTCCAGCAGGAACCGCAAGGGGGCACCCAGCGCTCCACCCAGGGCCACGGCCAGCACCATCGTCATGGTGCGCGCCCCTCACGACGGACCAGCCCACGACCGACCGCCACAGCGACGAGCCCCGCCGTGAAGGTCGCGGCGACGTAGGACAGGGCCGACAGCACCTGACCCGCCTCCAGCAACTGTCCTGTCTCGAGCGCCAGCGCGGAGAACGTGGTGAAACCGCCCAGCACGCCGGCGATGAGAAAGGGACGCAGCAATGGGGGTCCCTGAGCCACGCGCGCGGACGTCGCGAGAATGCCGATGACGAAGGCGCCGACCACATTCACGGTCAGGGTCGCCCACGGCCAACCCATGGGACCTGACTCCGGGAGCAGTTCCTCCACACCCCAACGACCGAGAGCACCGAGGGCGCCGCCGAGCGCAACGACGAGATACAGGACCACACGCCCACGGTAACGACACCGCCACCGGATTGGACGACACGGCCGACACAGGGCAGAATTAGCACTCGCGAACGACGAGTGCCAGCAGAGCTGGCCGCCCCTGGAGGATCGGTGCCCACCTACGAGTACTCCTGCCCGACGTGCGACGCCACGCATGAGGTGCAGCAGAAGATGACGGACCCCACGCTCACCGAGTGCCCCATCTGCGGTGACACTGGCGTGCGCAAGCTCTTCTCCGGCGTAGGCGTGCACTTCAAGGGCTCGGGCTTCTACCGCACGGACTCCCGGAGCTCGTCAGAGTCCGGCGGCTCCTCGAGCAAGTCCAGCAGTTCAGGGTCGAGCGGCTCGTCAACGTCCTCCGGATCCGGATCATCCACGACGTCAGGATCGGGTGGGTCAGGGTCAACGTCGTCCGGTTCGAGCAGCTCGTCGGGCTCCAGCACGAGTGGTTCGGGCTCGTCATCGAAGTCGAGCTCGTCGTCCAGTTCAGGATCCTCCTCGTCCTGACCTGTGGACAGCCGTTCGACGGGCATCACCAGGTGACCTAGCGTCGGGGTCATGCCCATCGCCCGCGATCCCCGATCCCTCCTGCGTCGTGCACGCACTCGCTACCGGCGACCCCTCGCTGCCGGCATCGCCGGCCTCGCCACCCTGATCGCCCTCACCGCTGCACGCACTGACACACCGCCTTCTCCTTCGCCGCCGTCGACGGAGATAACGACTCGGGCGGGGGACGTCCGTGTCCCCGTGCCGATTCGGGCAGGGGCCGCCTCCCTGCAGGTCGGGGACCTGCTCGACCTGGTCGCCGTCGAGGGCTCAGCCACTCGTCAGGTGGCCACGAATGCCCTCGTCGTCGAGGGGTCGTCCTCAGGGTCTCCTCTCGGCGCAACCGGCGCCGTCATCCTTGTGTCCGTGCCGCGAGAGCAGGCACTGGAGCTCACCCTCGCCGCGGCACAGTCGCCGCTCTCGGTGCTGCTGCACTCGAACCGTTCAGCGGCAGGGCTAGATTCTGGTCTCTAGCGCGGAGTCAGGACTCCGCCTGACTCTGGGGGTCGCCATGATCAAGGGCTTTCGCGATTTCATCGTGCGGGGCAACGTCATCGATCTCGCCGTCGCCTTCGTGGCAGGCGCGGCTTTCACCGCGCTCGTCGGCAGCTTCTCCAGCGCACTGGTCGAGCCGCTCATCGGCATTGCGCTGGGAGGTGGCATCGACGCAGGCTCCTTGGAGATCAACGGCCAGGTCATCGACTTCACGGCACTGATCAATGCCCTGATCACGTTCGTGATCACGATGGTTGTCCTCTACTTCATCTTCGTTGCGCCGATGAATGCGTGGCGCAAGCGCACAGAGGTGGCCGAGGACGGCGCGGTCGAGGATGCCGGATCCACCGAAACCGAACTCCTGGTCGAGATCCGGGATCTCCTGCGCGCCCAGCGAGAGGACTCGTAGGCCTCAGCCTCCGTGGTGCGGCGGCACGTCAGCGAGAAGCTGAGCGTCCGTGCTGCCGAAGCCGCCCGCCTCGTCCGACGTCACGTCGGGCAGGAGCGGCGACTCGTGCGCCGCAACCGAGTCCGAGACGGACCCCAGCTCCGTCAGCGATGCGTCGATCGCCTCCGCCAGCCGCTGAAGCTCTTCGCGGGTGATGACGAAGGACGGGGAGATCTGCAGGGAGCCGTCGACGAGCGGTCGCGTGAGCACCCCTCGACTTCGCAACGCTCCGACCAGGCGCGGCATCGTCGTGGGATCAGCGGCGAGGATCTCGGGGTCGATGGTGACAGCCGCCAGCAGTCCCGCCCCCGAGCGAACGTCGGAGACCCAGGAGTGCGACCGCAGGTCGACCAGCGACGCGGTCAAGGCGATCTGGAGCCCCGCCACTCGCTCGACCAGCGCCTCCGACTCGAGGATGTCGATGTTGACCATCGCCGCGGCAGCAGCACCCGCATGGCCCGAATACGTGTAGCCGTGGCGCCACAGATTCCCCGGCGACGACCAGAACGGTGTCGAGACGCGCTGCCCGACGACGACGGCACCCATCGGGGCGTAGCCGGAAGTCAGGCCCTTCGCCGCAAGCACGATGTCCGGGTCCAGACCCTGCGACGCGAACCACGAGCCGGTGCGCCCGAATCCAGTGATGACCTCGTCGGCGACGAACAGGACACCGCGCTCACGGCAGATCTCGCGGACGGCATTGAGGTAGCCCGGAGGTGGCAGGAACACTCCGCCGGCCCCGATGACAGGCTCGCAGAAGAAGGCCGCCACTCGATCGGCACCGATCCGGTCAATGGTGGCCGCCAGTGCCTCGGGGTCGTCCCATGGGACGTTGGCGATGCCGGGTTCGAGCGGTCCGTATCCCTGGCGATTCGCCGGGATGCCTGCGAGGGACGTGCCACCCAGATGCATGCCGTGATAGGAGCGATCCCGGGTGATGACGACAGTGCGCTCCTCCTGCCCGAGCACCTGCCAGAAGTGACGTACGAGCTTGAGGGCCGTGTCGACGCTGTCGCTGCCCCCGCTCGTGAAGAAGACCTTCGCGTCGTCCATCGGAGCAAGCGCTGCGACCCGGTCAGCCAGATCCAACGTGACTCGCGTGGCAAGGTCACCGAAGGACGAGTAGGAGGCGATCGTCGACATTTGACGGGCAACAGCCTCAGCGATCTCGGTTCGCCCATGGCCGACATTGCAGTACCAGAGTGCTGCAGTGGCGTCGAGATACTCCTTGCCATCCTCGGACGTCACCCAGGCACCTGAGCCCGACTCGAGAACCAGCTCGTGGCCGGCGACCACGGCCATGTTCGCGAAGGGATGCCAGAACGATGTCATGCGCGCAACTTACGACCACTGTCAAGGGGCGATAGCGTCAGGATCATGACAGGACGAGTGATCTGCTTTGGGGCCACCGGCTACACCGGACGACTCACCGCCGAGGCGATGGTGCGGGCCGGACTGGCGCCCGTCCTCGCTGGGCGGTCGGCCGATGCCCTCGTGAAGCTGACGGGTGACCTTGCCGGCCTCGGACCAATGGACAGGCCGGCCACGTGGCAGGCGGCCGATGCCCTGGATCACGAGAGCGTCAGAGCTCTGGTCCAATCCCCGGACGACGTCCTCGTGTCGACCGTAGGGCCCTTCTCCCGCTTCGGGCGAGCGGCGATCGAGGCCGCAATCGACACCGGCTGCAGCTATGTCGACTCCACCGGCGAGCCTGGATTCATCAGGCACGTGTTCGAGGTTGACGGCCCGCGAGCCGAGGAGACCGGTGCGCGCCTGCTGACCGCGTTCGGCTATGACTACGTGCCGGGAAATCTCGCCGCTGTCCACGCTCTGGCTGATGCTGAGTCCGCCGGACGGGCACCCACCAGCGTCGAGGTGGGCTACTTCGTCCGGGGTGGGATGGGGATGAGCAGCGGCACGCGAGCGAGCATGGCGGGGGTGCTCAATGAGCCTCCCTTCGCGCGACGCAATGGCGAACTGGCTGCAACAGCGGGCGAGGTCATGACGTTCGACGTTCGCGACAAGCAACGTGATGCCCTACCCGTCGGCGGAAGCGAGCACTTCACCATCCCTCGAATCGATGAACGCATTCTCGACGTCAGCGTCGGTCTCGGCTGGGCCGGTAGCTGGACGCGCACGGCCCACCGCGTCGGTTCAGCTGCAGCCTGGAGCGCTGGGCTGCCCGGCGTGGGCAAGGCCGTTCGAGCCGGTGTCGAGAAGGCAACGAGCGGAGAGACCGGGATTGGTCCGACGGCCGAGGAGCGCGCGTCGGCACGTACCCTGGTGGTCGCTAGGACCAAGGACGGCGTGGGCCGGGTGCTCAGCCAGGCGGTCGTCGAGGGCATCGGGCCGTATGACCTCACCGCCGAACTCCTCGCGTGGGGCGCCGCGATGCTCCTGACCGGCAAGGCCCTGCACACCGGCGCCCTCGGGCCGGCCGACGCATTTGGATCGCAGGCCCTGATCGAAGGGTGCGACCTGATCGGCCTGCGACGTGTCGACTGACGTGCTGGAGACCTTCACCGAGGAGGAGTGGCGGGCGCGGGCACAGGCGCATCAGGCGCGCGTCGAACCGTGGGTCGCCCCGCGACGCGAC
>Ga0255783_10002064_pt1 | contig 20532 bp, 25 predicted proteins | sample 011ome_22_FD_179981 | JGI IMG/M metagenome (GOLD analysis project Ga0255783, IMG submission 179981) | Coastal salt marsh microbial communities from the Groves Creek Marsh, Skidaway Island, Georgia - 011507BT metaG (version 2) | ecosystem: Environmental > Aquatic > Marine > Intertidal zone >... | reverse complement strand
CTATTGACCATTTTCTGCCCGTATAATTTACGGCCTTCTTCATTAAAAGTGGTAATTACTGTGTAACGTTTCATATGGGTATTTAACCTTTGATCAATAACATAGCATATTATCCTGCTCAGTGTGCTCTGAATAGCAAACCAATCATGGAAGCATTTCTAAATAGCTGTCGAGGTGCCGGTATTACACCTGTTGAAAACAGCCTCGATTGTGATGCTGTTGTTATATGGAGTGTACTATGGAATGGCAGAATGAGCAAGAACAAACGGATATATGAACACTATCGGGCACTCAAAAAGCCGGTTGTGATTATTGATGCTGGTGCATTAGAACGTGAAGTTACTTGGAAAATTGCAGTTAACAACATCACCTCTGAAGGATACTATGGTCATACTGAAAACTTAGATTATGATCGACCTAACAAACTTGGTATTAGTTTACAGAACAACAAACTTAACGACAAAATATTAATTGCTGCCCAACACAACAAAAGTCTACAATGGGAGGGCATGCCCAGTCTGGAAGATTGGACTGTGGATCTAATACACAAAATAAGAAGATATAGTGATAGGCATATTGTTGTAAGATATCATCCACGTTGTCCATTTTTTATTCCAACTCAACGTTTTAAAATGTTGTTGATGAACAAAGTTATAGAAAACTGTACACTAGAAACACCAATGCAAATTGAAAGCACCTACGATGCATTCAACATTGATTATAACTATCATTGCGTAATAAATCATTGCAGTGGCCCTGGTATCAATGCAGTAATTGCTGGTTCTAATATAGTAGTAGATACCAAAAGTCTAGCCTACCCAATGAGTATTGCGTTAGAACAAATACAAAATCCTCCAACCAAAGACAGAAAACAATGGTTAGTAGAAATTTGCCATACAGAATATACAGTAGATGAGATAGCAGAAGGTCAATGGCTAAAAAGATTAAAAGACTCACTAGTGTAGCTGACACAATCGATTGTGCTTGCCTAATACATGACACTCTCTACGACTGGAGTTATGTTGATAAACTCTATCGCAGTTTAGAGCGTAATCTTACTCCAACAGTTAGAATGCATGTGTTTACTGAAAGCAACAGGTTTGTGCCAGCAAATTATATACGTCATGATTTAGAAGAATGGGAAGGTGTTAGAGGTCCTAAACGTAGTTGGTGGTATAAGATACAACTGTTCAACAGTAAACATTGGAATTCACAATGGTCACAGATGTTGTATTTTGATTTAGATTCTGTAATCACAGGCAATCTGGATTGGTTATGGAATGTTAATCGAGATAAATTTTGGGCCGCGAGAGACTTTCAATATCTAATGAAAAGCAGTAGATGGAAAATAAACAGCAGTGTAATGTGGTTTGATCCATACAAATACAATTATGTATACACAGACTTTGATTTAAAACAGATCGTAAACAACCCTCGATGTCCATGGCATGGTGATCAAGACTATATTTTCAGCAAGGTAAAAGACGACGTAAGTTACTACAGCTCTGAGCAAATAGTCAGTTATCGGTGGCAAGTCAAAGAAGGTGGAATGGATTTTAGATATAGAAAACCTTTAAGTCCAGGTGGAAGCAGTGTACTTGACCCTAAAACAAGTATTGTAATTTTTCATGGAAATCCAAAGCCACACGAGATACATGATAATTTAATTTTGGCACATTGGAGGTAAATAACTGTATAGTTTTATAAAACAAAGGAATATGAAAAATGGCAACAAGAAAATTCAAAGTTGAAGGTTGGAATCACGACGCTGGAACAACTGCAACTGTAACAATGGGAGGCACACAAGTTTTTAGTGGTGCAATTACCACCGCGGTTGTTAATCCATATGACGGTGTAAATGCACCAGCAGATGATGGCCCTCACTTTATATTGTCATGGGATTATACTAATTCAGATGACACAGCTGAACAAGAAGTTGCTTGTAGTATAGAAATCACTGCCGGAAGTGCATCTATTGGCACTGTGCTTGTGAGTTCTGGAGATACAAATTCTGCTACTTATCCAGCTGATGCACTCCCAGGTATAGTAGAAGTTGACAGTACATGGTACTATCTAGGAACTAATACTATTCCATATGGTGATGGTTCAGAATCTGCTATTCCAGAGAAAAAGAACATACTCATTGACGGTGCGGCTCCAGTATTGACTGCAACAACCGCAGAAGAAGGTGGACTTCCAACTGGTGGTGTAGATAATCCAACGTTTTCTAGTTGGACATTTTTACTAGAAAATGGATCTACAATAGCATGGACTCAACGCATTCCTGCTGAAATAGCTGAATATATACCTCCGGCACCGTAAATAAAATTTAAGCCTTGTGATACTTGCATAAATAAAAGTAACAAAAGAATTCGCAAGTTGGGATAAGGCGCCAACATGTTCGTTTAGTAAACTAAACGGTTTTTAATCAGATCGTCCACTTGTTGGGCGATTTTTTTTGACCAAAATAAACAAAAAGGTTGACATTAACACAAACCATGCTATTATAAAGCATAGTTAGAAAAAAGGAACAACAAATGACATAGCGATAGTAAACACCAAGGTATGTGATGGACAATGAAATAGAGAGAAGCATATCGAGATTTACAAGTTAGGTACAACTCAGGGAATCGTTGGTGTAGTATAGATAGTACCCAACTTAGTCAAAAGGGGCACAGCTCGGCTAAGTTGATGTATTGAGAAGCCCCTTTAATTTTTTATTTTACAGGAGCAAATATGTCAGACGAATCTACCATTAAAGAAATAGACTTTACACCAAGAAAGAGCAAAGATCCAGAGTTACAAGAAGCCTATGACGAGTACTTTGCAAAAGGTGGTAAAGTCACAGTATGTGTTGCTAATGCAAGAACAGAAGGTGCAGCAACAAATCCTTGGCAAAAAACTAAAAAGAAAAAGGAAGAAAAATAATGTTGTATTATGTGTTAGGTGAATGTGCTGACTCAGGTGAATTTGAAATTTGGGAAGGTTTGACTGCAAGTGAGTGCATTGCAGTAAGAAATGAGTACATCAAAAGAGGTCTTAAAACTAGATCAGGAAAAATGTCTGAATTTATTGCTAAAACAGGGTAGGTATCAATGTTCAAATGGATTAAACAACAGTGGCAAGAAATAGTCGACGCATACACCGAAGGCAGAGATGAAATGCAAAAAAAAGTTGCAGGTAAAGACTATAAACCATCAAAGAAAAAGAAAAAATAGGTTGACTTACAACTTATATGTGTTAAGCTGTTTATACAGTTAGAAAACAACATTGCATAGGAGAGCTAGAATGCAAATGAAAAAACAGGATTCCAAGACTATTAAATTTGAAACTGATCAGCAGGTTATGGACCGTATTGCTACTCGTTTCAGTATACTACACGATATGACCAAAGCAGTGATTGCTGGTGATGTAAGAGCTATGATTGTTACCGGACCTCCAGGAGTTGGTAAAAGTTTTGGCGTAGAAAAAGAACTAGACAAAAGTTCAATGCTGGATAGCATTGCAGGCAGACCTATCAAGTATGAGGTTGTAAAAGGTGCGATGACTGCACTAGGTTTGTATGCAAAACTATATGAACATGCAGATGCAAATCATGTGTTGGTATTTGATGATTGTGATAGTGTGCTAATGGACGAACTAAGTCTTAACATACTAAAGGCTGCACTTGATTCAGGAAAGAAACGTGTTCTACATTGGAATGCGGATAGTGCAAAACTTAGAAGTGAAGGTATTCCTAACAAGTTTGAATTCAAAGGTGGTGTAATTTTTATTACCAACGTAAAGTTTGAAAATGTTAGAAGTAAAAAACTACAAGATCATTTAGAAGCATTGCAATCCAGATGTCATTATTTAGATCTTACACTTGATACTATGAGAGACAAGTTCTTACGTATCAAACAGATATGTTCAACAGGCGAACTGTTTAAGGACTATGATATGTCACAAGATGCACAGGATCAGGTTATTAACTTCATGGACGAAGTTAAGGATAAATTAAGAGAAGTAAGTTTGAGAATGGCGTTGAAGATAGCAGATCTCACAAAGGTAAGTCCTAATTGGAAAGAACTTGCTGAAAACACTGTGATGAGGCGTAGATAGAATAGGTTGTCATATCAGATCTAGCTCCTGGACAACCTAAGAGCAGGCAGTTTACGGACTGCCTGCTTCCTTTATGGATAATTATTATTATGAAATGTTTAGTAGTTGGTGCAAGTATAAGTCAAGGTTATGGACTAGAACACGAAAGACTAGACCATAGACTATGGGTCAATCAGCTTGTTAAAAATATATCAGATGAAATATCAGTTATCACCAATGTAAGCAATGCTGGCGATGATAACTTTCAAATATTTAAAAAAGCCTGTACAGAGTTAAGCAAAAATATTTACAATACAGTAATAGTCTGTTGGCAAAATATTCCAAGGACAAATTATTTTTTTGGTTTAGAAACATACAACACAAGGTTTGCTATCATAGGATCACAAACGCCTTATGATATTAATTTAAACAACAATACAAAAATATCAAAATCTCAACTGTCTACCATGCGAAAAAATCTTATTGCATACTATAATCATCACTGGGATTTAGCCAATCTTGTATTCTATGTTAACACTTTGATACAAATAACTAAACACCAGAAAGCTGATATTAGATTTGTAAATTATAATTTGCCTTGGAATCACTATAAATTTTTTGATAGAATATCGTTTACAACTCCTAGCAGTCTTGATCCTTTTACACTTGAATTATTGCAAAGTGATCAACGTAATGATGGAGAATCATTGGAAATTTATGAAATGATACATGATTGTTATAACGAACTTGGAGGAATACAAGAAAATCATTGGTTAAACTTGTATGAACCTTTACGTAGTAAACAAGTTGATATTGTATTACCTGATGAACCACACCCTGGATACAAAAGTCAACAAATATTCACAGATCTTCTTACACAAAGATATTCAGAATCATTGACAACATTCAAAAATACTTTATAATAAGAGTATGAGAACTGCAACACTAATAATAAACGATGAAGTGAATCTTAAAATATCGGGCTTAGAACTTGATGTTCGAAAAAAACTTGTGAATACGTTCAAGTACGATGTGCCACATGCTCGATACTTGCCGGCAGTAAGATTAGGACGTTGGGACGGTAAGGTTGCATACTTTCAAATGGGTGGTAGTACCTACTTAAATCTATTGCCTGATATCATTCCTATACTAGAAGATTTTAACTACGATATTGATATACAAGATAACAGAGAATACCAAACAGTATTCCGTTTTGATTCGGTTGCAGAAGATACTTACAGTGACATTATGTGGCCGAAAAATCATCCTGCATCCGACACTCCTATTGTGCTAAGAGACTACCAAGTAGAGATAATAAACAGTTTCTTGCAAAATCCACAATGCATACAAGAAGTAGCCACTGGTGCTGGTAAAACAATCATGACTGCTAGTTTAAGTGAACGTGTAGAAAACTACGGACGTAGTATTGTAATAGTTCCTAACAAAAGTTTGGTTACACAAACAGAAGCAGACTATGCAAACATGCAACTTGATGTTGGTGTTTTCTATGGTGACAGAAAGGAATTTGGACACAAACATACTATATGCACATGGCAAAGTCTAAATGTGTTACTTAAAAATACCAAGAATCAACGTGTTGATATTACCATACATGAATTCTTAGAAGATGTAGTTTGTGTGATAGTTGACGAAGTACACATGGCCAAAGCAGATGCACTGAAAACACTGTTAACTGGTGTGATGGCACGTGTACCATTGCGTTGGGGTTTAACAGGAACAGTGCCAAAAGAGCCATATGAGTTTCAAGCACTTCATTGTAGTTTGGGTCCTGTTATAAATCAACTAGCCGCAAGCGAATTACAGGAAAAAGGTGTACTTGCTAATTGTCATGTGAATGTTGTACAGTTAGTTGATCATGCTGAATTCACAAACTATCAAAGCGAATTAAAGTATCTTTTTGAAGAAAAAGGTAGACTTGATACCATGGCAGGCTTGATTATTGAAGTAAATAAAACGGGTAACACACTGGTTCTAGTTGATAGAATCAGTGCTGGCAGAGAGCTACTGGACAGATTAGGCGATGAGGCAGTGTTTGTTAGTGGTGCAACCAAAGCAAAAGATAGACAGGAAGAATATGACGAGGTATCAACTGCTACAGGAAAAATTATTATCGCGACCTACGGGGTGGCGGCTGTGGGGATTAACATTCCTCGTATTTTTAATCTTGTGCTTATTGAGCCTGGTAAGTCTTTTGTTAGGGTTATCCAAAGTATTGGACGTGGAATACGAAAAGCAGAAGACAAAGACCATGTCCAAATCTGGGACATAACATCAACTTGCAGATTTGCAAAAAGACATCTAACCAAACGTAAAGCATTCTATAGAGAAGCGAACTATCCGTACAGTGTAGAAAAACTGGAGTGGAGCTAATGGGCGACGCATTTAAACATACGGAACAGTACTTAGGTGAAACAAATAACACAATGTTTTTGGAAATAGGCAGTGATAGACACGAAGGAAGTACAGAATACTTTTCACAATTAGCACAAAAGCATGGTGCTGAAATGCACACTGTAGATATTGTTGATGAACCAAAAAGACGTCTTCCAGATCTACCAGTAACATGGCATATTGGATGGGGCAGTGATTGGTGCGAAAATCAATTGCCAAAATTAGATAAAAAAATTAGTTGTCTATATCTAGACAATTTTGATTATATATGGGATATTAACCTTATATCAAATGAAGAGGATAGAGAACAAAGACGTTTCTATAGAGAAGAACTAGGTATACCAATGGCAAATCAAACCTGCCAGGTAGAACACATGAAACAAATGATTGCTATATTCCCTTATCTTACTGACGATGCAGTTGTTGTGTTTGATGATACTCATACCTTGAATGACTGCTGGGTAGGAAAATGTGGAGCAAATGTTATTTGGCTTTTAGCACAAGGGTTTGAAATAGTACGACAAGAATTTTTTGAATACGGCGTCATAATGAAAAGACATAAGATAAAATAATTGGAGACCTTATGAGAATACTCACACTAGAAAATACTGTGTTTGAACTAGATACATTGCCAGAAGAGATAGATGACTTACGTTTTGCTATTTTTGACAACAGTGATCCAACCAATCCAGATCACATTTATATTCCATTGATATTTTTAGAAACATTCAACTCGCCTGCATTGGTACTGCGTATTGGTGACACACAGATGAAAATGCCAATTGATTGGCAGGTGTTAATTGGTGAACCAGAAGTTGGTGATCTTGAAATGTTGCCGTTAACCAGCATAAATGATAGAGGGTTCAAAACTTTTCAATTCAACCCACATACCAGTTTTAAACCAACTTACATGGACATAGAAATAGTAGATGTTTACCAAGATGTAACATGGTATGTACCAAAACTAAAGAACGGACAAATGTTAGCAGTGCCGGTTGAAAACAAAAATGATCCAAGATGTGTTTATTTTGTTAAAGATATCAGTCGAAACTGTGAAATTGTGGACTACAACAAGGCGTGGTGATATGGAATTTTCTAAAGGCATATGGAATGTATTGACACAAAAAGTTGAAGATAGTATAATACTAGCAATAATATTTTTCGTTGGTCATGTGCTGATTGCAATGGCAGTTGTTAGTATAGTTACTGGAGCAAGTTTTTGGGAGGCTGGAGCAGTTGCACTAATTGAACCTGCAATTAACAGTGTCTGGTTTTTGTTACTACATAAGATATGGAAAAAATACGGTGAGCGAAAAACTTAACATAGCAAATGAGATGCGTTGTCTTGATAACAAGGATCGCAAGTTCTATGATAGTCTGTCAGACGAAGAACGAAAAAAGTTTTCTAACTTTCTCATGATACGTTGGGGATCAAGTGTACAAGGTCCCAGCGAACTACAAGAATACTATCTGATAGCCTGCAATCAGCGACTGAACAAACATTTTTTTGACATAAACCAACATCCTAAACTACAATGGTTGTGTGCTACAAGTATTTCACCAGGTATGGGATCGCACAGACATCAGTGGATACCACCGAAGAAAAAAGAAAAAGGCAACAACGAAGTTAAAAAAACATTAATGACACTGTTTCCTGCAATGAAAGCAGATGAAATAGAGTTGTTGAGTAAGTTAGTTACTACAAAAGAACTTAAGGAACACATGCGTGATAGCGGAAACGTATAAATGCAAATACTGTGAAAGAGAATTTAGGAAAGAAAGCACACTTGCAGTACATCTTTGCGAGCAAAAACGCAGATGGCAAGAAGAAAAAGAAGTTGGTGTACAGATTGGATTGCAAAGTTATTTGAAGTTTTACACCATGACGCAAGGCAGTGCAAAACTAAAAACCTACGCAGATTTTGCAACATCTCCTTACTATAAAGCATTTGTAAAATTTGGAAGACATTGTGTTGCAATCAACGCAATAAACGTACCCAAGTTTGTTGAATGGGTAATCAAGCAAAACAAAAAACTTGATCATTGGTGCAAAGAAGCAGTGTATGATGAATACCTTCATGAATATATTAGACGGGAAGCACTAACAGACGCACTTGAACGTGGTATCGAATATACTATGAAGTGGAGTGAACGTACAGGACATCCAGCACAGGATTTTTTACGTTATGGAAATGATAATGCAGTTGCATTTGCAATAAGTACTGGACGCATATCACCTTGGTTGGTATATAATTCAGAATCAGGACAAGCATACCTAGCAGATATGAATCCTGATCAAACAAAAATTGTATGGCCTTGGATTGATCCAGACTTCTGGCAAAAGAAGTTTCGTGATTATCCAGCAGATCAAGCATACTGCGAAGAAATACTTAAACAAGCAGGATGGTAAAGTGCCTTTTTATACAGAAAAAATAAGTTTTACATTACCCGCAAAGGAGAACAAAATGGGACTGACTCGACCAAAAATGCAACAAATGGAAAAAGTAAACAAGTCCAAAGATCCACAATTCTACATGTTGTTGATTAAAAGTGCAATACGCATTGGTGGATGCTATGCATTGTTTACTGGCGATTTAGTGATGGCCGCAATAGTATTTGCTATTGCTGAATTTGCAAACATAGGACACTATATTAGTAAATGAGTGCTGATGTTGACATAGACTTTGCTGATAGGCAACAGATTATCGATTTGATACAATGCACGCCTGCAAGAATGAATGCAGAAGGAAAAAAGCACAATAGCGGAGTGTATGTTACTCCTGTGCCGTTTGATGCAATAAACGGTTGTGCAAGCATAGATTATGAGTATGCAGAACAACGTGGATATTTCAAACTAGATTTACTGAATCAAAGTGTATACACATTAATACGTGACCAAGCACACTATGATGCTATGTTGGCCAAAGAAACAGACTGGACACGTCTACAAGACAAAAATTTTTGTGAACAGATAGTGCATATTGGAAACTATCATGACCTAATAGTTGCAATGCAACCAGACAACATACAACGAATGGCTGCATTTATCAGTATAATACGTCCAGGAAAATCACATCTACAACGTAAGAGTTGGCCTGATGTATTTGCAACTGTATGGGATGGAGATGATAGTGCTGGTTTTGTGTTTAAAAAATCACATGCAATCAGTTATGCACGTCTTGTTGCACTGCACATTAATCTACTCTGCGAACAAGAGTAATACTACGACGTTTGATTTTTTTCCGTGATAGTTCAGCTAGACTTGTGCTTGGCCCAAGTAAAATTTGTAAGTCTTTATTGATAAAAGTCTTTAGATATGGTTTAAATTTTTCCCAATCTTGTTTTAGAAATATATTGATTGGAATACTGCGGTTAGATTCCCACCACCATTGATTGGCAAGTTCAAGAAAATCACGTTTTATATCATCTTCGACAATGCCACCAAAATCGTATATTGTGGTTATTTGATCATCACGATTTTGGATCACACCAACATATTCATTTCCTGCATATGTACAGAAAGTGATAAATGGATATCGTTCTGCAATCTTTTCGAATAGCTCTACGCCCATAAATACCTTATAATTGGAGTTAATTTATGTATTCTACACCCGTATATTTATATCAGCAGAAGCAACAGGTGTTATTACCTGATACGAGTGGTGCATACTTTCAAAGGAGATGGCAACCAGTGTATGCAAAAAAATTGAAAGTAAATCGAGGCGTTGACAATGTAATATTATTTGAGTTTATTAATCAAGATCAAAAACCAGTGAATATCAGTGGTAGTACCATAACCTATAGAATGATGTCCACAGACGGAGAAGAACAATTAATAGCCAAAGATTTAGAAACATTGAGTGCAACATTTGGAAGAGCAAAGGTTACACTTACCAGTGAAGAACTTGACCTTATTGAAGAACAGACAGCAACCTGGAGTTTGGAACGTGCCAGTGGCAATCTCTATGAAGCAGTTTTTACTGATGCATACAGTTCAGGACGTGGTCAAGTTGAAATTGTAGATAGTGTATATCCTAATTTTGTCGAAAGCAAGTTACTGGAAATACCCAAACCAGATGACTATGGAATTAAAACTGAATCTGGAGATAGAAGATATACCAGTATGGCATATACTGCAAACAATACACTCACAACATTTCAGTTTGACTTTGACAACTTTTCAGGCAATGTTAAAGCACAAGGCAGCGATACACAAATAGGACCAGATTGGTATGATATAGGTAGTCAAACAGTCTACACCAATCAAACCAAGAGAGCATTTGTAAACGTTGAAGGAAGACACAACTGGGTGCGTTTTGAAATCAATCAATATGGTGTAGCTGCTACTGGCAGTGCTACTGTACAGAACGGTGCGGTAACTGAGATTAGTGCAACAGGCGGCAGTGAGTACTATGGTCCTGGAACACCAAATGTTGAAATTACAGGACTAGGCACAGGTGCAACTGCTACGGCAACAATCAGCGGAAATGTAGTGACTCAAATCACTGTAACCAATGGTGGACAAGGCTATGAAGCTACACCTACAGTTGAGATCAATAACGGTACTATTACCCAAATTTCCTACCGTTAATCAAAACACTTGCACAAAGCAATAGGTTATGTTATTATAACATAATGATTGATCTACTGAGTTACATTCCGCAAAAGCGAAAACACACAAGTTCTGGTTGGGTAAGTTTTAATGCACCATGTTGTGTGCATCAAGGAGAGTCTCAGGACAAACGTCTTCGTGGTGGAATCAAACAACAAGATGATGATTGGAGTTACCATTGCTTTAACTGTGGTTTTACTGCAAGTTTTGTTGCTGGACGTAGTGTGGGTTATAAAGCACGTAAACTTTTAGAATGGTTAGGTGTTGACCCAACTGACATTGAAAGACTCAACTTAGAAAGTTTAAAACGTAAAAGTTTATTGGATCTAACTGCTGAACGCAATACCATAAAACAAAAACAAATAGATTTTGAAGAAACAGAAATACCCGCTGGTGTTGAACGTATAGATGAAAACAATCGAGATCACTTTCATTATGTTGAGTACTTGAAGAAACGTGGTATAGTTTTTGGCTATCCATTCTTAGTAGACAAAAAACGTGGCCCGCGAGATAGAATAGTTGTACCTTATACATACAAGAACAGGATAGTTGGACACACAAGTAGATACTTAGACAATCGCACACCAAAATTTATAAACAGTCAACAACCTGGATATGTTTTTGGATATGATTTACAAAAATCTGAATGGACCAGTGCAATAGTTGTTGAAGGTATCTTTGATGCACTAAGTATATCTGGCTTGGCATGTATGCATGAAACCATAAGCAAAGATCAAGCACAGTTGTTGAAACAGTTACAACGTAGAATTATAGTAGTTCCTGATCAAGACCGTGCTGGGTTAAGTATAATTGATGCCGCTATAGAACACAAGTTTGAAGTCAGTATACCTGAATGGCCTGAAGATATAAAAGATGTGAACGATGCGGTCATATGTTTTGGTGTAGCAGAAACACTACGACAAATACATGCAAACGCAGAACGCAGTAAGATAAAAATAGAAATGGCACGTAAACGCCTGATGAGGACAGTATGACAGAATACACATATGATGTACAAAAGTTGTTTTTAGAAATGATGATGCATGATGCACAAAGTTTCTTGCGAGTACAAAACATATTCAATGCAGAAAACTTTGACAGAGACTTGCGTGAAACTGCAAAGTTTATCTATGATCATGCAAACGAACACAAGACACTTCCTGATAGGGCACAGATAAAAGCAGTTACAAACATTGAACTGTTGGAGATTCCAGATCTCAACAGTGGACACACTGATTGGTTTTTACAAGAGTTTGAAGCATTTACTAGACGCAGTGAACTAGAACGTGCAATACTTAAAAGTGCTGACCTGTTGGAGAAAGGTGAGTATTCACCAGTTGAGAAACTGATCAAAGATGCAGTACAGATTAGTTTGACAAAGGATTTGGGTACAGACTATTTTGAAGATCCACGTGCAAGACTTGCGGCACTTAAAGACAACAATGGTCAGAATTCAACTGGTTGGGCAAATCTAGACAAACTGTTGTATGGCGGATTCAACAGAGGTGAACTACAGATATTTGCAGGTGGGTCTGGATCAGGTAAAAGTTTGTTCATGCAAAACCTGGCAGTGAACTGGATGGAAGCAGGACTCAATGGAGTGTACATAACACTTGAATTAAGTGAAGGATTAACTGCTATGCGTATTGACAGTATGCTAACCAACACACCAAGCAAACAGTTGTTCAAGGATATTGAAACTGTTGAGATGAAAGTGAAAATGATGGGCAAGAAGTCAGGTGCGTTACAAATCAAGTACATGCCTGCACAAAGCAATGTCAATGACATAAGAGCATTTGTTAAAGAACTTAGTATTAAGCAAGGAAGAACTATTGACTTTATGTGTATTGACTATTTGGATTTGCTTATGCCAGTAAGTGCAAAAGTGTCGCCAAATGATTTGTTTGTTAAAGACAAGTATGTTTCAGAAGAATTGCGTAACTTGGCAAGAGAACTTAACATACTGTTTGTAACTGCATCACAGTTGAACAGAAGTGCAGTAGAAGAAATAGAATTTGATCATTCGCACATATCAGGTGGTATTAGTAAAATTAATACTGCTGACAATGTGTTTGGTATATTCACCAGTCGTGCTATGCGTGAACGTGGCAGATATCAGATACAGGCTATGAAGACTCGAAGTAGTTCAGGCGTTGGACAAAAAGTAGACTTGGAGTTTGATATTGAAAGTTTGCGTATACGTGACCTAGGCGATGATGAAGAGTATCAACAGTTTAAGAAACAGTCAAGTTCAATATATGATCAAATAAAATCAAAATCAATACAATCGGATCCTTCTGTAGATGCAACCGTAGAAGATGAACCAGGCAAAATAGTTGCTGATGTACAAAGCACAAAACTCAAACAGATGTTGGCTGGCATTAAGGCAAAAGGTTAGGCATACTGATCAATAGACATTGCTTTAACGTTTTTTCGTTTTACTTTTAAATAGTTACTGTTGTCTTTGGTCCACATCTGTCCCTCACCAACTACTACACTATCACGAGCATACTTTACAGGACGGTCAACAACCAAATCTACGTAGCGACCTTCGCCAACACCTAAGGTTATAAAGTGTATATAATTTTTACTATCACTTTTAAACACTCTGCTATTTGCAACTATACCAGCAAACTGAAACTTGTCTAAGAATAAATTTTGTAATCCCATGTTTGGCAAAAAGCCAGGGCTATTCCATGCTCCATGTTGTTTGAAACTTTCAACAGGATCTTCTGTGATCCAATTGTCGAATCCTAGTTCACGTAGATCCCAACCAGCACGTTTTGCTTCGTTACGATATACCCAACGTGCATAAGAACCTTGGCAGTGCATCAAACAAGCACGCCAAAACTCTTTTGGGTTGTATACCTTGTGATATGCTAGTGCCCATATAAGCCTGCCCAAGTTAACTGCATGTGCCCTACACAAACCAAACCCACTCAGCGACTGCATCTGTTCGTAGATGTCATGCTTGTCTGGATGGTCACCTAGTCGTGCCATAAACTGCATCATCTTTTCTTCATTCTTTTTTGCAAAAGCACGACGATACATATCTGCTTCGTATGGCGATATGCCAATCAGCTTCATTATTTTGTGTATAGCATCATCTTCATACACTATTGCATTCTTTTGTATGCCCTTTTCGCTCCAGTCACGAAACCAACTAGCCTTACGTCGACCTTCCATAGCAACAGGACGTACTAATGCACTTGCAAATACACAATCCTCAACACCTGTTGGTTGCAATGCACGAAACAGTCTTTTCATAGTTGGCGATTCTCCCTGTGTAACACCAAGCACGTCACCTCGGCACAGTAAATCGCTGACACGTTCGTCCTGCTTTGGATAAGCATCTAATCTTGTGTGTGGATCTATTTCCAACAGTTGTGATAAACCTCTATTGGCTAGTATGTCTACTTTTAAATGTTCTAAATCTTCTACTTCATTTTTGTCAAGTAGTATAAGATTGTCATCACGAAACAAGCTCTTGGGCAATGCTCTATCAAAAACTAGCACACCACCACAGTGTTTGCTGATACAACGTTTTTTACCCATGAGTTTGCGTTCAATTCGAGTTGCTTCTTGTTCATCTATGCCAAGTTTTTTGTATTCAAAGTCAGCAGGCAGTTTGCCTTTTGCACCTAGTCGCTTGGCAGCTTCTCGACGTGCTGACTTTTCTCTGTAGAGTACATAGTTTGATATTCTAGCACTCTGTGTTGGCCATCGATCAAATATTCTCTGCATGGCTAGTTCTTGTTTGTGGTGAGGTATATCTATGTCCACATCTGGTAAATCGTCTCTGTGTGGATTTAAAAATCTTGCCAATGGTATGTTCCATTCAATTGGATCGACATCTGTTATACCCATGAGATAGCAAACCAAACTGCTACCAGCACTGCCTCTGGTCATGTGCGGTATGTCTTTGTTGAGATCAAGTATGAGTCTTATTTTGAGAAAGTAATCTGTGAACCGTTGTTCAAGAATGATTTGAAATTCTTCTGCTAGTCTGTCTTGATATTGTTTGCCTTGTGGAGTTGGTCTTCTAAATTGTTCTAATAATGATTCGATCTGTTCTATTTCTGTTTTCATGTTTGCCTATATTTGCCTAAAGATGCCTTAATAGGTATATTTACTCAGAATTTTGTGCTACTATAAATATTTGCTACTATAATTAGAAAAAAGTAAAGGATAAAATGAAAAATTATTGTGCTGACTTACAAGGCGGCCTGTGGTTGCAATATAATACGTCAAAAAACCAATGGGAGGCACAACCCTGTTGTTTATATAAAGAACGTTATCCTGTACAACAAGATATAAACAAAGAGTATTGGTTGCATCCAGAAATTCAAAAACACAGACAAGAAAATTTAGACGGCAAAGATTTGCCTGACGCCTGTTTCGAATGTAAAAAAACAGAACAAGACGGCAACTATAGTAGACGTCAAAGCTGGAATGAAAGATTAGGAAATCAATGGAAAAATCCTGAATCAGTAATAGAAATTGATGTACAATGTGACTTCAGTTGCAACTTGGCTTGTAGCATATGCTCATCAAAATTTAGCACGACCTGGAGAAAATTTGACAAAGACTATAAATCATTGGAAAATAGAAATAAAATGACTGTTCGGGCAAAAAACGACAATGTTCTCGATATTATATCGACAATTCCAACAAACAACCTAAAACAAATACATTTCCAAGGCGGCGAACCTTTTTTGAGCAATACGCATGTGCAATTGCTTGAAAAACTCAGTGAAACAGTAGACTTTTCGGATGTAATATTATGGTACCATTCAAATGGCACAATTAAAGTATCTGACAAAGTTTTAAAATTGTGGGAAAATTTTAAAATGGTAGATATCTATTTTAGCATCGACGATATAGGTGCTAGAATGGAATATCAACGTTGGCCTGTTAAATGGAAAAACCTTGCCGAAAATCTGTTATGGTATCAAAATAATATTCCGCACAATGCAATGATGAACATAGAAAGAACAGTTGGTGTTCTTTCAGCCTACTGGACAGATGAGCTCGACGCTTGGGCAGAACAACACTTACAAAAAACCATATATGGCGACAAAATTAGAATTAATTATCATACATGTTTTGGACCATACAGACTTGATGCTGTAACTTCAGAATATAAAGAAGATTTGTTAAAAAAATTACCAACTGACAGTTGGGCTTATAAAACTTTTAAAAATCTCGAAACTGATCAAGATTCACACATAAATGAAATGTTAACAACGTTAAACAAACAAGATCAATATAGGAATCTAAACTGGAGAACAGTTTACCCAGAATTCGATAAATGGTACAAAAGATACCTGTAGATGTTTATAGTAAATTACAATAAATACTACAAAGGAAACAAAAATGCAAAAAAAGACTCGTAGCATCTTTGAAGAATTAGACGGCATCTACACAGAACGCTATGCTCAAAAACAAGAGCGTGGATACATTGTAGAAAGTCGTGCCAGCAATGTAATTGCCAGTGCGATCCGTTTAATGGAACAAATCGACGAGTTATATGATGCAGAGCAAAGTGAAAATCTACAACGCAAGCTACTTAATGCTATTCGTTTGCGTGATCCAAGTAAGTTTGCAAGATCAGTGAAAAGAGCCAATGAGCGATAAATTAACAGAACAACAACTACAAGAAGAACTACTAGATGAAGTAGGAGATTTCTCTCGAGCAATCACTAAAAAAATTGGACAAGGCATTGGCGGAGTCAAAGGTGCAGGACAAAAAGTTGCAGGTGCAGTTACTAGGGGAGCTAAGTCTCTAGGGCAAGCATACACACAAGGTCGAGACAGTGCTCAGAAAGCAGTCGCTGGTAAAGATTATAAAGCACCTACCGCACAAGCAAAAGCACAAGCAAAAGGTCCAGGGTTTTTAAAAAGAGCCGCTGGTGCAGTGCAAACTGGAATCGGCAAAGCAGATGCACTGGCACAAAAAACACTAGACAAAGTTGACGATGTTACTAGTTATAATTGGCGTAGTGGTCTTCCTGATCGTAGCCAACAAACCTATACCGGTGTTGGAGGTGCAAGTATTGGAAAAAACGCTCAAAGTGGTAGCCTTACACAACGTAATAAGGCAGCTGGAATGGCCGCAAAATTACAAAAAACCGATGCTGAAGCACAAAGAAAAGCAGGATTAGAAAAGAAACTAGGTACAACAGGAGCACAAGCCTCTGCTGCTAACCAGGATCAAAAAGCAATACAGAAAAGCATTGCACGTAATCAAAACAAGCAAGGTCAAGGAACTGATCCAATTTCGCAAGCAATGAACAAGGGCAAAACAAGTGCAGTGAAGCAAGGCATGGATCAAGCCAATGATGATTGGAAAAAACGCAAACCAAGTTACATGACCAATGTGCCTAAAAGTCAACAAGCTAAACAGTCAACCGCACCGCAAAGAGACAGTACAGGTAAGATAGTATCAACCACTGCAAAAGACGTTTCTCAAAAAACAAAAGTTCCTACTGCTAAGATTGGTGGACAAAAAATTGATCTCAATGATCCAAAGATGGCAGGACTACGTGCGGCTATCGAAAAAGCATCCCCCGGTACGATAGGTGCAATAGATAAATTAGATGCTCCGAGCAAACAGAAATTGAAGAAAGCAATAGCATGAGGATCACCGAATTAAAAAAACATGAATCAAGACATGCATTACTAGAAAGTCTTAACCGAACAAATCTCGATACCTATCTTGTTTGGGAAAACGTGGGATATCAACTTCGTGAAGCTGCACTTTCACCACAACAGATACAAGGTTTGTTTGCAGAAATAGAAAAAACTGCAACTGAGGCTGGATCAAACCGTACGGCAGTTGGTAAAGGATTAGACAAAGTTAATCAAGCAATTGTTAAACCTTGGAATGATCTAAAGGCAAAAGTTTACAATTCTGGACCTATGCAAGGCTTTGCACAAAAATATGATGCAGCCGCTGAACAACTGAAGCAAAGTGCAGGCGGCGACGAAGGTCGTGTCATGCAAGCGGTTAAAAAATATCGTCAGTTTGCAGAGAAACATCCTATTATGCAAGGTTTTATCTATGCCGCATTGATTGCAGCCGCTGGTGTAAGTGGTGCAGGTTTAGGTGGTGCTGCCGCATTAGGTTTGTTTAAACTTACAGATCAGCTTTTACAAGGTAAAGACATAAGAAGTGCGTTATACAGTGCAGGTAAAACTGGTGCATTGGCTGCTGGTGCAAGTACACTTGGCGATCTAGTGCGTGGTGGTGAAGTAGCAGATACATCTGGCGATCCTTTTAAAGTTGATCAATCAACGGCAGATGACATGAAAGCTGCTGGTATCGACTCTGTTTACGGATATGACGAATATGGTACTGATAAGGCAAAACTTGCTCAGATGAGTCCAATTGAAAGAGAAATATATAATGACAAAATGGAGCTAAAGGCAAAAGCTGATCTAGTTGCCCCAGGCGGAACAGGCGAAGGTATTGTAGTGCGTGGTGACATACCAATTACAGACCCAGAACTAATAGATCAATTTAACACACAGTTTCCTGGCACACAGGCTATGTCGCCTGAGGCTACACAATGGCTCAAAGATAACGTTCCAGGCGCCGCAGAAAATCTTGATGCAAAAGCAGCCGCTCAGGCTGATAGGCTAAAGAACCTAACACCAGCACAGTTAGCAAGACGTAATTCATTGTTACAAAGTGGACACAGTACTGCGGATGCTCTCACAGAAGATCAAATAACAAAACTTTTTGTTGCAATAGCATACAAACAAGACCTTATGGAAGCACCAGGCATGCTTAGTAAGTTAAAGCAACAGGTTGGTAAAGGTGTTACTAAATTAGGACAAAAAGCTCGCCAAGTTGGTACAAATATAACAACTAAAGTCACTGCTGATAAACTGATGAAAGCATGGAACAAAGCAGGTAAACCAACTGATAGTGTGCAAATTGCACAATGGCTTACAACTCAAGGCATTGATGGAGCAGTGATGCAACAAGCATTTCAAACTGCTGGTATTAAGATGCCTGATCTAAAGAAAATTGCCAGTGATGATCCTGTCATGGCCCTGGCACAGAAAATTAATACCAATCCTGGAATTAAAAAACAAATACTACAGTATTTAGATGCGGTTACAACATGAAACTAAAAGAAGGTGGCAACGTCTTCAAAGATGCTGATGGCGCCATACAAACTAAACGCATTAACCAAACAGATGTAAAGCCTACCATACTATGGCTTGAGCAACTCACTGGCTTGCCGCTTATGGATAACATGCTTGGCAGTACAGGACAAAAACCAACGTCTGGTGATTTAGATCTAGCAGTTGACCCTAAAACAATCAGCAAACAAGAACTTGAAAACAAACTAACTCAGTGGGCTGAATCTCACGGCTTTGATCCTAGAGAATGGGTGCGTAAGAGTGGAATAAGTGTGCATTTTAAAGCACCAATCACAGGCAGAGAAGATCAAGGTTATATACAGACTGACTTCATGTTTGTTGTTAAGCCAGACTTTTCAAAGTTTCTAATGCGTGCTGATCCAGCCAGTGATTACAAAGGTGTCACACGTAATGTGCTGATGAATTCAATTGCAAAAGCTGCCGGATATAAACTTTCACCAAATCAAGGGTTAATTAGTAGAACCACAAATGAATTTGTTACAGATCAACCAGCAGACATTGCACGATTAATACTAAACAAAGGTGCTACTGAAAAAGATTTATTCAGTGTAGAAGCAATACTAGGTGCGTTACAAAATGATCCACAACGTGATCAAAAACTTGAAGACTTTCGTGGTTATGCTGAAAGAGAAGGCTTTCAATTTGAATCGGTTGTAGAAGGTGGTAGTGATTGGTTGGCAAGACTACGTGATCGAATCGTCAATCAAGGCATGGAAGTAGTAACTGACAATCGTTCACCATATAAGCCTTATCTTGCAGAAGGTGCTAGGATCGAACACCCAGAAGATCTAGTTTTTGACATGGGATCCAAAGGAATAAAACAAGCAATTGATGCAATTAGACGTAGTGCAGAAGAACCGGCGAAAGTTAACACTATCAAATGGGATGGTAAACCTGCTATAGTATTCGGTAGAGATAACAATGGACAGTTCATTCTTACAGACAAAGGTGGATTTGTAGCCACAGGATACAATGGATTGGCTACTAGTGCAAAAGATATGGCAAGAGTCTTTAGTAATCGTAAGGGTGATTACACAGATTTAATTGGTGTATATCAAAAATTGTTTCCATTGTTGAGCAGAACTGTGCCACAACATTTTAGAGGTTTTATTCAAGCAGATCTGTTATATAGTGCAACACCACCTGTAGAAGACAACTCATATGTGTTTACTCCTAACCAAGTAACCTACAGAGTTAGTGCTGATACACCACTTGGAAAACAAATAGGAAACAGTGATGTAGGTATTGCAGTT
>Ga0255783_10002051_pt1 | contig 20610 bp, 14 predicted proteins | sample 011ome_22_FD_179981 | JGI IMG/M metagenome (GOLD analysis project Ga0255783, IMG submission 179981) | Coastal salt marsh microbial communities from the Groves Creek Marsh, Skidaway Island, Georgia - 011507BT metaG (version 2) | ecosystem: Environmental > Aquatic > Marine > Intertidal zone >... | reverse complement strand
ACGTATTCTTACTCGCATTCCCGTCGAGAGAAGAATGAATACCACCAGAACTGAACGGGGACCAGATTTTGTGCCCGTGGTTGTCCACGTCCCGGACCATGGTCGTCTCACGTGTGTGTTTTATCGAGCACTTATGCGCGCGAAAATGAAGCAAATTGAAGCTTTTTTTCCCCTCGTTTTTTTTGTTTAGGGTGTTAAACCCTAGTCGTCTTAAAGGCTTTCTCCCTTCATTTTTCCCTCATTTCTGCGCGCACGTAAGCGCAGTAAACGCACACGTAACGCGCGATTTAACGCGTGTTTTGCACATAAAAAGAGACAACACGAGAGGTACTTTTTACCTTTTATCGGTAGAGAGCATAAGAGAGACGTAAAAGAAGCGCCTCTTTTAAAGTGGTTTGAGAAGCACACATTTAAGGGAAACTATCGGCCCTAAAGCGGGAAGCGAAACGCGCATCGTAAACATGGAAGAACAAGAACAACAACGCGCGCAACACGTAAGATCCACGGCACGAAGAGACCAACTCACTCTGTACCAAACTCTCGCGCAGAAACAATGGCACGACTCCAAAGCGTTCGAAGTCAACGCGAAGAGTACAAAAGAGGATGAGAAGACAATTAAGTTTTTTGGCACCTTCCCGTACCCTTACATGAACGGTTTGTTACACTTGGGGCACGCGTTCTCGCTCTCCAAGCTAGAATTCGCATCAGCGTACCACCGATTGAAAGGAGAGAACGTCTTGTTCCCGTTTGGGTTTCACTGCACGGGGATGCCGATAAAAGCGTGCGCGGATAAGATTGAGAAAGAAATTAAGACGTACGGGAACCCGCCGATATTTCCGTCGACGGAGACTGCGGACGCGGAGGCCGTCGAGGCGGAGAAGAAGAAGGAAGCAGAAGAGAAGGAGTTTAAAGACCCGACGAAGTTTGCGGCGAAGAAATCGAAAGCGGCGGCGAAGACTGGGAAGCAAGCCACGCAGTGGGGGATCATGCAAGCGAGCGGGATTGCGGACGAGGAGATTCCGTCCTTCGCGGATTCCATGCACTGGTTGGAGTATTTTCCGCCGCTGGCGAAGAGAGACGTCGCCTTATTAGGATGTCAAGTCGATTGGAGAAGGTCGTTCATTACGACCGATGTGAATCCATTCTACGATAGTTTCGTGAGATGGCAGTTCAACACGCTGAAAAAACTCGGGAAGATTGTCAAGGCGAAAAGGTACGCGGTGTACTCGCCGATTGACAAGCAACCGTGCGCGGATCACGATCGAGCCTCGGGCGAAGGCGTCGGGCCGCAAGAGTATTTGCTCATAAAAATGCACGTTTTAGAGGAGAATTTTGAGACGTTGGAGTGCTTGAAACCGTTGAAAGGGAAAGAGGTGTTCTTAGCCGCGGCGACTTTGAGGCCGGAGACGATGTACGGACAAACGAACTGCTGGATCTTACCGGAGGGCGAATACGGCGCGTACGAATTGAAATCAAAAGAAGTTTTCGTCATGGCGGAAAGAGCCGCGCTGAATTTATCGTTTCAAGAACAATTCGAAGAGGAAGGGAAACCAAAGTTGTTGTGCACGATGAAAGGTTCGGAACTGATGGGGTGCTCGGTCAAAGCGCCGAACGCGGTGTTGGAGAAAATTTACGTGTTGCCGATGTTGACGATTTCCATGACCAAAGGGACCGGCGTGGTCACCTCGGTCCCGTCGGATTCTCCGGATGATTTTATGGCCTTATCGGATTTGAAATCAAAAGAAGCGTTGAGAGCGAAGTTTAACGTCAAAGACGAGTGGGTCGTACCGTTCGAAGTGATTCCAATCATCAACATACCGGGGTACGGCGACGCCTCCGCGCCGGCGGTTTGCGAAGAGTTAAAAATCAAATCGCAAAACGATCGACAAAAGTTGGACGAAGCGAAACATCGAACGTATTTAAAAGGCTTCACAGACGGCGTCATGATTGTCGGCGAGTATAAAGGGAAACCGGTGAAGGAAGTCAAACCGATTATTAAGCAAGAAATGGTCGAGGCGAATACCGGTTTGATTTATTCCGAGCCGGAAAAAATGGTCATGTCTCGATCCGGCGGCGAGTGCGTCGTGGCGTTAACCGATCAGTGGTATTTGGAATACGGCGAAGAGAATTGGAAAGACGTCACGGAGAAGTGCTTGAACCAAATGAACACGTACCACGAGGAGTCCAAGAAGAATTTTGAACACACTTTAGGGTGGTTAAGACAGTGGGCGTGTTCTCGATCGTTCGGTTTAGGCACGAAAGTCCCGTGGGACGATCAATTTTTGATCGAATCCTTATCTGACTCGACCATATACATGGCGTATTATACCGTCGCGCACTTGTTTCAAGGTGATTACGATATGTACGGCAAGAAATTTGGGTCCGTGGAACCGTCCAAGTTGACCGACGCCGTCTGGGACTGCATTTTCTTAGGCGCGGAGAAACCGAGCGAATCGGAATTTCCGAGAGATGTTTTGGATAAAGCCATCGCGGAGTTTAACTACTGGTACCCGTTCGATTTGAGAGTTTCCGGGAAAGATTTAATCCAAAACCACTTGACGTTTTCCATGTACTCGCACACGGCGATTTGGCCGGAAGGTCAAGAAAACAGGTGGCCGAGAGCGTTCCGATGCAACGGCCACTTGTTATTAAACGGCGATAAGATGAGTAAATCCACCGGGAATTTCAAAACCTTAGGCCAAGCGATTGAAGAATTTGGCGCGGACGCCGTGAGATTCGCGTTAGCGGATGCCGGCGATACCGTCGAAGACGCCAACTTTTCCGACGAAACCGCCAACGCCGCAATCTTGCGCCTGACGAAAGAGTGCGATTGGATGGAATCGATGATGAACGAAAGTTCAGACGAACGCAAAAAGCTTAGGATTAAAGGAGACGATGATAAAAGTGGCGATGATTTTGCTGACCGCGCGTTTGAAAATTCCATCAATTTCGCCATCGAAGAAACGCAAAAGTACTACGAAAACATGATGTTTCGCGAAGCCTTGCGAACGGGCTTTTACAACTTGCAAGCGGCGAGAGACGAATATCGACAAGCCGTCGGCGAAAAGGAAATGCGATTGGATTTGATCGAGTTCTTCGTCGAAGTGCAAACGCTGCTTTTAACGCCGGTGTGTCCGCACACGTGCGAGCACGTGTGGAAGAACGTTCTGAAGAAGAAATCTAAGCACGTCGTCAACGCCGGATTCCCGTCGAAATCCAAAGACGTCGACGTCGCGCTCATGAAAGCGAACGCGCACGTAAACAAGGAAATTTCCAACTGGCGTAAAATGATCGCCAAAGTCCAAGCGCCGCCGAAGAAAGGTAAAGCGACGGTGAAAACAACCGTCACGGATATGAAAATCTACGTCGCGAAAGAGTTCATCGGCTGGAGATCTCAGTGTTTGCAAATTATGAAAGAGTTACACTCGCGATCGAAATTAGACTCGAAAGAAGTCATGGACGCTTTGAAAAATGCCACCGAATTGTTGCAAGAAGTCGCGGATGGGAACTTCAAAGGCGCGATTAAAGTCATGATGCCGTTTATTAAATTCAAAATGGACGAAGTCAACGCGTTAGCGGAAGACGGCGCGAGTGCGTTGGAGAACACGACGGTCTTTGACGAGTTTCGAGTCTTCGAAGAAACGAGCGACTACGTCTGCAAAAGTTTAGGTTTGAATTCAGTTAAAGTGTTTTATACCACTACTACGAGCAGCGATAAAGACGACGATTCAAAAGACGACGAGAAGGTGAAGAAAGCGAAAAGTGAGAGCACTCCGGGTGCCCCATCTGTCGCGTTCGGTACTTTAGAGGAAGCGTTGGAGAACATGTAGAGAGATTTTTTAGTAGTAGTAGTATTGTGAAAATCTCATTTTTATTCGCATTATTAAAAAAAAAACAATCACATGCCTACTCAAATCACGCCGAACGTGTCGTTCACGAACGTGAGCAGAGAGTATAGGTTGAAATGGAGAGACAAAAAGGCTCTGACTGAGTGTCAAGATGGTATTCTTTTTTAAAAATGGTTTCTTTTTTTTGCGTCGTCGTCGTCATTACGCGCGCGACTTTGTTTTGTTTTTCTCGTAACGCCTTTTTTTGCTGATCTCAAAATTCATTTTGACATCATTTGTTCTAGTCATTGATGCGCATTTGCACAGGATGCGTGCTCTGAACGGCTTGGAATCCATTCACCGCGTCGTGTGCGGGGACTGTCACGACTTTAAGTTGATCGTCACGTTACACGAATCGAATTTCGCGGTTTGGGAGTGCGATGAGTTTACTTTTGAAGCAGACGTTGTGAAGCAACTCGAGGCGATTGACGGCGTTTCCGCAATCGAGAGCCAAACGTATACGTTTACGGATTTAACAAAGGAAGAAGAAGAGAAAGAAGAGAAAAAAGAAGAAAAAGAAGTGGTGAAGAAGGTGGTCGAAAAGAAAGAAGAGGAAGTTGGTGTTGTCTTCTAAAAGTTTCCATATATGCGCGCTTGTGTTTTTTACAATCGTCGGTGGGCGTTCCAAAAGCTATCCTTCTTACTCTCGCCGTCCCGGTCTGCATCGCCGCTCGATTTCTTTTTCCTCCAACTCATGCTATTGATGCCCCCTTCTTTGTTTTGTTTCTCTAATGAAATGGCTTCTTCTTGCATGTCCGCGGTTCTTTGTAACGTCAATCGACGCACTTCAGAGAGTTCCTCGGCTTCCATGATTTGCCGCTTCTTCGCTTCCATCGCGAACGAGGCGGTTTCCGGGAGCGCGATGTCAACCTTTTCTCGTTTACCGTCTTTACCTTTGCGCATCATTTTGAACGCGATGGATTGTGCCGCAAATGCTGGTGGTGGTGACTTTCCAACGTTTGGCCCCGAAGGTATCGCGGTTGTTTGTTGTTTGTTCTCGTCGTTTCTGTTCACCTTGACGCTACCGACGCCCAAAAATTTCTCCATCTCGCGCTCAAACTCAGATTCTTCTTGGCGCGACGCCACGACGGTTTTCATTCGCACTTCGACCTCTTGTTCTTCCGACGACGACGATTCTGAAGATTCTGAAGATGAAAAACTGACGTTACTGTCGTCGGACGATGATACGCTTTCATCATCGTCTTCGTCGTCGTCTTCGTCGCTCTCTTCTTCTTCTTCATCTTCGTCATCGTCCGATGAATCACCAGACATTGACGAAGCGTAGTCGTCTTCTAAAGTCTCTGATTCACCGTCGTCGTCGTCGTCGTCGTCGTCGGTATCATCACCATCGTCTCCTTCTTCTTCCTCCATCTCTTCATCCTCCGCCAACGTTCCTAAACCGCCCGAGCCTTTCTTCTCTCCTTCGACGGCGCTCGATGAAACGACGCCAAACCTCTCCTCCATTTTCACGCACTTCTCGTGCGCCTCTTGAAACGATTCGCAAATTTTCATTTGCGGCCTCAACTCTTTGATGATGTTCACCGCGTCGTTGTTCACGTCCATGCTTAACGTTTTCGATCGCATGTACCTCTGAAAATACGTCAAAAAGACGTCTAATTTTTTCTTCTGCCATCCTCGATTGAAAAATCGCCCGCACTTTTCGAGCAAGACGTTCGCCACTCGTACTCTTATAGGATCTTTCCTATCGAAATCGTTATTGAACGGTTCCAAATTATTCAAGAGCAAGAACAAGCACGAGAAAATGGATTCGGCGTGTAAACATCTTTGGGAGAATAATTCGCCAATCACTCTAGCGTTGGAGACTCTTCGTTGCGTCATGTGGCTCAGATTTTGCTCGAGACCGAAACGAAACTCCTCTAAAGCGGCGTCGGTGAATTTCACGATGAGTTCGTTCTTCTTTACGTCTTTTTGGTTTTGCGAGAATTTGCTCATGAGTCTCACCACGCGTTCGGCGTCGTCAAACTTTTGTTGCGAGTGCTTAATCGCCCTTCGGATGAGGTACCTTTCCAAGTGCACGTCGTCGAATTGATCGCAATGTTTCAAGACTTTCGCGAGTTGTCTTTTCGCCAAGGATGGATCCGCGGACATTTGCTCCACGAATATATACTTTACGTACTCGAACAAAACCGGTTTAGGAGGTTTCGTGGTTCGAAAGACCTCCCTCGGCCGCGCGGCGTAATACGCTTCGTCGACCAACGCCACTTGCGTCTCGTCCAAATATTTCGAAACGATTGATTTCAAGCGCAAAATGATGTCGAGGAACGTATTCGCCCTCTTCTTGGATTTCGCGGATTTACACAGAAACCGTCCGCATCTGTACACGAACGCGCACATTAACTCCACCGCGCCATTTTGTGCGGCGTTTAAACTGTTCACGCGTTCGAAATTCTCGATTAAGATTTGTAAACACTGCATGGCCTCCGCGGACGGGTCAATCAACTCGAACTTGATCAACTCGGAAACGTAGTGCACGTTTTGCAACTTTTGTTTCAACAATTGTTGTTGTTGTTGAGATGATGAATGCACATTAGATCTCGGTTGCGGCGTCGTCGTCGTCTGAATCGTCGTGTTCAGGTTGAAAAACTTCTCGAGAACTTTACTCGCGACGACGTCCGAGATGTCTTTTGGGAAGACTTTGGACATGAGTTTAAGCACTCTGGCGTAAAAAGGAACGAGCGGAGACATCAACAAAGCGTTTTGTTGTTGGTTGCTACTATTCTCCGTCGTCATCGCGTTGTTGTTGTTGTTGTTGTTGTTATTCTTCATGTTGGTTAATTCCGGAGGCGACAACAACTCCTCGGCCAAACGCTTCTTGGCTCCCGGCGTCGCGACGTAACAGAAATCCACCGCGAACGCGTCAACTTTTTCCGCGTTTTCGCAGTCGCGTCGCAATCGATTCATCAACGCGTCTACCTTGAAATCTTTTGACTCTTGATCTTCTCTCCGTTTTTTTTCTGCGTCCGTTTCGTTCTCCAGCGCCGGCTTTTCAACGAGAAGCACCGCCGGAATCGACTCTTTAATCGGCAACAAGTCTTGGTAAAAGCGTCTTTGCTCGTCGCTTTCCCACTCAGAGGCGTTGACATCGGAATTGTTCTCGTTTGCGGCAGCGGCGTTTCGTTGTTTCAATCCTCGATCGAGTTCAATTCTGTTCGCCTCTTTATTTTTATCTTTATCGTCGATATCGTCGTCCATGAAATCCTCCAGCTTTGGAATCTTTTCCACGCGCAACGCTTCCGCTAAGGTTTGACACTGTTTCAACAACGCATCTCTCGTCGCCGTCGCTTTCGAAAACGCCGAAGATACTTGCGCGGGAACTTCGCCTTTAGTTTTTAAAACTCTCAAAACGTCCTCCTCCCTCGCGCTCGCCAGTCGTACCGAGGCGGCTAATTTTACCAACGCGTCCTTTTCGTACTTTTCGTGGATAATTTGCGCGAATTTCTCGCACACCTCCGGTTTGCACTTGACGACGACACTATTCTTTTCTTCATCGTCGTTTACGTCGTTTACGTCGTCTGTTTTTGCTTCTTTTTCTTCTCCTTCTGTTGAATTAATTGAAATTAATTTCACATCCTCTTTGCCTAAAAATTCCAGCGAATACGTCTTGGCGAAAAACGCCAAAGCGCTCAACGATTGCAAATACGCTTCCGGAGCGACGTCGTACTCCATCTCCGCGTGTTTTTTAACCACTTCGTACACGCACTTTGGCGAATCGATGATCGATATCAAGTATAATTCCGCCAACAAACACAATTTCGCTCTTCTTAACAACGGCGTCGGCGGTTTGTTCTCTTCGTCGTCGTCGTCGTTGTTAAGGTCTTCTCCTTGTTGTCCTCCAATACTACTATCACCTCCTATTCCTAACCCTACTCCTACTCCTAATCCTATTTCTAAAGCCATCTGTGCAGCCTCTGCGCTACTCATCGGCGTCGCGATTGCCAAAATCTCCTTCTTCAACATCTCCTTCATCTCCGTCCTTTGATTCTTTTGAAACAGTTGCCCGAACATTGAATGTATAACCTCCGCGGCGTAAAACGCATCTAATGCTTTCAACTTCCCTCTCGAGATGGCAATGATACATTCTTCCATGTATTTCGACGCGTTTATTTTCGATTCAAAATCGCTTTTTAAAGTCACAGATGTCGCTTCCGTAATCGCGCTCGTTTTCAGCTTTTTCACCAGCGCGACGTTCTTCTTGATCGCGGAATCCATCCGGCGTAACTTGTTTTCCATTTCTTTTTCTTTCGAAACTTTATCGTCGTTTTCCTCCTTTAAAAAAACTGCATCGAATTCTTCGTTTTTTACGCGTAGCTTTTCTCTTTTCGCTCTCGTTTGCTTTCTCGAATCCAGTTCTTTTTTCTTCTTGAGGAGAAGTTTTTCCTTCTCTTCGTTGCTTTTCCTTTCGTTTTCGATCCGGATTTTTTCTTTCATCGCATTAGTGTCTCTTTCGATTTGTTCTTTCAACCGGAGCTTTTCAGACGCGGATAAAGGTTTACTGATATTCATCGTTGATGTTTCTTTCTTCTTCGTATTCTTAGTGCTCTTATTAGGAGGAGGAGGAACGGTTGTGTTCTTCGTCGCGTTGTTCGTCGCAGACTTCGTTCGCTTCGAAGACGATGAAACATTTTTCATCGTCATCGTTTCCCCGACGAGAGAAGTCTGCGTCGTCTTTTTTGGAAGAGGTAAAGGAGGAGGAGGAACACCACCAACAGAAGCAAAAGCAGAAGTACTCGTCGTCGTCGTGGTCTTCTTCTTTGCCTTCGGAGGCATGGTGAGATGCGCACTCTAATAAAGTGGCGTTTTCGACTGTCTTTGTGTCCCTCTTGGGTTGTTGTGTTAGGGTATAAGACCCTAAATTTTATTTTTCTTTCTGTCTTTCTTCTTTCTTGGGAAAACCAATCACATGTTGTTTTAAAGACACATCGTCTATCATTTATTCTTTACGAGAAGAGTTTAAAGAAGAAGACAAAGTTAAAGAGAAGACACAACGAAGGATGATGATGGTCGTCGAAGGGGAGAGAAGAGATGATTCTTTGTGGGGTATGATCGTGAAGTGCGACGATATAACTTTCACTCATATTTTGCCGAGATTGAATCGAACGGATCTCAAATTCTTGTACGAGGTGAACAGTGAAACGAGAAAGTTGATTAAGAGATCGTCTCGCAAGGGGGATTTGGAAAAGAACTTTAAGATCGAAGAGATGTCGTCGATATCGACGTTGGAAGTAGCGTGGGAGCATTATCCGTGGGGCACGTATGACCACGAAGTGGAAGCTGAGATGGACGAAACACTTTTCTGCTGGAAAGTTGCTCGAACGAATAAACTCGAGTTGCTCAAGTGGGCGCGAGTGGAGAAAAAGTGCGAGTGGGATGAAGAGACGATTTCAATCGCAGCACATCAAGGTAATCTGGAAATGGTAAAGTATTGCGTGGCAAATGAGTGTCCTATCGATGAGTTTGCGTGTGCAAATGCTGCCGGAAATGGTCATCTCGAGTGCCTCAAATACTTACGCGAAGAAGTCAAAGCGCCTTGGGATTGGAGAAGTGCCGCTTGGGCGGCTGAAAATGGTCATCTTCATATACTCGAATATCTTGTCGAGCGTAAATTTGATAAATATAACGAATATGCGTGTGAGTATGCAGCCATGAACGGCCACTTAGACTGTTTGAAGTACTTGCACGAAACCGCCAAAGCGCCTTGGGACGAGGACGCCGTACAAGGAGCGCACGAGAACAACCAAACCGAATGTGTACAATACCTCCTCGACAACAACTGTCCATTACCACGCGGTTGGCGATACGAACATGGAGAGCTACACACGATTTAAAATCACAGGTATCATTCATCAACAAAAAAAGAATACGAGAAAGGAGAAACAGCTTCCGTTTTCGAACGCGCGAAATACGCGAATATACGCAGAGAGACATATAGATATGGTACCAGAAACAGCGCAGAATTGAAATTAAGAGAAACACACGTACAAAAAGCAAAAAGAAAACCTGTCATCACGCCGACTTCTCACGTAATTACTTACCGCAATACTATTGGCGCCCAACGTGGCTTAAAATTGCGCTGTGCTGATGGGAAGCGATGGATTTCACGTGGTATGAACGACAGATGGGAGTAGGTTTTCATTTAACAATTATATTCATTAGTAGATTACAAACCCTAAACCTCTAAGAAATCTCCCTCTAAAATCTCCGTTTTTTGTCTCACTTTTTATTGCCACATAGACGAAGATGATGATGATGCTTTCGAACTCACGCGTACTCGTGAACAACGGCACGACCAAAATATCATCCGTCAAAGCGAAGAAGAGCACCGCTAAGGTATGAACGATTTCCTCGTCTTTTTTTCTCTTTGTCTCTGTCGTTATTCGTTTATATATCAACGGCTTTTATATAAAAGAGATATATAAAATGTTACGGATAATTTCCCTCTCTCTTTGCTCTCTTCTTTGATGATACGAGAGAGCAAGAATAACGAGTGAAGAGAGAAGAAGTGTGTGCATGCTGAAAGAGAACCGTTTGCTCTCTCTCTCTCTCTCTCTCTTTTGTTAAAGTCGTTTGGCTTCTTCTGTCTTCTTCTCTTTCGCGTGTCTTTCATCTCTTTATCATCGTAATCCTCCCTTAAGAGCTTGCTCGCTTGGGAAAGAGATCAATCGGAAAACCAAGACCAGCGTATCTTTCTTCTTGTTTAGGGTTTTGGTTGTTGCCCTAAATTTTTCTGACGAAACTTTATCCAATTAATACTACTCTAAAAATAAAAAAACAGAAGACGAAAGTCGCGTGCAAAGCCTCAAAATCCGATGAAGACGACAAATCAAGCATGACTGATTCAAACGGAATGAAAAACGCAGCGTTAGTAGCGGCGACGATTGCGACGCTTGGTTCTTCGGGAATGAGTGGTGTTGCGAATGCCGCGGATTCAGCGGGTTTTGATTTGGAAGCCATGTACGCGTCGAAAGGGCAAACGGCGAAAGTGAAGTCTCGATTCGAAGGGACGGAGACGGCGAAGTTGGTCGAACAACCGGCGGTGAAATCGGCACCGGCGTTACCCGCGGCGAAACCGAGGAAAGAAGCTCCCGCGAAGAAGAAGGTGAAGGCGGAAAAACCGGCGCCGAAGGTGAAGGCGGCAGCCCCGGCGGTTTCGGCGCCGAAACCGACGCCGGCGCCGGCGCCGAAACCGGCGCCAACGCCTGCACCCGCACCGGCCGCGCCGAAACCGAAGGCGGCCATGGACGATTCCCCGATCAACTGGTCTGAGATGATGAACTCGACGACGCCGTCCAAGCCAAAGGCGGAAAAACCGAAGAAGGAGAAAGCTCCGAAGAAGGAGAAAGCTGCCGCCAATTCGTCTTCCTCCGAAGGCTCTCGATTCTTGTTGCCGGGCACCAAGGCGAACTTTTCGAACATGCCGGCGCCCGCCCCGAAGAAGGAGAAAGCCCCGAGACCAGTGCAGCCGAAACCAACGTATGAGTTCACTCGATCTGGCCCTGGGGAAGCGGAAGGCTTCCAAAGAAGAAGCGCGGAGAACAAATCCACCGCGAACGGCGATAACGAAATCGTCACGTTCATCGCGTCTGTTTTGTCCGCCGCGTTCATCGTCAAGATTACGGAAAACAAGGACAAGAAGCCGAAGTTGCCGGCGGTGGCACCGAGAGCGGCGAAGAAGAGTGCCGCTGGTGGTGGTAAAGGTGGTGGTGCTGACGAAGCGCAGAAGTGGATTGACGCGTGGAAATCCTCTTCTGGAGGCGGTTCGGGAGACCCGGCGCAAGACGCGCAGAAGTGGATCGACGCGTGGAAGGCTAAGCAATAAAATATAATAATAATACTGAAAGAACAACAACGACAACAACAACAACATTAACAACAACATTAGTAGAGAGAGAGAGAGAGAGAGAGATTTATTTTTTATTTTAAAGAGAAACGGTAAGTATCATCGCGCGTATGGATAGTAATACTAAAAACAGTCTTCGTTTTATCCTCTCTTTTTACTCCTCAAATAGCAGCTGGGTTACGGAAAACTTCCATGCCACCCAGAAACGGTCTCAACGCTTCCGGCACGGTGACCGACCCGTCTTCGTTTTGAAAGTTTTCCAAGATGCAAATAATCATTCTCGGAACGGCACACGCCGTGGCGTTTAACGTGTGCGCGAACTGCAACGGCTGTTTCTTCCCGTCCACCGCGTTTGGCCTGTATTTAATGTTCAATCGTCTGGCTTGAAAATCCGTGCAATTCGACGCGCTCGAGATTTCCCCGTACCTCTCTAAAGCCGGCATCCACGCTTCGATGTCAAACTTTCTATACGCCGGAGCGCCTAAATCGTGCGAGCTCATATCTAATACTTTAAAGTGCAAACCTAATTCCGCGTACATTTCTTTCTCGATGTTTGACAACTCTTCGTGCATTGCGTTCGACGCTTCCGGCGTGCTCACGGCGAACATTTCAACCTTGGAAAACTGGTGCAAACGATACATGCCTCTGGTCGCCGCTCCGGCTGCTCCGGCTTCGGTTCGAAAACAGTGCGAAAACGCGACGAATTTTTTCGGCAAGTCTTTCTCCTCGTACGTTTGGTCCATGCACTTACCGCCCAACAACAACTCCGCGGTGCCGGCTAAACACAAATCGGAATTTTCCACGGAATACACCTGCGTGTTTTCCGCTCTCGGTTGAAACCCGCACTTTTCGACGACTGACTTTCTGACTAAATCGGGAACAACCATCGGTTCAAACCCTTTCGCGATGGCTTTTTGCATCGCCCAGTTAATCAACGCCAATTCGAGCATGGCGCCGACGCCGGTTAAATAAACGAATCGAGTGCCGCTGACCCTCGACGCCGTCTCAAAGTCAAACATGTTCAACGTTTCACCAATCGTCACGTGATCTCGACACTTCATCGTTCCAAAATCTCTCTGCGTTCCCACAACCTCCATCACCGTCGCGAACTCTTCGCCTCCAATCGGTACGTCCGGGTGCGTATCGTTCGGAATCTTTTGCGCCTCTCTTTGCAACGCGTCGGAAATGTCATTCAATTCAACTTCAATCAGCGCTAATTCGTCTTTAATCCTTTTCCCTTCCTCGATTAATTCATCTCTGATGACTTTTTCCATCTTCCCTTTCATTTTCTTCGCGTTTTCGTTCCGACTCGCTCGCAACAAATCCGCTTTTTGGTCCAACGCGACGAACGCTTCGTACTGCGAAACCACGAATTGGACGGAAACGTTCGTCACGTTTCGGTTCAAACAATTCGTCTCCACGTGCGATTGGTTCTCGCGGATGGATTTAAAATCAATCGACGCTTTCCACACCTCTTGCGGTTTACTCATCGTCACATCGTTTCGTGCCTTTTCTGCGTCGGAGGATGATGCCGAACACGACACCGACCGCCCGGGGAGAACGACGACGTGTTTCCGTCGCGTCATCCATTTCGTCGGTAAAGTCCTCCTCGTCGTCGCGTTTTGATGATAATTTGCAGCGGAGAAAAAGCAACGGCGAGTGAGTTTTACGCTCGCTCTGAAGAGCATGATGGTTTCGACAAAAACGATCGATGCGTGCGTGCGTCGTCGTGAATAAATAAGTGCGAGAAGGAATTCTGACGACACGAAGCTTTTCGTTTTGGATAAAATGTGAGAAAACTCTCGATTCGGGCGACGATGCGCGGCGGTCTTTCTCTTCTCATTATTTGCGGTTATGATTACACGACGGCTACTCTCTTATGCTCTCTCTTTCTGCTATATATATGTGCTACTTTTACGTGTTTACTTCTCGTTTACTTCTCGGTCTTCTTCTTCTGAAGATAGTCGTTCAAAACCCGTATCACGTTTTTCGCAATCGAGACGGTTTCGCGCATGGCGCCTACGCCCATCTCCCCACACATCAACGTTTTCTCGATCGGGTCTAAGAATTGCACGCCGTCGCCGAAAGGTTGTTTGCCGTGATTTTCTTTAATCGCGTCGATGTGTTTCTTCGTGATTGGGTTTTGCCACATGTAAGTGTTCATCGCCGGCGCGATGAGAAGCGGCTTGGTAAAATCCCAGGCGCGGAGTATCGACGTCGCGAGATTGTCGCATAATCCGTTGGCTATTTTTGCTAACGTGTTTGCCGAGCACGGCGCGATGACGCAAATATCTGCTTTGTTTCGTAAATCGATGTGCGTCACCACGTCGCCTCGTTTTTGCCATCCTCCGCTTTGATTGTATTCGGACGCGTCGTTGTAATTTTGCACGACGCAATTCGGGTATCCGTCAACTGTAAACGGGCCCAACTTGACAAACACCTCATCGTATAAGCCGCCGCCATTGGAATAGTTTCTCTCGTTCTTCTTCTTTCTCAATTGATCCAAAGAACGTTTGTTCTCGTCGTTCGTAGGTACGAGCGAGCCCGCGGGAAACGCGCCGCCAAACTCAGTCGCCTCGATGAACGGTTTCGCCGCGTTCGTCGCCACCGAGTGAATACATAACTTCGTTGTTTCTCTGCGCACTTCATCGTCGAAGTACTCGTCCGTTATTTTATGAATAAGTTCGACCCATTTCATCGCCGCGACCGATCCCGTCACGAGAACAAGCACGTGAATTTCCTCCTTCTTTCCCTCCTCCATCGCGCTTTCTCACTCCTCTCTCTTCTTCTCCTTCTCTTCAAATAAGTGTCTCTCTTTTAACCGTTCTTTATACTTCTCCCCTTTCTCTTTATTCCTTTTCGCTTTAAAGATCTTCTGCAGTTTCAAGCACTCGTCCAGCTCCCACTTTTCTCGATTGCATTTCCCGAGGAACCACTTTTCGTACCACGGGTTCGTCGTGTGACAGGTTTGTAAGTTTTGCACGTTTTGGCGACACAGAGGGTGTTTGGAGAGGGTCAGAGGTGGGTGCATGTATTGTGCTCCTTACGTGGAGTCGTGAGGCGCGTTCAGAACGGTTCGGGGACCCTCGCGACGTCCGTATACTCGTTCCTTTTGTGCGATGGAATGACGGGTTGCTCCCTTTGGAAAAACGTCTTCGTTGGAGGAAATTCGCCTCTCTAAATGACGATTACGTTTTGATGCGCGGTGATGCGAAAATATGTTTTACGCGCGAGCAGAGCGATTTGTCGGAGCGTTTCACGTACACATCGATCGCGTGGAATTTTGAGTTGTGTTGATTTACGTTTTTCTCGAGCACGCGTGAAGTGTCGTCGAATGACGCGTAAAATCACGAATCTGTGATCACATGTTCCCGCATGTGCGTTTAAAGTCTCCTCGGATGAAAACAGCATCAAAAGCTTCGTCATGGTATTGAAAAGGCCTTCCTAAACGTCAAAACGAGCAGATGTGTTCTCCTCATCGTCGTCATCGTTTAATCGTCGTAAAAAGTCCTCCTCGTCCAGCGTTTCCGCACGTGTAAGTCTCTCACACAGATGAAAGCATTTTCTTTCCCAGAGAGAGCGCAGAAACGCATCCTGCAAAGCGTCACTCGTTGCACCGAAAAGGAGCGCACCATAAAATGCACGCAAACACCAACACCGCGCGAAAAAGAGGACGACTGTTCGTATTCGTCGTTTTCTTTTCACTCCTCGCGATGTCGCTGACGTTTACCGCGCCTCTGTCGAGAACAAAGAAGACTTTACAGATGATGCGCGACGAGAAGAGGAGGTTTTCCCCCGCTGTAAAGGACGAATTCGATTTCGAGTTTCTCGACGAAGAGGAAGGAGATTCAGACTATTGGGACCAAGACGAGACGAAGAATAACGACATCGATGATGATGACTCTAATGCGCATTACAAGAAACGAATGGGGAAGTTTCGAGACGCGTTCATCGATGCCTTTGATGATGAGACATTTGAGGCAAAAGAGGAAGAGGAAGAGGTCAGTCTCTTCACGAATACCGCGGAAACGCCAATCAACGGGAGGAAATGTGCACGATCGATCGCGATGAAACCATCCAGACGACTTTATGAGAACGATGATAAGAGCAGTGGTAGCAGTAGTAGTCATACTAAATGTGGGAAAAGACTTACTCATGAAGATTTCCCGCCCGTCGCCGTCGTGTCGGCGATACACGCGAGATCTTTGATGAAGATTAAATCGAAGTCGATTGACGCGATGACGGAGTTTACGGAGAATTTACGGATGGCGTTTGGGGACGAGAGGGATAAGAAGTCTGAGATGCATTCGGACGGGGAGTTGGTTTTAGTCGTGTACGGGGTGAACGAAGAGACGGAGGAGGTTTTAGAGGATTTAGAGAAACATTTGTTCCGCGAGAATGATTTCTATTTAGCGATTATCGACGGCGATACACGAGCGCTGAATGAAATTTCCGATTACGACGACGCGATCGCGAGAGGCGTGAAATTCACGAGAGCGAAGTTTGCCATCGTCGCGGATTTGAACGCGATCGTTCCCTCGGCGGAGTGGACGAAAATGGCGTTGGTGAAAGTCTTTCGAACGGAACCGACCGTGGCGGCGGTTCTGTTCGGCGGGAACGAAAACGTGAGCGGATTTGAAGGCGCGAAGCGACCGGCGATGGTTATTAGAGCGTGGGAAGCAAAGTTCGCGCTGACGAGTGAAGATGGATCCTCCGGGTGCGCGAAAACCGAGAAGAGCTTAATGTCCGTCATGGTCGATAAAGGCATGGAGTTTAAACGATTGCCGAGGAAGTTGAAAAGAATCGATAAATCATCGCGTAGTAGTATTGGTAGTGATAATAATAGAGATAGCAGCAGTAGCAACGACGGCGGCAACAGAAGATTACTTTTTGAAGAAGAAGAAGAGGGTATTGACATTATGGACGGTAAATGGGAAGCGAACTCCAACCGCGGCGGCGTCGACGGCGCGTTTGATTTAGGATGCAAATCAGCCTCGAAGAGGAACGAAAAGAGTTTGTTCTGTCCCACTTCATCTAATAACGACAACATTAACAAACGAAAGAGAAGAGTTCAAGCGACGTTCATCATGCAATACTTCAACAGAGCGAAAACGTTGGGTGAGATTTTCGACGCGTTGGCGAAGAGCGTCAAGCACTCGTCGATATCTTCGCCCTCCTCGTTCACGATGGAAGTGTTGGCAAACGTAGACTCCGGGTATAAAAAATCTGATAACTGGGTCAAGCACGCGTTGGAGTTTAAGAAGCAAACCGGTAATCACGATTCGCCGTTCGTGTTGTCGTTTTCCAACGATATTCACGAACTCCGAGCGTATAATCGATTGGCGCACGTCGCGACGGCTGAATTACTCGTCTTTGCGCAAGACGACGATAAACCAGACGTGACAGACCCGAGCTCTTTATCCTGGCTTCTCGACGGTTTATCTTTAATGCGTCGTCACAAAGACTTGGCTTTGTTGGGTGCCTACCGAGGCCGGTACGACGACGGTTCTCGAATGAAGACATCGTCCAACCAAAACGACGGCTCGAAATTCGGCGGTAACTTTGAATCCGATCGCGAGACTCGCCCGATCGCGTACGTCGACAGCGAACTCGGCGTTCCTTTTCTCTGGATGTACAAAGTGAACATGGGCCCGATGTTGTTTCGAAAGTCCATTTTCTTAGCCTCCGGAGGGTTTCACGATCAATTCTCGTGCGCGGGCGAGATGGCGCAAGGGTTCGATTTCGAAATTTCCGTTCGCATGTGGAGCGAAGGATTCAAAGTTGGCTTATACGATCCAAAATGGCTCCATCGAATCGATAAGGATTTAACGGCAATCGGGAACCAAAATCGCCATCGAGACGTGCAAAAGAAAGAGTTAACGGACAAGAAAGACGAAGCGACGAAAAGAAATAACCAGAACATTTACACCTTGTTTGCATCGGAGAAAAATTTTCACCACGAGAAAGGCACAAAATTAGCCAAGAAGAGTTTGAAGGAAGATTTAGCAAAAAAAACGTTAATTTGCGCATTACCGAAAACGCACGAGTTGTGCCACAACTCGTTTTTAGACACGCCGAGAGACGCGGTGACGTGCATGTCCGCCGACCGGAAGTGTTTCCAACGAAAGTACATCGAAAAGCACAACGTCGCGGGCGCGAACGACGAAGACGCGAGGAAGGCGTTGCCGAAAGACGAGAACGGAGACATCGACGTTTCCAAAATTCGATTCACAAAAGGCGAGAAAGTGAGATTCAAATACGAGTGGTTAGAGCACGACGGCGCGCAGAGAGTCTGGAACGAAGCTTTGGTGGAGACGCAAAAAGTCGCGCTGAAGACGGCGTCGTCCTCATCATCCTCAAATCTTTCCGTCGAGGATGCCGTAAAACAATGGCTGAACGAAAACACGCCCGCGATAAACGAAAAAGTCGAACAAGTGCGCTTGCAGCTCGCGAAAGAAGCCGAACCGGAATTGAAACGCGCGGAAGAGCTCGCCGCGAAAGGTTTGATTTACGGCACCGGAGGCGCCGTCAGCGAAGAAGAACGGGCGAGACGCGCGAAAGAGGCAAAATCTGTGGATAAGAAAACGAGAGATCGCGTGGTGGAACTCGCCGGGATTAAAGCGTTCGAGGATGGGAAGGAAGACAGAGCGGCGTGGGAATAATAAATTTTTTTCAAGAGAGAGACAGAGATAGAGAAAGTATCATCAAAGTAGATTCTTGGCGATTAATGATATGTTTTCCTCTTTATCTTCTTTATCTTCTTCTTCTTTGTTATCGAGCGTTTCTTTCTTAAAACGAGAAAACTCGTCATAAATATGTACATTTTTCTTTTGATACGTAATGTTACCATTTTCTCTCTCATTTAGACGAGCAACGCAGCCATGATGGTTGCGCCAGCAGTCGCCAGCATCGCCTTGGTTGAAGCGCCTCCAGACGTACTCGTATCAGTAGTAGTCGTAGTAGTAGTAGTATCCGTAGTTGTAGTAGTAGTAGTCGTACTATCGGAACCAACGTAATCGGTATACCCGAGCGTTTTTTCCACGGTTTGCATGCAACTCACGCCACTTCCGCACGTCCACTCGCTCGCGTCGTACGAAAGAACCGTCGGTGCCGCGATAATCGCTCGCTCGGTAATCGTACCGGTGTTTAATCCGTTGGCGTCGAAGCACGGACAATCGCGGTCGTACTCGAACGTTTTTTTCGTGCCGTCCGGTTGCGGCATGTCCGTGAATGTTTCGGCTTGGGCATCGTTGCACTCGGGGTATAACGATCTGCATTTTTCAACGGTGACCAAGTTCGTGCCATCGCCGAAACAGCCGACGCCGTACGGTCCTCTGTCTTGCGCGTGGTAGTGGTACACGTCATTCGCTGGCGAATCCGGAGTCTTCCCGATGTGCGCGCCGCACGCGTCCAAGTGCGGCAACTTTTTGTTCTCGAAATCCTCCCACTTCCCGTACATGATGTACGGCCCGACGTCGCCAATTTTCGTCGAGTGCGCACCAGATTGCGAATACAAACAGTGATACCTTCCGTGGAAATGGTAATCGCTCGTGTGTCCGCCGCACGGGCCGACGCATCCGCGATACGAGTCATCCGCTTGAACGTTCGGAAACGACCACGCGACAGAATCGTAACACAATTTCCTGACTTTACTTTCCGCCAAGCCAAGATCTAAACCTCCTGCATTATCATAGAGATCGCTCGGCGTGGAACATCCCCAACCTTCAATGACTTTATCTTGCTTATCGGAAAACCCAGCCTCGAAAGAGTTGTAGATGTGCGCGTTCGTGCTCACCGCGCTCCCGCTCGGGCTATACGTCAACGTTTTCGACTTTGTCGAATCCCCAGGATCGACGTACGTTTCCGTGCCGGCATTATACGTGCATCCAGTGTCCTTCCTCAAGTCTGCCGGTTTCGGATTATTCAGCGATAAACCTAACGAAGCCGTCGTCGGGTTCACGCACGCCTCCGCCGCCTCTCCAACACGTATCGATGAAAGCGAAGAAACCAAGGCAAAGGCGGAAATGGCGAAAACACTGTTGCTGTTTCTTCGTCCTTTACTTCCTCTCTTCTTCTTCTTCTTCTCGATGGTGGTGTTAGTATTCTTCATTCAAATCCTTCTTCTTTCGTGTATTTTAAAAATTCTGTGTTGTTGTTGTGAAGAGAAATTTGTCAGTTTTTGTCATCGGTGTTTTTTTCCTTTTTTTTCTTTTTTTTGGTTTTGACTGTCCTCCCATTTTTTTTCACTCGAAGGGGCACAACTGTAAGAAAGCATCGGATCATATCACGAAAGAAGAAGAAGACAACAAACAAAGAAGACAAAGAAACAGAGCGCATTAAGAACACACACCCAAAGCGTTTAGAAGAGAACAAAGCGAGGAGGAGGAGAGATGCTGTTGTTTTTTTGGAAGAAGACAACACTCTTTGCGTACCTTTTTTAATAAAGAGTGTGTGATATATAAAAGACAACGAATTCCCCTAAAAGGTCACCACAAACTGCCCAGAGTCTAGAGGAAAAAAAATGAGGAAAAAGAACAGTTCTGTCCTACAGTTTGCTCCTGGTGAAGTAAAAGCATACGTAAGGAAAAAGACGCGAGGGGGAACTGCTCTGTTTCGTTGTGAAAAAGACTCTCCTTTGACTCGTCTACTCTTCAGACTTTTATAAGGGGTAAAGGTGAATACTAGTAACCGAGAGAGGACAGATACTTAGTAGTAGTATATCAGTAGTACTGTTGCAATATGCATGCGATGAGATGATTTGAGAGAAGAGAGACATATTCATCGTATTGAATACTACTCATACTCTCTATATCGAGCGACAGTGCGTTCAACAACCACACAGAACAAAGAGGATAGATTCTCTTT
>Ga0255783_10002043_pt1 | contig 20629 bp, 14 predicted proteins | sample 011ome_22_FD_179981 | JGI IMG/M metagenome (GOLD analysis project Ga0255783, IMG submission 179981) | Coastal salt marsh microbial communities from the Groves Creek Marsh, Skidaway Island, Georgia - 011507BT metaG (version 2) | ecosystem: Environmental > Aquatic > Marine > Intertidal zone >... | reverse complement strand
TCAGGCATAAACCATTCACTTTGACATACACCGTCAAAAGTCTTTTGATCTACATCTAATGGGATATATTTTGTAAGTTCGGGCAGGTATTGTTCACGCATTGCTGCGTTAAACTTTTCTATATCATCTGAAGGATCGCACAATACAACATGACACTTGTCAACATGACCACTATAGATCATATCAATAAGGTCACGATTCGTGAAACGTGGTATACCTAGTTCATCTGTTTTCATAAGCATGTAAACAGTTTAACTGATATTGATTAAACTGTCAAGTGAATTATTACCGTCTTGGTCTCTTTGTCTTTGAGCTTCAATTGCACGTCGAGTGTAAAGCTCTTCTTTGTAAATCTCTAGGATGTTTGCAATCTGAGCTTGCAATCCTGGATTTCGAGTCTGAAAATACTTACGTTGGAGTTCAATTATCTTGTCCTCCAACTGTGTTAAGTTATAATCAGCTAAACTGTCTACTAGTGGATTGAGCATTATGCTTCAAATCTTCCTTTGTATTCTGCGTATACAATAGTTCCGCTGTTGTATGTCCAAAAGTCTACAATAATAGGATCAGTTGAACTATCTACAACAAATGTTGTCGGGAATGTAGAGTTTTTCTTAATAGTGCCGCCACTATCTACAGTAAACGTAACTTCTTTAGCAGTACTATTGCCAAAGAATTGAACAGTCATTTTTGCTAAACCATCTCTGTCTGGCCAATCGGCTAAATTGAAGTTAATTAAGTTAGTCTCTTCGTTTAAGTTAACAATTACACTTTGATAATGTCCGTTTAAAAAACTGATATTTTGCCCACCAATTACTGTACCAATATTATGATATTGTTCAGTTGTTAATTGTAAGTTAGCATCAGCAATGTTTGTTCCGTTAAAATCGTTTGACGCATTTAATTTTGCAGTGTTATCTTGCAATGCAGTTATTTCAGATGTTGCTGTTTGCAATCCTGCCTTAATAATTGTAAAGTTATCGCGAAACCCTTGAGTATCATTATCGATACCTGCTACTGGAAATTCTCCGTCGATTGTTCCGCTAATGATGTTGCTGGCCATGTTGTTTCCTCTTTTGTATATTTATCAGTATTATACGTTGAACTGATAATTTGCGAATAATATGTATTGATCAATATTTACATTTTCTGTTCGCTTAATGATATATCTGTCAATATCGTAATTTATATTTTTTGGATCAAATCCGTATGCTGTAATATTTCTAATAATATCAGATGCGTATCCCGGTTTACAGTAACAAATAGGAATTGCTGTTTGATAATCTAATTCTTGATAACCTTCTTGCGAAGTTCTCATCCATAGTGGGAGATAATTTCGTTCGTTTGCTCCTACCTGAGAAATATTTTCACGCATTTGGTCTGTACTAGATATATATTTTGTTTGATCTGTACTAGCACTAGTTTTGATTGCGTTAGAGTCTGCTTTGATTGTATTAGTAGTTGGCTGCGGACGAAGACGCTGCGGCTCACTATCACTCAATTGTAATGTAACAGTTACATCACCTGTATCGCGAACAGTTACAACAAAATCATTATTATCTGCATTTACTGTATAGGTATTATCTCTAGTATCTACTATAATATTTTCATTATCTGTAAAAACAAATCTTACAATACCTCGGCCGTATACTGGTAATGAATCATATCCTAGGCCGGTTCTTGTTTCATCGTCCTTTGCAGCATATTGTATACTATCAACTGTAATTTTATTCTTACTTTGAATAGATATTTGTGACTTTGTTTTTACACTTGTTTTAGAATTAGCAGGATCAATTACATCAATATATACAACTTCGTATACTGTATCAGTAGTTCCCGGCTCAATAGCTATTGCACTTTTAATATCACCTAAAATATACTTTTTACGTTTGTGATTTTTAGCACTTGCTGCTACAAATTCTGATATATTTTTTGCTTCGATTCCTGCATATACTAACATATCTAAATTTCTTTGCAATCCAAATACAGGATCAGTTGATCTGTAAATCTTTTCTGGTTCAAATATATCAGGGTTACTAATAAAATTAGTGTACATTCTGCGTTCTTGCTCTTTTAACATAGGACGCATATAAATGTCTGTATATTGTTTATTATCTGGAGTGTTTACTGCTAATGTAAACGTTTGTTCAATTGCTGTAAAATTAAATCTGTCTCTTGCTTGAATTGTAAATTTATATGATCTATCAAACGTGGTATCTCCAGGGAATGTACCGTCCCATTTGCCTGCATCACCGCCTAAACTAATATCAAAGCTAGTAAGGCCGCGTTCTTCGAGATTACCAAACTGTCTAGCTGCTCCGATAATTTCACCATCATATGTAAGAGATAGACCGTAAGGCAACTTTCCGCTTACTAGGGAGTATATCATCTTAGTATCAGGCACAGTAGTTTCTGCAACCAGCTTAAATGTGCTTGTAAAGTTTGCATTAATAGAACCGAGGTCCGGAGGTGTAATCCAGCTAATGTTACTATCAATCTCTCCAATTACTCGTATATCAAATGTCTTTGCAGTACTTGGAATATCAACTACATCGTTTGCTGCAACTATAATATTTTTACTGAAGTATTCATTTTTAAATAATGCAACACCGACATTGGTATTTTGGGTTAATCGTCTTGATAAGTTTACATCGAATGTAATTTTATCTTCATTATCTCGAATTAATTCTACCTTTACTTGTGTACTATCAGTACTAATTGCAAAAAACTCTCTAATATTTGCAAATATTCTAGATCTAGCAGTGCTTGGTATTCTAATTCTCCATTGGTTATTAGCTAAAACATCAATGTATGCAGTTCCATTATATTCAGATTGTAGTGCTTGCTTGGTTGCAACAATTCTATCGGCTAATGATAAGTCGGCTAATGTTTCTGCAACTTCTATCCAATTTGCACTTACAAAATTAATTTGAATAATGTCATCAATAACTATAAGATCACCAAATTCATCTAACTGTGGCTGCGTATTATGTGTTACCACACACTTATATATTTTTCCATTGCCGCCTGTGTTACTAGTATTAACAACATAATCGCCTACAAAATAGTTTTCATTTACTTCTATATTTCTCGGCGAGCCACTTGGATATATCTCATCAGATGATGGATCAGTTTGTGTAATTAGATATTCAATGTAAGGAGTTATTGTATTAATTGTGTATAATTCATTTACTCCAAATTTTAATATTCTATTAGCGTACTTAGATTTGTTTGTTTCTGATAATCTAGAAACAAACATATGATCTTGTCCAATTGCCGCAGATCTAGTTAGTAATAGGTCTACATTAGATAGTAGTGGGGTATCTAAAAATACAATATCATAGTCTGCATTTCTGCTATCTACGTTTACAACTTTGTATTGACGATTATTTAAAACTATATTTCGTCCAATTAATTCAAATAAATCATTTACACCATCAATATCGCCAGTTAAGTCAATTTTATATATTTTAAAACTATCATTTCCTAATAATGTATCTTCGTAGAAGTTTGCAAAAATACTAACTGTATCTAAATCAGTGGTTATTCTAGTAGCTCTAACAGTAAAAGAGTAGTCTTGAGTAATTGCTGGTTGATAAGGAATTCTTCCAGTAATTTCTCCAGTCTGGCTATCTAATGACAGACCGGGAGGTAGTATTGACACAGAACCGTCGTCGTTAATATCTTCTAATGTATAAACTAATACACCTTCTAACGTCCAGTTATTAATAATATCTAAATAGATTGTTGTATAATTATTAGCACGTTTGTAACCTAAGTCCCTAGGAGTAATCCAAACTGGTGTTCTTACATTCGTATTATCAGCAGTAAACACACCTGTGCTAGAATTCATAATTGTGTTATCTGCTTTAAGATAATCATCACCAACTAAATAAATTTTAAATTCACGTCTAACAAATGTTTCACCGTCTGTAACAGTAACAGCAAATGGATAATATCTATTTAATTTTCTAACATTTGCAGTTGATTCGTTGTAATCATAGTACACTGTGTCATAATAAAAACTACCATAACCGTTTGAACTTAATACAGCATAATCTAACGCAAGTCCACCATACGGTGTTGCATCATAGCCGCCTGATTGATACCGCTTATCTAGTGATAACAATGGTTCAACAATTCCGTATAGTTTTCCGTCTTCAGTTAATGTAATACCTGGCGGTAAAACACCGTCTCCGCTAGCAATAAAGTAATTAAGAGAATCGCCTGCTGACAAATCTGTATCTGTTGCTACTAGTTGATAGTCGACTAGTGTACTATCTAATACAAATAAACTATTGTTCGATCCTATTGGTAATAATCCTGGATTAGTTGCCCATACAGGATCATCTGGACCAGTGACTACAAATTCTATTGTTCGATCTTCAAATATACTTTCATAGTATGCTCTAATTACAACAGTAAATGTAGTGTTATACGATACTTCGTATACCGTACCGATAAGTTTGGTTCCATCTAGTCTTGTTCCAGCCGGTATTCTTCCGCTGATAATTTCTAAAGAGATATCCAATCCCTCGACAACAGGGAGCTGGATATCTATCACTGATCTTTCAATTAGTGTTTGTAGTCGTTGTCCTGTTGCTATATTCCATAATTGAGACATTAATCAATTCCTTATACTACGTATTTATTGGAATTATACAAATGTTCCGTTGTCGATAATACGTGAATCAGGATTTACTATTGACCCCATGTCAACATCGGTTGATGATATTAACCACTCTATAATATTTGTTGGACTATATATTATATCAGAAAAATCCCATGCTTGATCTTCAAAATATGCCCCTGCTATAGCAGGATTGTATCCATTTACTAATCCAGTTAAATTTCCAATAAAACTTCCATTAAATGATCCTGCGTTAATAGAATTTACATTAGTAATATTATACGCCTGTGCGTCTAAATTTCCACCTAATTGAGGAGTTGTGTCTTCTACAATTTCTGATAATCTAGTATTTTCGATAGTTAGGATGTTATCAACAACATTAGTTGTTATTCCGCTTCCACCTCTAATATTAAATATAGCAGCATTTTCAAGAGTTGCACTACCTGTGTCACCTGCTATGTAAACACTGCTAACTCCTGTTCCTGAAATAACAATTTTTTCATTGTCAACAGCTAATGATATAAAATCACCTGCTGCTATCTTTTTAAATTGTAAATCGTAGTTAATTTTATTAGCAAATAGTCCTTCTCCAATTGTTCCAAGATTAGAGACGGTAGTTTGTTCATCATCACGTAAATCAAGCTCTTCGAAGTTTTGATTTACTTTAAAAAATGCTTCACGAAGGTCGTCGCCAGTACCGTCGTTTGCTATTTGCCCTATATTAATTAATTGAACTGCCATAATAAAATCCTTAGTTACCTATTCTTAGTTGTACTGCACTATTAAATTTATTAAAGGCAAATTTATTATTGCTGCCTTTAATACTGCGATGATCAGTATAATCATTAGTTAGACTAGTTGTATGTATTACATCTGTTGCTGCAACGTTATTAAGAAACGCTTTAGCTTGTGCAGGAGTAAGATTAGGATTTATTTGAGCATTTAATGCAATTACTCCTGCAACTTGAGGTGCTGCCATACTAGTCCCACTAATGTTTGTAATACTAAAATTGTCATTTGGTGGATAAGGACCGATGTTAGGTGCAAATCTATTAACTGTAGATGTACAACTCATAATATTTGTTCCGGGCGCATAGATACTTACTCCTGGCCCTGATTCTGAGCTTAGTGCTTTTTGTTCTAAAGTATCTTCATTAATTTCAGAATCAATATTTCCTACGATATTTGCTTCCTCGCTAAACGGACTTGATCCTCTGTTATAATAAATTGTTCCAGAGAAGTCATTGGTTAGGTTATTATCATAATCATCACCGCCAGTAACATCAATTTTGTGATAACTATTTCCTGCTGCTATACAAACGTGTATACCGGCGTCGATCATTTCTTGTACATCAACATCAACAGACGTAATTCTTACCGGCGATCTGTAATATCCCGGAGTGCTTGAATTTATTAGTATTAATCCATATGCACTTAACTCACTTACTTCGTCAATTTCAGTACCTGTATGTGATACGCCTCTATAGTTAATCGCTGTAGGGGCAGTATATAATGCCCCGTAACCCCAACTCATATTAACAATAGTAGGACGCTTATATCCTGTTGCTGGATCAATTGGTTTTGCATTATGCCATGCTGTAATAATGTCAAAACAGTCTACAACAGGAATACCTACGTTTGGATCTGTTGGACCCTCTAGCCCTGCAACCTTCACTGAGTAAATATTAGCACCTTTAGCCCAGCCATATACCTTTCCTGTTGCAATGCCTGCAACATGTGTACCATGGCCGTCATAATCTGTATAATGAGCAGTTGGCATAGTACCTGGCAAACCACTTTCGGCATACCAGTCGATTTGTTGTACTCTACTTACACCGTTAGCATCTTGAAATTCTGGGTGATCTACTTGCAGTCCGCTATCTTGAATAACAATATCAACACCAGTACCGTCTAATGTATAATTGTAATTTCCGTTAACAGCATCGTTTTCGTATGGATTAGTTTCTTCGTTAATTCTGCGAAGACCCCAGTTTATAAAAAACCCACGGTCTTCTAATGTTTTAGAAAAATCTCCAGTTTGCACTGCCCGTCTTACAAGTTGAATATCATCTCTTAAATCAGGACGCAATTCAACAGCAAGTACTCTAGAATCAGCAGCAAGTGTTGCGGCCTCTTCAACAGTAAGCATATAATGAGTGTTACGCTGACTTCCTGGTCTTGCATTTGCAACTACTACAGAACGAGACGGAATGTCTCCTGCTCCAGTAGTAGCAATCATTTCTTGATTAAATGCTGCATAATCTACATTTTTATTTAACGTTACAATATATTCTTTTTCGCTCATTTTTATTTTCCTAAATTATGCTGTTTGTATCTGTTTCCAACCATTGAGATAAACTACTAATGTGTTTACACCTGAAAGTGTCGGATCCCAAGTTGTTCCATCTGCAATTGCCATCATACCGTTTACTGGTTCGGCTGGCTCTATAGTCAATACATTCAGTGTCATAGTGTCACCAATAAATGCATAATTAACAGCATCAACCATTACACTTGAATCGTCACCAAATACCGTACCTGTTAGATCGCCAACAAACTGCTCGCCCTGTTGTACATATGTTCCGGGTATTGCAGTAAGATACCCTTCTGTGCTATGATCACCCCAACCATAAGCAGTATTCCAGTTAGTTGCTTCTGTTCCTGATACATTAGCACTTGGAATTATGCTATTTACTGCATCTACAAGCAATGTATCATCAGAACCAGTTACAGATCCTTTAACGCCAGCTGATGCATCAATTTCTGTTACCACCGGACCATAGAATCTAATATTATCAGCAGTTAAATTAACAAATGTGTTTGTACCTTGTGGACCAATACTAATTGCATTTCCGTCGCCGGTTGCTGTAGTAATTGAGATACTGTCATCTGCTGTAATTTCGCCTACAATTAATGCATCTGGCAATGTAAAGTTACCAACAACCGTAGTTGTGCTAGTTGCATTACCTATTTCAATTGTTGTTGCGTCTGTTGTACCTATTGTTAATGTAGTATTATCGATATTACCAATTAAGTCACCTGAAACTGTTCCCGGTAATGTTAAGCTACCATCTTTTCCAAATATAAAGTCGTATTGCCCAAGTCCACTAGCGTTGGTTCTAACGATAATATCTCCGTCGGTGCTTGAACCTTTAATGTATAAGTTACCATCTTCTGCTACTTCGGTAAAGTAACCAGTAGCTGATCCAAATTCGATACCTGCTTCGGCGTTCAAATAAACATTCTGGACTGTAACTTTACCTGATGTAACTACTAGATTATTATAACCGCCTGCACCAATGTTTACACCGACTTCATTACTTGCATAAATGTTTTCAACTGTTAGACCATTAGTAAATGTGCCAAATGTAGTTTCAACATTACCGACAATCTTGCCTGCTACTCCGTCTACGAGTATTGTACTGTCATCGCCGACAAATGTACCTTTAAATGCTGCTGCTGTTACATTGCCTTTAACTACTGTATTCTGTTCTACAAGTAAGTCTGAATACAACCAAACATCATTTGCTTCTACAAATAGTTGTGCCGTACCCGGACTATAATCTTCTCCAAACATCACAACTTTAACTGTACCATCAGTGTTACGAATTTCAGGAGCAGTTAAACTGTTAAATGTAATTCTACTTGTTGCACCGTTTATTTGAACATCTGTTGCAGTAACATCACCGGCTAAGTCACCTTCAAAAGTAGCAGCAACAAAGGTCTCTGCACCTACAGTCCATTTATCAACACTGTCGTCCCAAACTAATGTTTTATTAGCTTCACTTCCTCTATCAATCTCAATACCACTAGTACTTGCTGTAACACCTGCGCCTACTTCACCGTTGTTAAGAACAATAACATTATCTGTAATTGTAGTATTTGTTGTATCTATACTTGTAGTTGTTCCTTGTACAGTTAAGTCACCTGCTACTACAACATCATTAAAGTTTGACGTACCTGAAGTTGCTTCAACATTACCATTTACATCTTTCCATGCACCACCTTGGTACATTTGTAAACGGTTAGTTGTTGTATTATAAATTACATCACCATTTTGTCCAGCTACTCCTAATAGTTCAGTAGCAGTTGCACTTGAAAACTTAAACGGTACTCCACCAGTTATTTTAACCCTATTACCTGCATTAATTTCTATGTCAGTTGTAGACGATATAATACCAATGCCTAACCCTAACCCATTGTTGATCGATTCTACTTCTAAGATTTCTGTATTAAATGTAGCAAAATATCCATTGCCGAATCTGCTATCAACAGTACCTATTGATTGAGTTCTATCAACATCTGGATTAATATTTGCAGTTATTAATGTTTCACCTAAACTAATAGTATTATCAGCAAGAATAACAATATTCTGGCCTCTAATAAATCCAGTACCAACGTATTCAGTATCACCGCGAATGACACCGCCTACAGCATCTACTAACGTAGTTGAATCATCTGCAAATACACTTCCTTGTATGTCTGTTACAAAAGCTGCATCACTAAACAGACCATCAAGTGCTTCGTCTAAATCAGTAGTTTTTAAAAATCCGATATCATCTTCAAATTCTGATAAAAATTCCGGAGCACCTTGTAATGCTCCATAAGAAATTAATCCTGTAACAGCATCAAAAACCATTACTCCGTTAAAAGATCTTAAATTACCGATTAAATCATTTGCCCTAACTGAACTAAATTGATTATCTGTAGTTCCTACATTACCTGTATTAGTTATTGCTGGAATAATGTCTTGGGTAACAGTAACAGTGTCAATATCTATATTACCTAAATCACTAAGCGGTCGATATTCTAGACCGTTGCCTGCTGCATTTACTTTAACAAAAAAGTCTTCTGAACCTGCATATGTTGCTGGAGTGTCAGTTAAGTCAGCAAACTGCTGTGCTACTAACTGTTGTCCGTTTACTGTGATAAACGCAGCATTAATAGTGCCTAGTGCATTAATATTTTGTACGTCGACAATGCTTGTATTTCTTAAATCAAGGTTATCACCTGCCGGGATTTCTTTAATTTTATTACCGTCTGCTGTGTCTAGTACTAGTGGAAATCTATTTGCCATTTGTTGTATCCCGTTTAGTATATTTATCGTATCTCATTAAAGTGCTGCTATCCTAGCTTGGAAGTCGGCAAAGTCTGCACTTGCTGCAACTACTGCTTTTAATGAAGTTAAACTAATAAAGGTATCATCTGCGGCATACAATTCGTCAAAGTTAGAATTAACTTTTGTAAATGCTGTGCGCAACGGATCTCCGTCACCTTTGTTTGCACTTGATCCTAAATCAATTGTTTGCTTTGCCATTTGGTTTCCCCATTCCTACTTGTACTCTTAATTTTCCAGCATGAGCAATTACTTGCCTTTCCTGGGTATTTTTTTGGTCGGTGCTAGCCTTAACACCGTCCTTTACTAGTTTATCAACTTTATTTTTTTCCATTAGTGCTTACCTACAACAATTTCAACTGTACCACGTTCAGTATCGCCTTTAGCAGACAATGCTTTACCAATAATAGTACCAGCTTTTGCATTGTTATCTACACATGCATATCCAGGTATAGCACTTGCAACTAACATGTCACCTTTAGCAACACGACCTACTACATTACATGGTACACGACCTTGTAGTGCTAGCGCAGTAATGTTTTCACCTTCAATGTGTGAGTTCATTAAGTGTGCAGGGTTAGTTGAAACAACACCAGCAACACGATGTGTACCTTTTTCAGTAGTTACTGTAAGTTCTGCATCTCCACCAAATACTAGTACTGTTCCTGGAGCATACTCTGCATCAGCAAGATAGTTCTCTGCCAAGTCAGCGTAATATGATTCAGTTGCAGTACCGCGGAATAATGTTGCATAAATGTCTTTATACTTTTTAGTAGCAGTACCAATATCGTAAGTATTGTCAGTATCTGGTCTTGCACCAGCACTACTAAAGATAAACGGTACAACACTAGAACTTGTTCCACTGTCGCCAGTAACAATGCCAACTTCACCTGCAATTGTCTTACCAGTGTCTGCACCTAATGCAATACCAGTTGATGCTGTTCCCTTTTCACTAGCTGCTTCCATAAAGCTAGAGTATATCCAATCTACAGCAAGACGCTTTTCGTTGTTAAAGTTTGAAAGTCCTTGTAGTACTGATTGTGTAACACCTGTACTACCGATGTTAACACTACCTGGAATTTGTAAGTCTGGATAAGTTGGAGTTGATCCGCCAGTTCCACCGACTGCTGTTAGTATAACACCTTGTGACGGAGTTTTGAATACTAATTCAGTTGTGTTAAGTGATAACACTTCATAGCTGCTGTTACCACCTAGTATTAGCGAGTTAACTTGAATACTTCCATTAGCATCTGTTTTAACAATACTATTAACTTCACCTGTTTTAGTAACATTTGAAATACCATATGTACCGTCGCTAGTTTTGATTAATGCTTCGCCCGGATCAAATACTGAACTAATTTCAGATACAAAGTCACCATCTGCTAGTCCTAATCCGTTTTCAATAACTGTAGCAAATGGTACAGCACTAACAGTACCAATACCGGTGTCACTACGTCCTGCAACAGTATCAGCTGGTATAAGTTCAATATCAGTTAAAGGAACACTTCCTGATTTAACAGTAACCCAACCGTCTGTAATAGTAAATCTTGTATCATCAAACGATGCAAGACCTAAGTCACTTTGTCCGATTCCAACAGCATCTACTCTTGTAGTTGCAGCATTCATATTCAATTTGCTTTGTGCAATTTGAGCAATACCTGATACATCTGCATTAACAATAGTATTCGGTTTAATTTGTAAGTTTATACTAGTATATCTATCAGTTATTTCTGATCCAACAATAGTTAATTCTCTAGTTGTTGTTACTGAAATATCACTACTGCTAGATAATACACCGTTAGCCCACTCGTCAATTGGTCCGTCAGCAACTTGTCCTTCTGCTCCGCCTAATACTGTAATAACATCTTCTATTGAGAACACACTAGTTAAAGGAGTATATATAATTTCAGTAATATTACCTTCAATACTGAATAGTCCTTCTTGTACATCAACAATAGTTCCTGTTGCACCCGTAATTGTTCCTGTTATAGTCTGGCCTGCTTCAAACGGACCGCCTACTATAGAACCTGACAATATAATTAATTTTCTTAATCCAGTTCCGATAATTAGTTGCCCGTCAGCATATCTAGCATCATTATACTGTAAACTTCTAAGATCTTTTAATTCCGCCGCAGATGCTGAACCTTCGTCAACATAGGCTTTGGTCGCAGCATCAGATGCTGTTACCGGAGCTTTCAAGTTTGTAATTGTATTGCCTGCTGCGTTCAAATTATCAGTCATTGGCACTGCACCGTTAGGAGCAAGAACACCTGGACCGATTTTGTTAGCAACTGGCACACCGTTTTTATCGTAACCTAAACGTCTATTAACATAACCACGTACAGCACCTTCTGTTGGAACTGTATCAGAGGCGTTATCAGTCATTGCAGTATCTGTCGAGAATTCAGTAACAACAACACCACGTTTAAAGCCTAAGCCGTCAACGTCAGACAGTGCAATACTTGCACTAAATGTAACTGTACCAGTTCCCTGGTCAACTTGGAAAAAGCGTCCAACTTTAAAGATACCGTTTTGATCTGTACTTACAAAGAATACACGACCTTTGCCTCGTTCTTCAACTTCGTTAGCTTCTTTCTTCTCAGCTGGTTCACCAAAAATAACGTTTGGATAGTTTGTCTTGTTAAAACCGCCTGTACCGATATCTAAGAAGTCATGTCCTGTAGCACGGCATGTACTAATATTAACTGTAACATCGCCAACTGCGCCTGCTTGCAAACCACAACGTATTGTTACTAGTTCACTTCCTAATACAACAGTACTTGCAATACCTGTTGCATCTGTTTGATTAATAGTATCAATATCAATGAGATCAACGAGTGCATAATCATTATCTTCTGCAGGGGGAACTTCTACGCCTAATACACTAACACCTCTATAGTTAAATACATAATGTTTTTTACCACCCCACGTCATTATTGGAGGTGGAGTTAGTGTAGCTGTAGTCCATCCGTCTGGCCTATTTGCAGCTGGAGTATTTAGGTTATTGTTAAGTCTAAATATTTCATTATCATCAGCAATAGCTTGAACTGCAAGTCTAACGTCGCCAGCAGTAGCACCTTTAGTAGTTCCTGCGCCTGCAAGATCAGTAGATTGTGCAGCAGCACTGTCAACTATCAATCTGATGTAATCGTAACTTTCATCCATTCCTGCTTGTGATGTATTAGCCGGAAGTTCATCTCCAATACTGTTACTAGTTAAGAACGAAATAGTTCTATATACTTGTGTTGGATTTTCGTTCCATACTAATGCAGTACTTGGACGAATTGTTAATACATCCGGACGAGCCAAATCACTAATTATATGAGTTTGATTACGTCTGTAGTTAACAATGACATTAAATGATATGGCTTCCAACAATCCATTTGTACTGTATTGTGCATCACTAGTAGAGAAGTTTAATTTATAAACTGTATTACTAAACATAGGTGTTGTAGCTTCTACTGATATAACACCTGATACAGTAATTTCTGTAATTGCACCTGACCCATCATCGACAGCCTCGATCAATATAGTACAATCGTTAGTACTATCAATACCACCTAAGTCTGCTCCTGATACTACAATTGAATCTCCAACTGCATAATCAGTACCGCCGTTTTCAATAGTAGCAGTATAACCGTCGGTTATATTTTTATATACTGTAAATATTGCTCCTGCATGAGTTCCTGTTGGAGTTGGCCCAGCAACAAATGTTGTAGTAATATCTGTTCCTACATTTAAGTAAGACCCTACGGTTGGAATAATTTTTTCAACGTTTGCAATTTCATATCGAGCAAATGCAGGACGACCAGGATGATAAACATCGAACTCAGATCTATTAGATGGCACATCCTTCATATCGTATACATATACAGATAATGTTTGTAATGCGTTACTATAGTTTGTTGAGTCAACGTCTGTAGGCACGCTGCCTGCGCCCAATGCACCAAGAGTACTTCCTGTCAATTCTCCAGACTGATTAAATGCACCATCTATTTCAGTTAGATATACAGTTCTTGAACCACCTACTTGGCTAGTATCAACTGCAACTGTACCAAACGCTCCTGATCCTGCTTGTGTAAGTATTTCGCCTGCTGATATAATTTGCGGGTCTGTTAATGTTAGAATAACGTTCGCAGTAAATGTTTTAGCAGGTTGTACCATATCTTCATACAACTCAACTGCATCTGGAATTTCGTTTGGATCAGAACCTTCTGCAATTAGACCGTATTCACCATAGCAACTTGATCCTGTTAGTGATCTAATTTCAGCACCATTCTTCGAATAATAACTTGCCCAGCAATAGTATGTAAACATTGACACCATTTCAGATAGCGCCCCGTTTACTGCAACTAGACCGTAACCTAAGTCGTTAACCTGTGTAAAGTCGTTACCTAGGATAGATCTGTTACCAGCTGTTTGTAGTGTAATATTAATAGGTGCATTAACGCTTTGTACAGTTACTTGAACAATTCGTGTTGTATTAGTTAAAATTGCTAAATGACCGGCTATGTAATTACCACCTGCCCAAGATACATCTGGATTTATTGTTTGTGGTAATCTGTTTAGCGTTCCGTCTGTTACTACATTTTCGATAATTTGTAATAGATCTTGTAGTTGTGTTCCTTCGGTAGCAGTTGCATCGACGCCGCCGACTGCTGGAGTTAGTAAGTTACCTGCTGTAGGAGTTACTGGAGTTCCTATTACTAGATCATTTACAACACTTGCTAAATGTGCATACGCTGCTGCTGTTGCAGTACGTTGATCTGTTGGTAATTGATCAATTGTTGTTCCAACAAAATATGCTCTTGCATTAGTAATTGTAGCACTGTTACCGCCATATAAAATATCGTATGTTAATGCATCAACAATATATCTTACATCTCTTGCACACTTAACATCATCATATCCTGCAGGAGGAGTATTAAAGTCAACGTATGCAACTACTTCTGCTGCTAGGAAATCTCTATTTGCTTGCAATCTTAATGCAGCATCGTCTGCATCTGGAGTTGGTAATACCCCTGGTGGTGGAAATACTAGTGCATCTGCAGATGTGTCAGTGCTTACTACACCATTAGTTAATATATCAATAACTTCGTCAAAGCCTTCATCAGATCGAGTTAGTACTGCTGAATCAGCTAACATTGCATCTAATGCAGCAACTTCTGTTTTAGCAACTCCAATAGCTGCAATTGTTTCTGCTTTCTGATCATTTTGCACAGTGTATGCATTTGCACGTTGATATGCTAGACCGGCTGTTACAGAATTATAGTTTGTTCCGATTGCAACATCATAGCTTACTGCTTCTAAAATTAAGGCAGCGTCTCTTGCACATTTTTCTTCATCAAATTGGAATGTTCCAATAGTGTCCAAGTTAACACCAGTTGCTAACGTGCTTGTAATACCACTAAATCCTAGTCCACTGTTTGAGTTCGGTGATAAAATAAGTTCAGCAGTACCAAAGTCTGGATCGTATTGCGATACAGCGTTAACCTGGAAACGTCGTCCGTCGATATAGAACGCACATGGAGTTTCAGGTCGTCTTACAAACAAGCCTTGTGGTTCTGCTTGACTTCCTAAACTTTGAATTCTTAATCGGAATGGACTGCCGTCAACACGTTCAATAACTTGTACAGCACTATTACCTACAAAGGCATCAACATACATGCCGCCTCGGAATGCTTGTTTGTTTGCACTTTGTGAAAAGCTAGAACCAGTTTGAATATATGGCGACTTAGTTAGTACTTGCCCTTCTGGATCAAGTACAAGCATAAATCCGCCATGACCTTGAACTGTTAAGTTTCTGATCATAGTTGCATCGTTAGTTAAGAATACATCCATCTCGGTGTTTCTTAATGGAGGATTGTATTCTACATTAAATGCAAATACTACAGTTGAAATTAAATTTTCAATTACTGTATCTGGTCCGTCAATTTCCCTCCAGAAACTTGCAATCTCGCCTGCATTAAACACAGAACCTGATACATGCTCTTTAGTAGGAGTATAGTAACGATCAATACCTGCTGCGGTAAATTTAACAACATTGCCTAATCTGTAAGTTACATTAGTTGTCCAAAAATCTGGATCTGCATTACCGTTAAACAAGTCTGTGGAATATGTTAAGTTTTCACTAGTTGGTACATCGCCGCCTGGACCATACAATGTAGTAGGTTCTTGGCCTAATATTAAATCACTAGCTAATGTATAGATATGGTTAATACCGGCAACTGTTTCGACTTCAGTGCCCGCTTCGACTGCACCTGCATAGTATTCGCCTTGTGCTTCTAATGAAAATTCATTGCCGCCTGCACGTAAATCTTTTACTAGAGCATCAACAATTAGACCAGCATCTCTTGCACATTTTACACGCCCGTAAACACCAATAAGTGCAGGGTAAGTAGTTTCAATATAGTTAACAACTTGTTCTTGTATAAATTCTCTATTGTCTATTAATACGAGTGAAGCAGTTTCCCAATTACCGATGTTTTCATATCCTGGACCTGTATTTTTTAACGCAGCCGGTTGCGTTAAGTAGTGATAACCAAAATAGCCATCTACTGACCCTGTTAATGGATTTATATACTGAATACCGTTTGGAACTTTAGTAATTGTAAATAGTACAGGTGCTGCGCCACCGTCACCTAAAATATTATCTTCAATCCTGATTAATTCACCAACCTGGAAACTAGTGCCTGGATCAGTAACAGTTATGTTAGCAATCGAACCAAAGGTGTCAACTGTAACTTCAAATATTGCTGAATGTCCTAATTTGTCAGTAGTAAAATCGGAAACAGTATATGTTCCTGGAACTCTTGATGCATCTAATTGAGCTTCGTAATTAATAGTCTCAATTGAACTTTTACCAAGTACTAGACTATCAAATTCTGCATCACGATAGAAGAACGTATTCGCCCAGCGCGACTGTGACACACGATTTTTAGGACGTATAATACAACGTCTGAATTCATCGCCCTTGATACTTACGTTTGCTGGTACACGAATTGGATAATCTTCATAATAGATTCCGCTTTCAACTCTAATTGAAATTTGTGTTTCACGTACAAGGTTACCATATTCTAATTCTTCGCCTGGTTCAAACTCGATTGGTTTTAGTAGCTGCACCTCAATTTCGTCAGTTTCTGGTAAACTTACAGCACGTGGACCTGCTTCGTATTTGTAATCAATAATACGTGCAGTTGCTCCTGAGTTCTTACCTCGTACAACTTTACCTGGAATGATATCAGTGTTTGCAGGGTTTGCCTGATCAATAAAACCAAAGTTACCATTTCTTATATTAATTTTATAAGTAGTTGTTCCGTCTACTACTGCGGGAGCATCTAGTACTCCATTTGCAATTATTTCTAAAACAATATCAAACTTTGCTGAAATAGCATCATCTGCTTGTATGTCCGGTGCAATAGCAGGTTCTATATATTGTTCAACTCTAGTTTGATATGTAGGTGCTGCTGTGTTTGTTAAAATATAATCTTGAACTAGAGCTTTAGCATATTCAATACCTGCAATAGTTTCTACACGCTGTGAGCCAATTGCTTTTTGCGCACTAACATTTGCATAGTATCTAATACCACTCCATCGTGATAGATAGTTTGCGTTATTTCCTAGTAGTGCATCTAATGTAGCACTTTCTAGTATATAACCTATATCACGTTGACAAGTTTCTTCATTATATGTTCCAGCAAATTCTGGATATGTAAAATTAATATAACTAGTGACTTCTTTTGCAATAAATTCTTTGTTTGCAAGGATCAGTGTTCTTGCATTATTACGTCCTGCTATCGGAGATTCAATACCTGCTGTAGCAATTAAAGCAAGAGATTCGCCGTCATTGAATGACATGGTCTGCATATATGGACCTGGTTCAAAATCTGCTGCAATAATTAATTCTTCTGCTTTACGGGCAGCAGCGTTAATAGTTCTATATGCATATGAAGGATTACGACCTTCTTTACCGTCTGGTGTAAATTCTTGAGAATCATTACCTGATGTGCTAACATACAAGTTAACTTGGCTTGACGAAGCAGCATTGTCAACATATAGTTTTGTAGCTGCTTGCAAATCATCTGGACCATTTGGTAATCCAGTTCCTTTTAATTCTCCTGGGTGATCAAACAAGTTAAGAGCACCTGTCATATTATCGCCTTGGCGACGAACTGCACTCTTACGTGGAATTGCAACGTTATCTAACCAATTACCAGGTAATGTAGGATCATATGCAGCATCAGTAATTGTAAATGTACCAGTTCCGCCTGCTAAAAGAATACGTCCTGTTTTATTAATTGCATCTTCTTCAGTTTCGTATAAAGAAATATTATCAGTATCAAATATACTTACGTAGTAAATGCCTTCGTTTACAACCCCAAATGGAGCAGTTCCAGTTGTACGGAACACAAATGCAGCACCATTAAATGCTTCAATAAGGCCGTGATTAGGAACAACCATGTGTCCAAGACTTAAATCAGTAGCAGTAAGAGTGTATTGAGTTACATCAGCTGGCTCATCAGGTAGTCTTAGTCCGCCACCTGCAACAGATTTTTCTTGATAGTTTCTATCTGCAAATGCCTTGTCAATAACTAATGCACTTGTTGTTAAATTTGTTCCGTGTACAGAGTTAAATGTATCAATGGCTGCTTGTGATACACTTACGTTTGCAATAGGTTGTGTTGCAGCGTTTAACGGTCCGCCTAATGTTGGCTCTGGATCGTTTGCAACTCTTGAAACTAATTGTTGTAAAATTAACTTTCCGTCTACACTAAAATCAAAACCAATAGTATCAGTTGTACCGTCTAGTGCATTGTTTGATGCTAATTCAAGAAAATTCATTCCACTACCGTCTGACTTAACAAACGGAACTTTATTTTCATTACCTTCGTATGTGTTCGGAGTATCACTTAAATCTGTAAATGATATTTGTCCACCGATACCAAATACTGCGTATAGTTCTTGGAAGTTTTCATTTACTTTACGAAACGACTCGCGAATACTATCGCCTGTGCCGTCATTACCCTCTACGCCGATATCAATGTTTTGCTTTGCCATTTAAATTACTCCGTTTATATTGCTGGGGTTGCCAGCTTGTCCATATCAAAATTTACGCTAACTCCGCAACCACATGCGGATTTTGCGTTAGGATTTCTTATCTCAAAATTTGCACCGACTATGCTTTTAACATAATCAATCTCTGTTCCTGCTAAAAACATTAAACTGTGTGCGCCTATAACTAAACTACCTTGATCACATGCTATTACAAAGTCATGTTCTTCAATTTCTTCTACTTGTAGGGTTCCCCATTCGTATTCAAAGCCAGCACAGCCGCCTCCTTTAAGGTTTAAGCTGATTGCGTAACAGTCATTTTCTTGACATAATTTGCCAATTTGATGATTTGCTCGAGCTGTTACTGTACAAATACTCATGTTTTTAATCCTTCGCTAGTGTATTTATTATTTAATTTTATAATCTTAATGTAAATATAGTTATGTTCATAAGAGAATTTCAGGAAGAGACCCGGCACGTTCGCAAGAGTAAATTAGGAGCAGAGCATCCGTATACTCGTAAACGTACATATGCTGTATTTAGATGTGACAGTTGTGACGTAGAGTTTACACGCCCTAGAGGAGATATGGATCCAAAACGTCTAAGTAATAATTACTTTCACGTATGTAAGACCTGCGATAGTAAGACATTTGCACAACGAAAAGGTGTTGAACGCAAGCATATCTGGGATATGCCTGCTTCTAGTGATTTACCAATTGGTAAACTTTAGTCTTCTTTCTTGAATAGTGTCCAAGCACCGTATGCAATAGCACCGTATGCTACTAAACTTGCGATTGGTTTAAAGATTAAAAACGCTACGCCAGCACCAATTAGAATAGCACCATCTAGTGTAGTACGTTCTTTTAGTCTAGCCATAATCCACTTTTGTATCATAGTAGTTCTCCTTACTGTAAATACTTATCCTTAAGGAGAACAAAAATGTTTAATTGGATTAAAAATCTATTCACAGCAAAACCAGCAGAGCCAGTAGTATTAGATAGTACAACACATTGGCCTTTCCCTACAGCTGAAAAGCCAGTAGCTGCCAACTCTGCAACTTACGAAGAGCAAGCTAAACCAGTTGCGAAACCCAAAACGCAAACTAAAAAGCCTGCGACAACTAAGCCTAAAGCAACAGCAAAGCCTAAAGCAACAGCCACTAAAAAAGCAGCCCCAAAGACTGCTTCTAAAAAGACTGCTGCTATTAAAGCAGAGCCTGCAAAACGTGGGCGTAAGCCTAAGAGCGCGGCTGGCGCATAAACGCTTCAATAGTCTGAATTGACTTATCCTGGCGAGACAGCTTTCGTTCTAAAACATCGATAGCTGCTCGCTGTTTTCTTATCTGCTCTTCTAAACTGCGAACATATGCTTCAGTAGGAATCTTCTTTACTGCACCATCTTCGCCAAGCATTTCAAACATGTCAACACCTTGAGCACGTAATCCGCCTGCTACACGATTAGGATTCTTGTCAGGCGAACTCTGCAATGCTGGCGTTTGCTTGCGTCCGTACATTTTGTTTAGATAACTCATTGTCTATTCTCCATACAGTATTTATCGTGGCCGTTTTAGTTCGTGTAATAAAAATTCTTTTGCGTCACACCAGAAGTCTTCAAATATTGGTTCGCCTGGACCTGTTAGCATCGTGCTTATTACTTCACAGCGTTTAAACCATAACTGTTTACGAGACAGGAAGCATTTCCTCGGCAGTAGCGAACGTTTCTGTGTTACTTTGATTCTGCGATTGTTGAAGGCGTAAAAGCTCATTGATTCCTTTTGAAAGTTGATCTTTTCTGGTATTGGCATAATTGTACAATTCTATACTTGCTAAGTT